>CERQ01048346.1_pt1 | contig 13757 bp, 10 predicted proteins | sample 530711 | NCBI WGS metagenome assembly CERQ01 (sample SAMEA2620882, study PRJEB7988) | marine metagenome | biome: marine biome (ENVO:00000447); feature: mesopelagic zone (ENVO:00000213); material: "saline water (ENVO:00002010), including plankton (ENVO:xxxxxxxx)" | depth 850 m | reverse complement strand
CAACCACGTCTGGGCCATAGCGCGCTAGCATAGCAGTAATTATTGCAGTTGCTAATGGAATAATAGCATTGGTAGCTGCTGCTGGGACGCCGACATGAAGAATATCAAACCACGAACTTTTTAATTCAATGATTTTTGGAACATTAAAACTAAGCATATCTAATCGTGAATACATAAAGACGAGCGTTCCTAAAAATATTGATCCTCTGGCAATAAGGGCAGCCATTGCAGCGCCATCCAGACCCATTTCTGGTATTGGTCCAAAACCAAATATGAAAATCGGATCAAGAATAATATTCGCAATTGATGCAATAACCATAAGCATACTGGGTAAACGTGTATCTCCGGTGGCTCGCATGCATGCCATACCAACCATTCCAACAACCATAAATGGAACCCCAAAATATAAAATTCTCATATATCCGGCTATCAATGGAATCATTTCTTCAGGCGCCCCAAGTATTCTAAAAAGAGGAAAAATTGTAATAATTCCAAGCATGGATATTGAACCGGTAATCAAAAAAGACAACAGCAAACTATCCGTAGCTAATCGTCGAGCTCTTTTTAAATTCTGTGCTCCAATAGCCCTTGCTACGACCGAGGATGTTCCGGCACCTAGTCCGATAGCAACGCTAGTAACGATCATTAAAATAGGATAACCAAAACTTAAAGCAGCTAACTCTCGATCACCTACCTGTCCAATAAAGTATGCATCTACGAATCCCTGCAACATCAGCATAGATATTCCAAATAATACTGGAACAGTCATATTAATGAGGTGATGACTTACCGATCCCGAGGTAAGCCTGGGTTCTTTTGATTCCATACTATAAACCAGGAAAGGGAGTTGAAGCCATTAAGGCTGTTGGCTAATGAATGAATTTATCCCGCAATTATAAAGCAATTAATAAATATCGAAACTGTCATTTTAAATTACTGTAGACGATATGTTTATGTATCTACGATTGATATCTGTTAGAAACAAATATAAATCTTGTGGTTAATAAAATTGCTGCAATTGTTAACCCGATAACAAATCCACCCCATATGTAATTTGGCGGTAAACGGTAAGTAATAGCTGCCATATAGGAAAGTGGAAATGCCAGAGCCCAATACGAAAAAATATTAATAAGCATAGGTATTTTTGTGTCTTTGTAGCCACGAAGTGCTCCAGCGGCTCCAATCTGTATTCCATCAACAACCTGAAAAATGGCCGCTATTAAAAGCAAGCTTACCGCTATACCTTGAATCGAAAGATCTTTGGTATAAATGCCAACTATACCCTCTCTGAAAACCATGAGTATTAATGCGGAAATCATCATAAATATACCGCAGCAAAAGATACCTGATAATCCAGCTAATCTTGCTTCAGCCGTATTTCCGGAGCCTAATAATTGACCCACTCGGACTGATGTGGCTGAGCTTAGAGCAAGAGGAATCATAAACATGGTAGCTGAAAAATTTAAGGCAATTTGGTGTGCTCCAGTTATGGCAGTTCCGCGCGTACCCACGAGAATAGAAACGGCAGAAAATAGTCCGGCCTCAGCTGTCACCATTAGTGAGATTGGTATACCCAGATATAATATCTCCCTTATTATTGATAGACGAAAAAATTGTAAATTTTGAAATATATTAAATGGTTTGTAGCGGGGATTAATAAAAATATAAAGACTAAATAAAAAAAACACTGCCCACATTGTGATAGCGCTTGCTACTCCACAACCGACGGCACCAAGAGCTGGGGCACCGAAGTGGCCAAACATGAAAACATAATTAAGAAAGACGTTACAAATGAGAGCAAATAAAGATGCATACATAATAGGCCTTGTATATCCAAGGCCCTCCGTGGTGAAACGAAAAGCCAAAAAAGCAAAAATTCCTGGTGCTCCTATCACCATTGCATGAATATAGCTAACAGTTAAACCACGAAATTCAATTGATATCCCAAAAAATGATAAAATCTCAGAAATAAATGTATACACAAAAACAATAAAAATGATTCCAAGAATTAATCCCAGCCAAAAAGCATGTTGTGTGTATCGCCCAATTCTTGATTTATCCCCCGCGCCATAAAGACGTGCAGTAATAGGTGAAATGGCCATCAATAATCCTAGGCAAAATTGAAAACACAAAAACCAAACACTTCCACCTACTGCAACCGCTGCTAATTCCCGACCTCCAAGACTGCCTGCCATGACGGCATCTGCAAACTGCATGCCTGCAATTGCTAAATTGTTAACCATCAGAGGTGCAGCTAACCGCAATAAGGGTTTTACGCCATACAATTTTTGATTTTGAAAAATACGCATACTTTCTTCCTCAAAACAAACTTTAGCACGCGATGTTACGCTATTATTAATCTTTCGTGTAATGTAAGTACTTAAGCAAACATTCAATTATGCTAAATGGAGATCAGGATGCTGCATGATGAAAAATCTAAGAAAGTAGCTATTTTAGGTGGAATAAGAATTCCTTTTTGTCGAGCTCACACGAATTATAAAAAATTATCGAATCAAGATATGATGACAGCAACTCTAAAAGTGCTTGTTAATAACTTTTCAATTCATAATGAACAACTAGGTGAAGTTACCTTAGGTGCTGTAATAAAACACTCAAGCGATTTTAATCTGGCTAGGGAATGTGTTATTGGATCAGGCTTATCTTTAAATACGCCAGGTGTAGACATGCAACGAGCATGTGGAACTAGTCTAGAAGCAACCATTCACATTGCAAATAAAATAGCATTAGGACAAATAAAATCAGGCATTGCAGGCGGAACGGATTCTATCAGTGATACTCCAATTGTTTTCTCAGACAACTATCGAGAAATATTACTTAGCAGTTTCCAGGGAAAATCCATGGTAGATAAAATAAAGCCATGGCTTAGTTTTCGCTTAAAATATCTAAAACCTAAATTACCAGACGTTGTTGAACCGCGAACAGGTTTATCAATGGGAGAAAGCTGCGAAATAATGGTAAAAACATATAATGTCACAAGAGAAGCCCAAGATGCACTCGCTTTCGAGAGCCACAATAAGACGGCTAAGGCCTATGATGAAGGTTTCTATAAGGACCTAATTACTCCCTATAAAAATATCATGGAGGATAATAATATTCGTAGAAATACTTCAATAACAAAATTAGGCTCACTCAGGCCTGTATTCGATAAAAAAAATACTGGCACAATGACAGCGGGGAATAGCACTCCCCTCACTGATGGCGCAGCAAGTATTCTATTATCATCTGAAGAGTGGGCTCGAGAGAAAAATATACCCATAAAAGCATACCTTACTCATTGTAAAGTCGCAGCAGTTGATTTTATTAACAAAGAGGGTCTTTTAATGGCGCCGGTATATGCAGTATCTGAAATGTTAAATGAAGCTGGTCTAAAACTTCAAGACTTTGACTTCTATGAAATCCATGAAGCCTTCGCAGCGCAAACAATTGCAACACTTAATGCATGGGAATCTGAAGATTTCTGCAAGAAAAAACTTGGCCGTAATAAAGCTATGGGTGCTATTGATATGTCTAAAGTCAATACAAAAGGAGGCAGTATCGCTATAGGACACCCTTTTGCTGCTACTGGAGCCAGGATTGTTGCCACAATGGCAAAACTACTTGAAAAAAAAGGATCAGGTCGAGGTTTGATCTCGATTTGCACTGCCGGCGGTATGGGAATCAGTGCAATAATGGAATCTATCTGAGACAAATTAAGTTTTATCAAATATAATTTAAACTTAATTTTTTGCTGAATACCTTTATTATACTGGCTTTATGTTAGTCTATGGCGGTAATTATGGCACAAAGTGTATTTTGTAAGAGAAAAGGAAGCAATAAGCATGACGAAACGAAGATCTCGTAGAAAAAGAAAAGAAAATTCTGCTGATAAAATCATCCAACCTGTAGTTGAAAAAGGAATGATAGGTGGTAAATACAAGCCATTATCTGATCATGATATTGAACAAATCCATCAAACAACATTAGATGTTCTTGAGAACATTGGGATGGCTAATCCCTTACCCCAATTAAAAGCAGTGGCGCTTGAACAAGGGTGCACTTTCACCGATGAAGGGCGTCTTCTTTTTCCAAGATCGTTGGTTGAAGATGTTATCGCAAGAGCCGGTAGAGATTTTGTGATGTATGGAAGAGATCCTAAACATGATATCCATATGTCTGATCAAAAAGTAAACCTTTATGGTGGTGGAGAAGCAGTTACGATGTTAGATCTAGGTGCAAAAAAGTATAGGCCGTCCACCATTAATGATGTTTATGACTGTGCTCGGCTAGTTGACTATCTAGAACATGTTCACAGCTTCTCTAGAGTAATAGTTCCAACAGAATTCACTGATTTATTAAAAGCAGATATCAACACTGCCTACGCCAGTGTTGTGGGAACAGAAAAACATGTAGCTCTTACTTTTGGTAGCGGAGATCACGTGAAACCGACTATCGAAATGCTAGATATGATTGCGGGCGGTGAAGGGAAATTTCTTAAACGGCCTTTCGCTCATGGGGGTGGATGTACTGTAGTATCTCCATTACGTTATGGCACAGATAACTGTGAAGTAGCAGTTGCAGCTATAGAAATGAATGCTCCTGTTTGGGTTGTAATTGCTCCCCAGTCGGGGGCAACTTCTCCAGCTGCACTTGCAGGTTCTTTGGTTCAAGTTTTAGCTGAAACACTTGCTAGCTTGATGTTAGTCGACCTTATTAAACCAGGTCACCCAGTCATTTTTGGGCCTTGGCCTTTTGTAACTGATCTGAGAACAGGATCATTTTCAGGAGGTAGCGGTGAAGAAGCTGTAATGAGCGCAGCATCCGCACAAATCACCAATCATTATGGTTTGGCAAGCTCAGTTGGCGCCGGAATGACGGACTCTAAAAGCCCCGATGCTCAGGCAGGTTATGAAAAAGGAATAGCAGTTGTGCTAGCAGCATTGGCTGGATGCAATAATGTCTCGGAATCATCTGGCATGATGGCAAGCCTAATGGGTTATTCTTTTGAATCTCTAGTTATTGATAATGAAATGCTAGGCATGGTGATGAGAACGGTTAGAGGAATAGAAGTTAACGAGGAAACATTATCCTATAGAGCTATCAAAGCAACAGTTGAAGGAGAAGGACACTTTTTGAGGGACCCGCAAACGCTCTCGCTAATGAAAACTGAGTATCTATACCCAACATTAGCTGATAGAAGCACCCAAGAAGAATGGGAAAATGAGGGATCTCCAGATATGAGGCAAAGAGCAGAAAAACGTGCAAGAGAAATATTGAATTCGCATTACCCTGTATATATAGATGACAAGATAGATAAAAAGGTTCGAGATACATTCCCCATAGAAATTTCTAGAGATATTATTAAACCAGCCAAAGATCGTTATTAGTTTTTTATGCCGACAAGAAAAAGAAGAAGTGGTGGCAGTAAAGCCAGACGAGAAATTCGCCAGCAGTCAACTAAAAATCAAGTGGTCCAACCAGGACAGGAAGGCGGAACTTATCATCCGTTAACTATCTCAGAAATAGAACAAATTCATCGAACAGCTCTAGACGTTTTAGAAAAGATCGGCATTGGAGATCCAATCCCTGAAATTCTAGATCATACATTATCTAAAGGTTGCATTCTGGGTGATGACAATCGATTGAAATTTCCCAAATCATTGGTTGAAGACCTTATAGATATAGCCCCAAAAGAACACATGATTTATGGTGTAGATCCAAAATATGACTATTCAGTAACCGATAAAAAAATGTATTTAAGTACTTCTGGTGAACCAATTTCAATTTTTGACTACAAGACCCAAAACTATAGACCAACTAAAATTGTTGATATTTATGATGCCGCAAGGTTATGTGACCAACTGGAACACATACATCAATATGGGCAACCCTTTGCCATTACTGAATATAGCCAAGATAAATATACTCATGATATCAATGCTGCTTATGCCGCAATTGCCGGAACGCAAAAAAATATTGCTTTAGCAGTAGATAATGTCGAGCATGTGGATCCCTTGATCAATTTATTTGATACTTTTTTAGGCGGTGAAGGAAAATTCATGAAGCGTCCCTTCGTGGAAATAGGAGGCTGCCCAATTGTTGCTCCTCTCCGCTTTGGGAAAGACAACGCCGAGGTTATGGTAAGAATGGCAGAACTTGGCCTTGCTATAGGAGTCTGTACTGCTCCTCAGGCAGGTACGACAGCTCCTGCTTCTTTGGCTGGCAGTTTGGTTCAAGCCTTTGCTGAGACTCTGGCCTGCCTTTGTGTAGTAAATATAATCAATCCAGGATCATACTGCGATTTTGAAATGTGGCCATTTGTCTCTGATTTAAGAACGGGAGCTTTTACAGGTGGCAGCGGTGAACAGGCTTTGGTCATGGCAGCCACAGCACAGATGTGTAATCACTACGGCTTAATTTCGAGTATAGCTTGTGGAATGACAGATGCAAAAACCATGGATGCGCAAGCAGGTTATGAAAAGGCCATTACAACAACTGCAGCAATGCTTGCGGGAGGTAATTTTGTTTCGGCATACCCAGGCGCTCTTGGCAGCCTAATGGGATGGTCTTTTGAGGGTGCCATTATTGACAATGATATGTTTGGTAATATTCAAAGATTGGTGAGAGGTATAGAGGTTAATGATGAAACTTTATCCTATGAAGTAATTAAAAATGTTGTCTATGGCGATGGACATTACCTTAAACATCCACAAACAATCAAACTAATGGAGACTGAATTTCTATACCCAAACTTGGCTGATAGAAGAACTACACAAGAATGGGAGGATGGAGGCAAAGAAACAATCTTTGACCTAGCCCACAAGAAATTAGGTGAAATGATGAAAGATCATTACCCTGAATATATTTCCCGAACAATAGATAAGAAAATTAGAGAATCATTTCCGATTAAGCTTGATCATAAAGATATGAAAAATGGCAATTCTCGATGGTAATTAATTTTTAAAATTAGTAAATCATACAGTGGCTAAATTTATTACTCTCAAGTACTATGTATTCCCAAATCTAGGGAGATTTCAGAATGACTGACAATCAGGATGATTTTGACGATATTATCCTATCAGAACTTGATGATAATGAGCTTGTCGAACAAATGCATGAAGACCTCTACGACGGTCTTGCTGAAGAAATAGCTGAAGGCACACAAATACTCCTTGATAGAGGTTGGGAAGCTTCAAAAACGTTAGATGAAGCTTTGGTTGCTGGCATGGTAGTTGTGGGAAATGATTTTCGTGATGGCATCTTATTTGTTCCAGAAGTACTGTTAGCCGCAAATGCAATGAAAGCTGGAATGGCTTTGTTAGAACCAATTTTATCAGCATCTGGCATAGAACCAATTGGAAGAGTGGTAATTGGTACCGTTAAAGGAGATATTCATGACATAGGGAAGAACCTAGTTGGCATGATGATGGAAGGAGCAGGTTTTGAAGTCTTTAATTTAGGTATCAATACAGACGTAGATGAATTTATCTCTGCTTTAGAAAAACATAACGCAACAATTCTAGGAATGTCTGCGTTATTAACAACAACCATGCCTTATATGAAAGTTGTAATTGATGAATTAAAGTCAAGAGGAATTAGGGATAAATATATCATTATGGTTGGTGGAGCTCCCCTTAATGAAGAATTTGCTGAAGCTATAGGTGCAGATGCTTATGGCAGTGATGCTGGCAGTGCTGTTGAATTAGCAAAAAAACTAGTTGGAGATGCCTAGTTCTCAACTGGCTCTGATTTGGTGGAAAATTTAAGCCTTATCCTCGCCTGGATTAACAGTATCCTATGGAATGAAACATGGTTATTTATAATTGCCGGAACAGGTCTATTATTTACCATTTGGAGTGGCTTTTCACAATATAAGTCAATAACTCATGGTTCCCGCGTTATCACTGGATTATACGACGATCCTAATGCGCCAGGTGCTATTAATCATTTTCAGGCATTATCAACCGCACTTTCTGGAACTGTTGGACTAGGAAACATAAGCGGTGTCGCATTAGCCATTACTCTTGGCGGTCCTGGCGCTATCTTCTGGATGTGGATTGTTGGTTTTTTAGGTATGTCAATCAAACTAACTGAAGTTACTTTATCAATGTTATATCGCAACACTGATAATGAAAACAAACCTCACGGCGGCCCTATGTGGGTAGCAGAAAAGGCATTTAAAAAATTTAAACCAGAATTTCATTGGTTAGGAAAAACACTTGGCATTCTTTTTGCCTTTTGCGTGATGACATCCGCTATTACAGGAGGGAACATGTTTCAAGCATGGAGTATTGCAGATATTACTAATCAATACTTCGATATTCCAGGATGGATTAGTGGGACGATCTTAGCTGTACTAGTAAGCACAGTCCTTATTGGGGGAATAAAACGCATCGCTAGTGTGACAAGCTTTCTTGTCCCCTTAATGGTACTTATTTATTTGATTGCTGGATCCTATGTTTTATTTGTTAATTTTAATGAAATACCAACTTTGTTTATGTTAATTATTTCATCAGCATTTTCTCCAACAGAAGCAAGCGGCGCATTTATTGGTGGAACTGTTTCATCAGCCTTTCTCTTTGGCATGAAGAGAGCTATTTTTTCTAATGAGGCGGGACAAGGTTCTTCTCCAATAGCCCACTCAGCTGTTAAAACAAATGAGCCGGTAAGAGAAGGTGTTGTAGCTGGTCTGGAACCATTCATAGATACAATCATAGTATGTACTTTTACAGCTCTCATTATTCTTTCAACTGGTATATGGAATCGTTCTCCAGATATGATGTTCCAAATCAAGCCTGAAGCTAACAAAACTGAATTTGGATGGTCCTTCTCCGAAACAAAGCTTGAGACAATTGATTGGCAAGATGGGGAAGCAGTAGTCATGTTAATTGAAGGTGATGTAAATCCCAAAACTAATCAAAATTTCCATAAAATTGATGGGAAAATTTCAAAAAACAAGAATGTTTACAGTGTTATCTGGAATAACTATCTTGGTAAAAATGAGCCGAAGGCTATTAATAATGGTTTTTATCGTGAATATGTTGGGGCGACTCTTACAGCCAAAGCATTTGATACTGTCAAACCCGGTCTAGGAAAATGGCTTATCACAATTGCAGCGTGGTTGTTTGGAATCTCTACAATTATTGCATGGGGTTATTACGGAGAAGAAAGTGCAATTTATATAGCCGGAAGAGACAATATTATTTCTTTTCGAATTGTGTACTGTATATTCATCTTTTTGGCAACCTTGGGCCACATTAAAACTAGCGTTGATCTTGATAATCTGAGTGGAATTGGTTTAGGTATAATAGTTTACGCTAATCTACCTATTTGTTGGATATTTGGCCATCAGGCAATGAGAGCATATAAAAATTATATTAGGAAAATATAGTCAGCTTGAAGATATCAATATAGTTCCGAAATTCTTTCTGCCTGCCGTCTTAGAGCTGTTCCAATATTAACTTCATCATAGAAAGTATTAATTGCATCTAAATCCGGATATTGTGGGCTTAAATCTTTTTGTATCGGATCTATCGGTGCATCACAGTGTATGCCTGTTAATTTTCTGGCTAAGATAGCTGCTGATTCATATTGTTCTAGTTTGGATGCGAGTGTTTTAGCACCTCTAACACTAAGATCTTTAATTTTTTCAAGATTAGAATATATATCATCAAGACTTTGAAAATTCTGAAGAAGCGCGGTGGCAGTTTTCTTACCAATACCCGGCACCCCGGGAATATTATCAGAGCTATCGCCAGCAAGAGCTAAAAAATCGGCTATCTGTTCAGGCTTAACCCCGAAGACATCAGGAATCTGTTGATATGTTAAGCGGCCTTTTCCAGAAAAATCCCAAAAAATATCTTTTTCCGTAATGAGTTGAGCAAGATCCTTATCTCGAGTAACAATTGTTGAGGGACGACCTTCATATCGTCCTAGTTTAACTAATGTCCCTATAAGATCATCTGCTTCAAATTTAGGATGACTGAATTCAAATAATCCAAGTAATTTTGTAAATTGCTGACATTTTACGAACTGTCTTTTTAAGTGAAGAGGCGCAGGATCACGATTGGCTTTATATTCCGGATAAATATCAACTCTAAATGATGAAGTAAGGCTTTCATCAAACAAAACTGCTATATGAGTTGGTTGGATTTTTTCCATAAAATCACCCAAAAAACGACAGAAACCATATAATGCATTTATCGGATTACCTTCATCATCAACCATATCATCTGGCATAGAGTAATAAGCCCTATAAATGTAGACACTAGCGTCAATTAAATATTGCATTACAATCTACCTCAATAGGAAAAACTACTTTGATATTTGTTTGATTTCGCCAAAAAAGTATATATTGAACTACTTTAGATAAAAGTGTCGAGAAAATTTTTTAGTAACTAATCCCTGTTAAGGTTTAGATTATCTTCAGCCTGTGTCATTATTCGCACTCTACGTATATAAACAAAGCAAAAAACTAACATTAAAGCGCAACTATGCCTTCTTTAGAACACAACAGTTCTGTCATATATATAGAAAAAATGACATTGATGCTATCTAATTTTTGGGGAAAGATATGCCGTTGACCATTGGCACACTTAAAGAAACATTACCGGGTGAAACTCGTGTCGCGCTCACACCTGAAATCGCTGCTAAATTTATAAAATTAGGTGCATCTATAATTATGGAACATGATGCAGGCGCAGCATCGCAATTTTTAGATAAAGAATATGAAGGAGTTAAATTTACCGATGCAAAAAAAGTAATTTCAAGCGCCGGGCTATTGCTCTCAGTGCAACCGGTAAAAGAAGAATATATTGATGGCCTTAATACTGAATCTGTAGTTGCAGGATTAATGTACGGGCATATTAATAAAGATTTGGTAAAAAAACTCAAAGATAAAAACCTTACTGGATTTGGGATGGAATTGATTCCTAGAATCTCAAGAGCTCAAAGTATGGATGTTTTATCTTCGCAAGCCGCTACTGCAGGTTATCAATCGGTAATCATCGCTGCCCATACTCTGGATAAATTTTTTCCAATGTTAACAACAGCAGCAGGAACAATTCGCCCAGCACAAGTTCTAATTATCGGGGCTGGTGTTGCAGGTTTACAGGCAATTGCAACAGCTAAGCGTCTCGGAGCGATTGTCAAAGGATATGATGTCCGCAGCGCAACAAAAGAACAAGTAGAATCACTAGGCGCAAAATTCGTTGAAACTAATGTTTCTGCAGAAGGAGAAGGTGGTTATGCTAGAGAACTTACGGCGGATGAAAAACAAAAACAACAAGCCGCTCTAGAAAAAGAAATTATGATTTCAGATGTTGTAATCAGTACCGCGGCTATTCCTGGTCGTCCGGCACCAAAAATAATTAGGAAGGAAGCTGTCGAAAAAATGAAGCCAGGTTCTGTAATTGTTGATTTGGCTGCTGAAACAGGTGGCAACTGCGAACTTACTAAAGCAGGTGAAACGGTTATCGAGAAGAAAATTAAAATAGTGGGTCCAACTAACTTGCCATCATCTCTGGGGCAGCATGCCAGTGAGATGTATGCAAGAAATCTATTTAACTTCATCTCGCCTGCAATAAAAGAGAGTGAATTAAACATTGATTGGGATGATGAGGTTTTCTCATCTTCGGTTGTAACTCATGAAGGTAAAATCATTCATGAATTCACACGCAAAGTATTTGAAGGAGAATCTACCTGATGCAAGAAATTATTCAAATTGATGGATTTATAGCACTATATATTTTTATGCTAGCAGGATTTGTTGGTTACGAAATCATCGGTAGGGTACCAGCAATTCTTCACACGCCGTTAATGTCTGGCTCTAATTTTATTCATGGAATTGTTCTAGTAGGAGCAATGGTCGCTCTAGGTAGGGCATCAACGCCTTTAGAACAAATCATCGGTTTTATAGGGGTATTTCTTGGTGCTGGCAATGCTGTAGGCGGTTATGTAGTGACAGAACGCATGTTAGAAATGTTTAAAAGCAGTAAAGATCAGAAACCATGAGCATAATAAATATAAAACTACTCATTGATGCTAGTTATTTTTTAGCAGCCGTATTATTTATTTTTGGCTTAAAAAGAATGAGCTCTCCTGTTACAGCACGTAACGGTGTCGTTTGGGCGGGACTTGGGATGGTGTTAGCAACTCTGGTTACATTCTTGTTTCCACAAATGACCAATTACCTGCTGATGTCCATTGCTATTGGGCTTGGTGGAATGCTCGCATGGATCAGTGGAAAACGTGTAGCCATGACCGATATGCCGCAGATGATAGCGCTATATAATGGTATGGGTGGTGGTGCAGCAGCGGCCATTGCAGCGGTTGAATTATTTAGCGGAAAAGACCATGGGCTAACATTTAGCATCTTAGCAGTACTTGGGGGATTTATTGGTGCGGTGTCTTTCAGTGGAAGTTTAGTTGCTTTTGCAAAACTTCAAGGATTTAACAACACAACTCTCCGTTTCAAAGGACAACAAATTTTCAACATGGTTATTCTTGCGGCAGCTCTGATCGTGGGAATTATTATTATAACTCAACACAATAGTAGCGACATGATTGCGCTATTCTTTATTCTGTCTTTACTGCTCGGATTAACAATGACCCTACCTATCGGTGGAGCAGATATGCCAGTGGTGATTTCGCTCTACAATGCTTTGACAGGTCTTGCTGTAGCATTTGAGGGTTTTGTACTACAAAATCCAGCCATGATTATTGCGGGAACGGTAGTAGGAGCTGCTGGTTCATTGCTAACTCAATTAATGGCAAAAGCAATGAATCGTTCTCTAGGAAATGTATTGTTCTCTGGTTTTGGTGATACTACCAGTGAAGCATCTGAGGTTTCGGGATCAATGAAACCGATTGAAGCAACAGATGTCGGTGTTATGCTTAGTTTTGCCAATAAAGTTTTAATTGTACCTGGCTATGGAATGGCAGTCGCTCAAGCACAACATAAAGTCTGGGAATTAACACAGTTGCTCATTGAGCGTGGAGTAGATGTTAAATTTGCTATTCACCCAGTTGCAGGTCGCATGCCGGGGCATATGAATGTACTGCTTGCTGAAGCCGGCGTCCCTTACGATATCATTTATGATGCAGATGAAATTAATTCAGAGTTCTCATCGACCGATGTGGCGCTGATTATCGGGGCAAATGATGTTGTTAACCCTGTGGCAAGAACAGACCCAGCAAGTCCAATTTTTGGGATGCCCATTTTAAATGCAGATCATGCAAAAAATGTTATTGTCATTAAAAGAGGTCAAGGCGCGGGGTTTTCTGGAATAGAAAATGCACTGTTCTTTCTTGATCAAACAAGAATGTTATATGGTGATGGCCAAAAAATGGCAGCAGAACTTATACAATCAGTAAAATCTTTATAGATTACATATAAGAACCAGAGTTTTAGGCATACAATAATGTATAGCTGAACAAACATAGACTAAAACGATAAGTTTTAAGATTGTTTTGTTAGTAGTAGTGTTTAATCTTTTTAGACAAAGTTAATAATTTTTAGACTGGTATCTCGTTTTGAGTCAAAATAATATAATTAGTGCTGCAATAGATCTTCCATTATTCCGTCTCTTCGATTATTTACCAATAAAAAATACTCAAACACTTCCAAAACTGGGTTGTAGGATATTAGTTCCCTTTGGGCAGCATGAAAAAGTTGCAGTAGTAATCGCGTTAAATCAGAAAAGCGACATACCAAGATCTAAATTACGTAACGTATTAAAAATTATTGATAAAAAACCGCT
>CERQ01061391.1_pt1 | contig 13914 bp, 12 predicted proteins | sample 530711 | NCBI WGS metagenome assembly CERQ01 (sample SAMEA2620882, study PRJEB7988) | marine metagenome | biome: marine biome (ENVO:00000447); feature: mesopelagic zone (ENVO:00000213); material: "saline water (ENVO:00002010), including plankton (ENVO:xxxxxxxx)" | depth 850 m | reverse complement strand
CCCTGCCCTGCACGCTTTTGTGATGCCGTATGACCGCAAAGTCGGACAAACCGGAACGGCGGCTTTCGGGCGACAGATCCGGATAGCAGACATTCCAGCCGAATTATCCGGGCGTCGGCAACGCGCCCGCTACCAGACGTCGGTCTGCGCTTTAGCGAGCGCCAGAAGCGGACGTAGCCAGTTCGGGCGGGCCTGATGCTGGGGCACAATGCAGGCATGCCCAAAGGCAGCTAAGGCCTAGCGATTTTCCTTCGCTTATATCAGGCCGGTATTCATCCCCAAACGCCTATTGCCCGGCAGGTCGGTTCATTTCCCTCTCGATCGCCTGGGCCAGTTCACGCACGTGAAACGGCTTGGAAAGGCGGGACACGTCACTGGCGCTATCATCGACCAGATCGGCAAATCCAGTGATCATCAGCACCGGCAGGTCGCGCCTAAGCTTGCGGGCCGAACGCGCCAGTTCAAGGCCGCTCATGCCAGGCATGAGATAATCGGTGACAAGAATGTCGACGGGCTGCGAACGCAATACGCCCAAAGCGTCGCCCCCTGCATCGACCTCCAGTACATTGTGGCCGAGATCGTGGAGAATGGCCCCGGTCCCCTGACGGACCAGCGCCTCGTCATCGACCAGCAGTATATTGAGGCCCGTTTGGCCCTGCGACCACTCTTCCAGCTTGTCCGGCGCTGCCAGCGCCTCGGGATCGGCTGCGGGTAGCCACAGGGTGGCGGTCGTTCCGTAGCCCTCTGCGCTATCGAGCTGGAGGAAACCGCCCGACTGTCCGGCAAGGCCATGCACCATCGACAGGCCAAGACCGGTACCCTTGCCCACGCCCTTGGTCGAATAGAACGGCTCGATCGCGTGGGACAGGGTCGCCGCATCCATGCCGACCCCAGTGTCGGTAACCTCGACCAGCACATAGTCGCCATCGGGCAGGCCATGGCGTCCATCGCTCTGCGTCACCTTGCGCGTCCGCAGCTTAAGGCAGCCGCCGTCCGGCATCGCATCGCGCGCATTCACCGCAAGATTGAGAAGCGCAAGTTCGAGCTGGTTGGGATCGACCATCGCGGTGGCGCCGGTATCGTTCGTCGCGAAATCGATATGGATCGTTGGACCGATCGATCGCTGGATCAGATCGACCATGCCTTCGACCAGCAGGCTGATATCGGTCGCGCGCGCTTCCAGGTTCTGCCGCCGCGCAAAGGCCAGCAGGCGTGCGACCAGCGTGCGGGCGCGTTCGGAGGCCTGCAGCGCTCCGTCCAGCAGCTTTTGCATGCGCTCGTCCTCGATCCTGCGGCGGACAAGATCGAGCGTGCCCACGATCGGGGTCAGCAGATTGTTGAAATCATGCGCCACGCCGCCGGTCAGCTGGCCCAGCGTTTCCAGCTTCTGCGCCTCGTGCAGCTGGGCGCTGACGGCCTCGCGCTCCAGCGTCCGCTCCTCGACCCGCTTTTCCAGCTCGACCGTGAAATTGCGCAGCGTTTCTTCGGATGCCTTGCGCTCGGTAATGTCCTGACTGACGCCGGTCATGCGCAGCGGATTGCCTTTCCCATCCAGTTCGGGCCGCGCCCTGACATGGACCCAGTGCCGGGATCCATCGGGCCACACGGTGCGATATTCGATATCGTAATCGGTCCCCGTTTCCAGCGCATGCGCGACAGCGGCCTGCATTGCGTCCAGGTCATCGGGATGGATGCTGGAAAGCAGCTTCTCGTAGGTAAAATCATCGCCCGCGCCAAAGCCGAAATTCGCCTTGCAATGTTCGGACGCGGCCAGTTTCATCGTGCCGACATCCAGCGACCATGCCCCCAGCCTCCCGGCCGAAAGCGCGATGCGCAGTTGTTCCTCGCGGTCGCGGATGGTCTGGAGGCGCAGTCGCGCTTCGTATTGGCGCAGCCTGCCGCGCAGCGCGGCGCGCGCGATGCTGACCAGCGTGGTGGGGTGGAACGGGCGTTCGAGGAAGGTGACATTGCCCAGCATCTCCAGATAGCGGCCCGCCGCCGGATTGCGCTCGATGCTGCCGCCCCGTTCGGTGAGCAGGATGAAGGGGAAGTCGGACCATTCCTCCTGATCGCGCACGAAGGCATCTAGCGCGCGCAGGTCGGCGCGGTGGAACGACTCGTCCGTGACCACGGCAAAGCCCGCACCGGCGCGCAGCAACCGGACCAGCGCGGCGACGTTTGGCGCCACCGTGCTGGCGATCCCGGCATCGCGCAGCATGGCCACCGCGATGTCCGCATCCCGTCCGCGCGGTGCCAAAACGATGGCGCGTTCGGATTGCGTGAGGTTCATCAGGGGCGCATCGCCGGAGGCGTCAGGTCCATAAGCTCGGGCTCGCCGATGACCGAGGGCACGCCGCGCAGCACGCCCTGGAACTTGGTGAGCGGATCGCCCAGCGAAATGCCGTGGCTGTCGATGCGGAACTCGCGGATCGTGTCCTCATGCGCGCCGGTGCGCTTCTTTACGATGGATATCGCGCGGCGCACGCGGCCCGCCGCCTCGAAATAACGCAGCAGCACGACCGTGTCGGCCAGATAGGTGACATCGACCGGAGAGCGCATGTCGCCGACCAGCCCGTGCTGCGCCACGGTCAGGAATGTCGTCGCGCCCTGCCGGTTCAGATATTGCAACAATTCGTGCATGTGCAGGATCAGCGCCGATTCATGCGGCATAGCGGCGTGATAGCCGTTGAGGCTGTCGATCACGACAGTCTGCGCGCCATATTTCTCGACGCAGCTTCGCACGCGCTGCGAAAATTGGCCGGGGGACAGTTCGGCCGCATCGACCTGTTCGATCACCAGATTGCCGGTATCGACCATCGCCTGCAGATCAATGTCGAGCCCCAGCGCGCGGGTGAAAAGCAGGCCCAGCTCTTCATCGAAGATGAACATTGCCGCCTTGCCGCCCTTTTCAATCGCGGCCTTGATGAAGGTCAGCGCAAAGAGCGACTTGCCCGTGCCCGCCGGACCCAGCACCAGCGCGCTCGACCCGCGTTCGAAGCCGCCGCCCAAAAGGGCATTCAACTCAGGGCTGTCGGTCAGGACCGGATGGCGATCGAAATTGGTCTTGTGTTGCAGCGAGACGAGGCGCGGGAATACCCGCACGCCGCCGGTTGCGATGATAAAATCGTGATAGCCGCCGCGATAACGCTGCCCCCGATATTTCAGCACGCGCAGCCGCCGCCGTTCCGCGCCGTAATCGGGCGACAATTCCTCAAGCCGCAGCACGCCATGCGCGACGCTGTGCACGGTCTTGTCCGCCGCTTCCGACGTGAGGTCGTCGAGCATCAGCACCGAGGCGCCTTGTTTCGCGAAATAATGCTTCAGCGCCAGGATCTGGCGGCGATAGCGAAGCGAGCTTTGCGCCAGCAGGCGGATTTCCGACAGGCTGTCGAGCACGACGCGCTGCGGCCTGACCTTTTCATAAACCTCGAAGATGCGCTTGGTCGTTTCGCCCAGTTCCAGGTCCGAGGAATAGAGCAGGCTTTGCTGCTGGTCATCGTCGAGCAGGCTTTCGGGCGGGATTAGTTCGAAGATCTGGATCGAATCGGGCAGGGTCCAGCCGTGCGAGGCGACGCTTTCGCGCAGTTCCTCCTCTGTCTCCGACAATGTGATGTAAAGGCAGCTTTCGCCTAGCTCCGCCCCGTTCATCAGGAACTGGGTGGCAATCGTCGTCTTGCCCGTTCCGGGATCGCCTTCCAGCAGGAATACGCGTCCGCGGGTCAGCCCACCGCCGAGAATTGCGTCGAGACCTTCGACACCGGTGGCAGCCTTGGGAGTCGGTTCGGTCATGCGTCTGTCTCAAATCGGATTGGATGACGCGAGCAGGCGTCATGCCGCTCGGCCGTTTCGCCATCTAGCGGCCATCGCGTGGTAAAGATACGAAACTCTTGCGTCATGCCCAGCCCGTCACGCCGCTCCACGCGCCGAAGGGCCGCCGGGATCAGGTTTGCGAAAGATCGGACCGGCGCTGGGCAAGAAGCCTCAGCGTGTCCACGACATCGTCAAAGGTGAAAGGTTTGGGAAGGCTCGCGGCGGCATCGAAATCGCCAATTGTGGTGTTGCCGCTCATGATCGCGAAAAATTTCGACCTTGCGCCCAATTCCTCAAGTACGGGATCGGAAGGTCCGTCTGCCAAGCCGAGGTCGACGAGCGCCACATCGAATTCGACCGTTTCGATCGCCTCCATCGTTTCGCTTATCGACGAATAAGGCCCCACGATAGAGCAACCAGCGTCTTCGAGCATGTCTTCGAGCAAGATGCAGATAAGCCCTTCATCCTCGCACACGAGAACCAAGAGCCCTTCGATAGAGGGCGGCGTTACATTTTCGGATTGCTGCACGATGCGTTGCGACCTCCAAGCGGACGCCCACTATGAACGTGCTAATAACTTCTCATTTCAATACGCATATGGGGTTGCGTGGTTCCTGAGCAGACCATCTTTCCCGGACCGCCCCGGCTCACGGGATCTTGTGGGCCAGGAAGATGACGTGCGCCTCTATGTCGTCTTCGCCCTGCCAATGGGCATCGTGCCTGGCCTCGATCACGCGCACGGAAAATCCGCTTCGCGCGAGCCGGCCGGCAAAGCGATCGTCGTGCCCCGCCAACCAGATCGCGAGCAGGCCTTCGGGCCACAGGGCGTTTCGCGCCGCAAGAAGGCCGGCAGCGGAATAAAGCCAATCGTTGCAGCGTCTGGTCAGACCTTCGGGACCGTTGTCGACATCGAGCAGGATGCAGTCGTATCCTCCGCTCGAAGCCTCTATCAGCACAAACCGAATTCGGACCCTATACCGCCGGGGCGTCGCCACGCGCTAGAGGATCCCTTTACTCATGTCACGCGTCGTTGCGTCAGATCTGTTGATCAGCTTAAAATACGAGTGGCGGTCCTGCAGTCATAAACTTCAGGCGTCGCGGCCGAACGACGGCAGCTTCTTGGTAAGTCGTTTGTAGGACCGTGCTTCCGCTTCGGTTGGCGGATCCAGCATTTGCCTGAACGAAATGCCGCTCTCGAGGATCTGATTTCGCGGTGCGAATATCCCTTTGGTCGGCGCAGCTGGCCAAGAAACCCGGGTGCCCGGACGTGCGCTTTCGCAGTTTTTTAGCCAAAAAAGCGGGCGGTCCGCAAAGGGCCATTGCCGTAATCAACTCCATTGAGCTGCTTGGACCGTGCTACTCGCTTGACAGCGATCATCCACTATCCGGTGGTTTTCAGTAGCTGTAGAAAACTACCCTTTCTCGCCAGCACATCGGCAAGGGTATAGCGGTCAAGCACACCGAGAAACGCGCTCAAGGCTTCGTCCAACACGCTGGTCAGGCCGCAGGCCGGAGCGATGATGCAATCTACACATCCGACGAGGTCGAAATCGTCCTCCGTATGGCGGATCAACTGAGAACGGCGGTGCAAAATTAGACCACGGTAGCGGCGGCGAAGTGCTGCTGCGGGCGGCGTAAAAGTCGTCCACTTTTTCCCTTTTCGCGATGCTGGCGAGGAGGGATGAGGGATTTACACCGTGGAACTTTACCTGAAGGTTCGTCTTGCCTGCGCGGGCGGCATGAGCGCCCGGGCGGCAGCGAAGCATTTCAACATATCGCGCGACACGGTCCGCAAGATGCTGTCGTATTCCGAGCCGCCCGGTTACCGTCGCAGCGCCCCGGTGCGGCGACCGAAGCTGGAAGCGTTCATACCGATCATCGACGGCTGGCTGGATGGGGACCGGTCGGTCCCGCGCAAGCAGCGCCATACGGCGAAGCGTGTGTTCGATCGCCTTCGCGAAGAGCATGGCTTCACCGGAGGCTACACGATCATCAAGGATTACATCCGGGATCGGGATCAGCGCAGCCGGGAGATGTTCGTGCCGCTGGCACACGCACCCGGCCATGGGCAGGCAGATTTTGGAGAAGCTCTGGTCGAGATCGGCGGGGTGGAGCAGAAGGCGCACTTCTTCGTGCTCGATCTGCCGCACAGCGACGCCTGCTACGTACGCGCCTATCCGGCTGCCGTTGCCGAGGCCTGGATGGACGGCCATGTCCACGCCTTTGCGTTCTTCGGCGCGGTGCCGCTGTCGATCGTCTACGACAACGACCGCTGCCTGGTCTCGAAGATCCTGCCTGACGGGACGCGGCTGCGCGCGAGGCTGTTCAGCGCCTTCCTGTCGCACTACCTGATCCGTGATCGTTACGGCCGCCCCGGCAAGGGTAACGACAAGGGCGGCGTTGAAGGCCTTGTCGGCTATTGCCGGCGCAACTTCATGGTGCCGATCCCCCGGTTCCCGACATGGGAGGCGTTCAACCTGTGGCTCGAGGAGCAATGCCGCAAACGGCAGAACGACCGGCTGCGGGGCGAGAGTGAGACGATTGGCGAGAGGCTGCGGCGCGATCTGGCGGCGATGCAGGAACTGCCGGCTTCCCCCTTCGAGGCCTGTGACCAGACCAGCGGCCAGGTCTCATCGCAGGCGCTGGTGCGTTACCGGACCAACGATTACTCGGTGCCGGTGCGCTTCGGCCACCAGGAGGTGTGGATCAGGGGCTATGTCGACGAGGTGGTGATCGGTTGCCGGGGCGAGATCATTGCCCGCCATGTGCGCAGCTACGAGCGCGAGGATGTGATCTTCGATCCGATCCATTACCTTCCCCTGATCGAACAGAAGATCAATGCCCTCGATCAGGCCGCACCATTGCAGGGCTGGGACCTGCCCGAGGTATTTACAACGCTGCGCCGGCTGATGGAGACGCGCATGGGCAAGCATGGCCGGCGCGAATATGTGCAGGTACTGCGCCTGCTGGAGAGCTTCGCTCTGGCCGATCTGCATGGCGCGGTGAAGCAGGCCCTTGATATGGGCGCGATCGGCTTCGATGCGGTGAAGCATCTCCTGTTATGCCGGGTGGAGCGCCGCCCGCCCCGACTGGACATGGCGATCTATCCCTACCTGCCCAGGGCCAGAGTGGAGACAACATCGGCGCGCTCGTACATGCGGCTGTTGACCGGCGGAGCAGCGGCATGAGCAGCCAAGCTCCCGAACTGCTGCTCGCCAGCCACCTCAGGACGCTCAAGCTGCCAACCTTCCTGCGCGAGCATGACAAGCTGGCCCGGCAATGCGCAGCAGAGGGCGTAGATCATGTCCGCTACCTTGCTCGGCTTGTCGAACTGGAACTGATCGACCGGGAACGCCGGATGGTCGAGCGCCGGATCAAGGCCGCGCGGTTCCCGGCCGCCAAGAGCCTCGACAGCTTCGACTTTGCCGCCATTCCGAAGCTCAACAAGATGCAGGTGCTCGAACTGGCGCGTTGTGACTGGATTACCCGTCGCGAGAACGTCATCGCCCTTGGCCCGTCGGGGACCGGCAAGACCCATGTCGCGATCGGTCTTGGCCTGGCGGCCTGCCAGAAGGGCCTGACGGTCGGGTTCATCACTGCTTCCGCGCTGGTCAGCGAGATGATGGAGGCACGCGACGAACGCCGCCTACTGCGCTTACACAAGCAGATGACCGGCTATAAGCTTCTCATCATCGATGAGCTGGGGTTCGTGCCCCTCTCCAAAACCGGCGCGGAACTGCTGTTCGAGCTGATCTCACAGCGCTACGAACGCGGCTCGACGCTGATCACCAGCAACCTGCCGTTCGACGAATGGACCGAGACGTTCGGTTCCGAGCGCCTGACAGGCGCGCTCCTCGACCGGCTCACCCACCACGTCAGCATCCTCGAGATGAACGGCGAGAGCTATCGCCTGGCCCAGAGCCAGGCACGCAAAGCACGTCCCAACCCCTGACAGAAACGGCAATCCGGGTGTTGGCGACCCCCGCTCGGGCTACGCCCTCCCGGCGCTCGCCAACACCCGGATCAAGTGGCCTGGTTTTGCTCCGCCCAATGGACGACTTTTACGCCGCCGTTGACAGCGATACCGGCCAACAACATGGACGCGCCCAGAAGGCGCCAATCAATCTTCCTCAATGCCCCACCCTAATGCGAATCATGTGCAACTGAGGTGAGCATGTCGCATTTAGAAAATGCTATTGCAAATGATTTTCATTCCGAGGTACTGATTTGACAGCGGTCGGTTCGCCCGACAAGCTGATCACCATGCGGAAGAAGGCGCAGCGTCCGACACGGGTGCCGAGCCGGTCGGCAAGCGGCACAAGATCGCCGCTTCAACGCAGCGGCTCCACGAGCGTCCCGGTGTTTTAAGTGCCAGGCGGGTCTGCATGGGGTACGGCGAGATTCATGACGTCGATGCCAAACCCTGGCTCAAGCTCGACAAGCCGCAGAGCGAACATGCGTTTGAGTTGTCCGGCATCGCGCGTCGCGCGCGATGCGCAGATCGTGAGCTGGCAGGTATCGCCATCAACCCGCTCGGCGCTGACCACAATGGCACGCGCTCCAGCCCCCGAGTACGGAGCAGTATGATCACATCGTCAATGAGGTCGCCGATCACCTAGGCAATGCTATCGGGCGTTCCGACAGGCTCGAGTAGCAGTCGGGTGACACGGGGGGAAGGCTATCCGACCGTGGCTCTGGCTGGCGCGGCGACATCCGTCACTGGACTTGCGGTTGTCGGCCTCACCACTCGAGATAGGGCCAGCGAACGCGAACAGTGGCTCTGCGGTGCGTGAGACCAGACGCAGATCGATAGAGTTCGGCCGAATAGCAGGGGATTAATTTATTGCAGCTTCTCATGGGCTGGTCGTGAAGGCCCGTCGGCCATGTCGGCGAAATGCCATCTGAGCTGCCAATTAAATGGCGTGCTCAAGGCACACCCTTCACACATATACTCCTGAGGCAATCGCTCTGATCATACTGACGACGAAATCTGCCCCTTCATCAGACTCTTCTGCACGCTCCAGCGGCGTTTGACCATTGAGCCACGGATGACGGTAGTTCATGAAATGAATTGTCGAGAGAAGACTTCCCCCGAAAAGCTCCTTTGCCGCTTCCAATGCTACTGACGCCGAGCGTTCTCCAACTGCTCCCACGAGATGAATGCCGTCGATCAAAAGGCTGGCAGCATGTTCACTCCGGCTTGGACCAGGGAGTTCCAGGAGGTTTACATTTTTCATCACTCAAACGCCTTCCATCGGTCATCAAGAAATTCCGCATGACGTGCCTACGAGTTTGCCACTGGGACAAACCCAATAGGCATTGGGACATGCACGCGCTCCGAAGATGAAGGCTCTATCAGACTTGATTGCCATACGTTCTCTGAGGTTGTCGGCCGACTCGATCCGAATATCGACATCGAGATCAACTATCATCGGGTGATGGCCCTGCGGCGGTACTGCATTATGTCTTACTCGGGTTTTATTGCCCTAGTGCCAAGAGATAGTTTCGCACTCGCTCAAGGCCTGTGATCGAACGCGACATCATGACCGTTAACGGCGCTTCGCCGCCGAGGTCGCGGTGCGGCTTTCTGATCCAGCCACGCCGTATTGCCGGATCACTGAAAAGGACTTTCAATCCTTTGTGCACGCCGAGAAGTAGAGAGAGGCGGATGGCACATTCCCGACTTATTTGGCCTGCCCTTCCCTGCTTCCAACGCTCCCATCGCTCGAGGTCAATTCCGCCGAGCAATGCGCAAGCCTCGGCGTGGCTAAGTTCCCACAGATCAAACAACTTAACGATCGCGCGAGCACCCGCGGCAGCTTCGACTTCGCTAATCGTGGGATAGTGGTCCCCTTGCCTGTCATGACCGTGGGTGCCGTAAGGTTTTGTCATGCGTTAGCTTCCGCTAATTGCTAGATTACCAGGTCTGCTTGATACGCCGATCTGATCCAACAAGGCAGCCTCGGCAATGCAAAAACCAACCGTCCGTCCGCAAAAGTCAGGCAATGCCGCGGCGGCCGGTTGAGACTGGAATTGTCAAAGACCATGCCCCGATCTGCTTTGAGGATCGCACTGCGAATGAGGGGCGCACCGCGCGCATAGCGAGCACGGATCTTGTCCTCCGGGACGATGTGTCCGCCCTCTTCGACCCGTGCCTTCACACGTGAAACCGAAAGATCCGGCTCGTCGACCCCGACATGCATGACGATGACGGTAAACCCGCCGGTTCGCGCCGCGTCGATAAGCTCCAGTTTGGAGGGATGCGAAAAGACCGTCTCGGTCACGAAGTCCCGCCCCCGCGCCAGATAGTCTTCTCGGCGCGAAGACGCTATTCTGGCAGCCTCGTATGATGCCGCTGGTGACGGATCCTGTAGCTCGTCGCGCTGAATAATATCGGCGTTGATGAATGGACCTGCGAAACTCGGCGCAATGCGGGTTTCATAGAGTGTGGACTTGCCGGCGCCATTCGGTCCGGCCAGCACGATCATGGTGGGCTTCATGCGTCGGAGTGGGCGTCCTCGCGCACAAGGTTACCGGCCGCGTCAAGGCCGACTCCCAACCCAAGCTGACGCCGCCTGGCAAAGAATGCCTCCTCGTCAGACCCTGGCTGCCCCATCTTCTCGATAAAGCTGTCGAGCCAGACATCCTTCTCCTCACCAGTAAGTTCCGTTGTCTCGATGTCGCCTGCGAGAGCCGCAGAAATGCGCGCATGGTCGAAGTTACCGGATTTTTCGATGGCGCGGCCGATGCGCACCCAATGCGCAATCTGGCCCGCAAGCGAGCGGCTTTGTAGCTCGGACTCGCGCCGAATGATCTTCATGATATCGTCACCAAGCTTAATCGATTGAGCCATATCATTGACCTCCAAGCCATAGGTAGCATTTTGCCACCCTGCATTCAAGCCCGGCTTGCTTCACGCGCAGTGATGATCGGTTGCTGCGAGCAGGGAAGCAGATGGGCGGCATCACGTTGATCGCCGACGGAATCGTCGACATTTGAGCCGTCAAGGAGCTTCGAAATAACCTGATGAAGACACCAGAACTAGACCAGCGCCGGACGCGACCGGATGGCGTTCAGAACCTGCGGGGCCACGACATAGACCGCGTGGCGCCCTCCCCCGCGGTTCTGATGTCCCCTCACCCGCCCGGCATAATAGCGCCGCACGAAGCCCGCCTTGACCAGATCAGACACGGCCCGGCTGACATTGGCCTTGCCTGCAGCCAGCGCTTCTTCCTCCACCGAAGCTCGCACCAAGGCCTCGTCTGTGGCACGGGTACCGAGGCGCTCCTCGACTTTCCGCCGCAGGGTTGCACGCCGTCGGTCGTGCGCGGCAAGCGGGACGAGCTTTCCCGCAACCCATTCGCGTAAGGGCTGCGGTACGCCGTCGGGTCCTGCCACCCACGGACCTGCGCGCCCGTCAGAACGGGCCGCTTCGGCGATAAGACCCAGCACCATAAAGGCATAGCGCGGCCGGCGGGAGACATCCGCCAGAGCAGTCAGAATTGCGCCCAGATCAGTCGAAGGCGAGGATTGGCAGGGCAAGTACATAAGGTGAATCTGCCACGCCAGGATTCGCGTGTGAATCCAAAAAATGCGTCGACCTCTCGAATAAAGCCTACTTTGTCATCCGTGACACTTTGCCTGCGACAGGCAATTTGCAGCCAAACAAAACTGGGCAAATTTCAACCGTGGCGAACAAGCAAAGAAACCCCAAACCGGCCGGGATTTTCCAGGTGGCCGGCAGGCGCCTCCAGGCAAAGTGTCACCCATGACGCCTGAGGAGGCTAAGAAAATATTCAATGGCCAGAAGCACTGACGGACACGGCGTTTTCTCGGTCGAGCAGAACCAGGCTGACAGCACGTCTTGTACCGCGTAGAATCTGGACAGGCATGAAGAGAAAGACGAAAACCCAGTACGCCGCCCTGCCCTATTGCATCGATGAGGGCGGCAGTCTGAAGGTCCTACTCGTCACCTCGCGAGAGACAAGGCGATGGATCATTCCGAAAGGCTGGCCAATCAAGAAGCACGAGCCGCATTCCGCGGCGAGCCTCGAAGCGTATGAAGAAGCCGGGGCAATCGGTATCGTAGCGGCTCAAGCGATTGGCCTCTATTCCTATGACAAGCGCCTGAAAAATGATCAGGTCAGGACATGCCAGGTCCATGTCTTCCCATTTGCCGTGCACTCACTGCTGGACGAATGGCCCGAAGCGCATCAGCGCAAGCGTCAGTGGTACGAACCGAAACACGCTGCATCGCTGGTACAGGAAGCTGATCTTGCGGATATCATCCGCTCTTTTCGTCCATGAAGTTCAAGCCGAGAGTTCGACCTTCACGCAGCTCTTCTCAATCAGTGGCGCAGTTTGAAGAACGCCCATATGCGTTCTTTCAGCGACACCTCGTCCATGCCGCGAAGACGGCCATATCGCCGCATGCGCGATAGTTCAGACAGCGGCCTGCACCCGATTCCCGATACCGGGTTGCGGCTCTTGTGAATCGTATATCGCCCCATAAGGTAAGATTATCACGCCGGCGGATTGTCGCCATAGAATTTGGCGTTTCAACAGAACGACTGACATTAATCTCAGTAATGCACAAAACCGCAATCGCACCTGCGCATTGTGCACTTGCGATATTGCGCCTGCGAAGACATACAAATCCTGCCTTTCAGGCATCCTCTCCCAAACTTTCAAGCCCGGTGCATGACGTGCCGGGCTTCTTTTGCCATGTCTGCGCTTGAGCGAATAGCCGGAATCGCGCGGCTGACATTCGCGTTACCGACGGCCAGCGCCTCCTCTTCGAGCGCGGCTGCAAACTGCTGAGCATTTCGGCTGCCTCGGCAAACTTTCACCGGTGGCGCAATATGGATTACTCGACGTTTGAGGCACAGCTTACGCCTGCTGGCACCAGCCTGTCAGCGCAGCAGAAACAGCGATGGCGAACTTGGCAATTTTTGAGCGTGCAAGAATGCCCTGAATTCAGTCCGCTTCAGGGGCACGGTCGAGCATCGGGCAGGTCCGGTGATCGGGACGCAAGCGGCAGTAGAGAAACTCGGGACTTCGCTCAACCAGCTTGAGGCTATGCTGGCCTCGCGAGAATTGATCAGCTTCGACGATGAGAAGCCGCTCCCGGCTTCTGGACATGCCGAAGCAAGCCTGGATCTGGCTGATCCTAGCGGAAAAGCTCGCGGCTAAGCATCGCCCGTATACGGCCGAACAGGCCCGGCTCTTCCATGCCGCGGATCCGACCATATTTCCGAATGCGCACGGTTTCGGAAAGGGGTCTGCTTCCCATCCCCGCGGTAAAGCCACGGCTCTTATGGATCGTGTAACGCGACATGACGGAAATTTTATCTGGTCGTCCCGCCGACAAGCAACGGTTTGTCGTTATCCTCGCATTCGGCACGTTCCCGTGGGTCAGCCGGCGAGTTTCAGCAATACTCGCCCAGCACGGTCGTGTATGAGGGCAACCAGAGCCGTGACAGCCGATCGATCTGCCAGACCTGACGTCTCCAAACCCGCCTCGACACTACGCATGATACGATTGCAAAGCGAAGCACCGCGTTCCCGGACTATCTGGAAGTCGACACCCGCATCGGCTGCGAAGCGCTCGACGCTTCCGGTGAACATATCTTCGAGCGCCCTCGCCCGCCCGTACTTCATGGCGAACCTGTTCGACAGCTCAGGCCAGACCACCGTCGATACGAGATCATACAGCGGCGCAAGCGCGACCTCACCGCTGTCTCCGCGCAACAGGCTGAAGTTCTTGGCATGCGCATCGGCATTGCCGATGACGAGATTGAAGAGCGCGGCATCGATCAGCTTGAGAATTTCCGTCTCGGGATCTGTCGCGGTGCGCCTGACGAGATCGAAGCAATCCCGGAACACCGGCCCGCCATCGCTTGCATATTTCCTCAAGGACATAACCCCCAGAGCCTGCGCGAAGTCTTCCTGATGCAACCGCCGTGTCGTTCCGCTTTCGGAGTTCCGGTCATAGCGCGAGACGAGCAGGAAAGCCCTGCCTCCGGCAGAACGCCATTCGGCATCTGCTGCGCTTAAGCCGATGCTTTTCGCCAAGGTCAGACAGAACGCCTCGTTCGCCGCCAG
>CERQ01020832.1_pt1 | contig 13976 bp, 12 predicted proteins | sample 530711 | NCBI WGS metagenome assembly CERQ01 (sample SAMEA2620882, study PRJEB7988) | marine metagenome | biome: marine biome (ENVO:00000447); feature: mesopelagic zone (ENVO:00000213); material: "saline water (ENVO:00002010), including plankton (ENVO:xxxxxxxx)" | depth 850 m | reverse complement strand
GGCTTGGGCGGTCCCGATGGTCGCAAAACGGTCACGGAATGTCGCTATGCCGGGTTCTTTTTCTGCCTGTCTGCGCGCCAGTCCCCCAGGGCGGCCTGCCACAGCGCGATTGCCGCAACGGCAGCGGTATCCGCGCGCAGGATCCGGGGGCCCAGGCTGATTCGGTCGACAAAGGGCGATGCTGCCAGACGCGATCGCTCGGCTTCGGAAAACCCGCCCTCGGGACCGATCAGGATGGCCCACGACCCCTGCGGCAGACCGGCCAGCGTCTCGGCCGGGCCCGCCATTGCCTCGTCCGCCCACAGGATACGGCGCGCGCCATCCCATCCGTCCAGAAGCCGCGCAAGGGGCTGAAGATCCGCGACCGGCGGCACGAAGGTACCCCCGCATTGTTCGGCCGCTTCGATGGCGTGGGCTTGCAGACGGTCCTGCCGGATGCGTTCGGAATTGGTGAAGTCGGTCTGCACGGGCAGGATGCGGGCAACGCCCAGTTCGGCGGCCTTTTCGACGATGAAATCGGTGCGTGCCTTCTTGATCGGCGCAAACAACAGCCACAGATCGGGCGGATCGCGCTGCGGGGCGGTCTGTTGGCCGACATCCAGCGTTCCGCCGCGCTTGCCCGCCTGCGCGATGCGGGCCGCGAATTCGCCATCGCGGCCGTTGAAGACCGCGATTTCCGCGCCCGCGCCCAGTCGCATGACCCCCGACAGGTAATGCGCCTGCGCGGGCGCCAGCGGCACGGCTTGCCGGGGCGCCAGCGGGTGATCTATGAACAATCTGATCCTTGCCATGATGGGCCAGACGCTATGCAAAGCCGGACCGAAAGGCCAGATGCCGTCATCGACGCGCCGAAGGGCAACTGGGTGGACCGATACGCGCCCGAGCGCTGGCGGCCCTGGCTGCGCCTCAGCCGGGCCGACCGGCCCATCGGGACGTGGCTGCTGCTGCTGCCCTGCTGGTGGGGCGTCGGGCTGGCGATGATGTATGATGCGCCGCGGCTCTTCGATCTTTGGATCGTGATCGCCTGCGCCATCGGCGCCTTCGTCATGCGTGGCGCGGGCTGCACCTGGAACGACATCACCGACCGGGACATCGACGCGCAGGTCGCCCGCACCCGGTCGCGGCCCCTTCCCTCGGGCGCCATCAGCCTGCGCGGCGCCTATCTGTGGCTGCTGGCACAGGGGCTGGTCGGGCTGGCGATCCTGCTGACACTGGGCCCGGCGGCGATCTGGATGGGCGTCATCTCGCTGGCGCTGGTGGCGATCTATCCATTCGCGAAACGCTTTACCTGGTGGCCGCAGATCTTCCTGGGTCTTGCCTTCAACTGGGGGGTGATGCTGGCCTATGCGGCCCATGCGGGCCAGGTCGATCTGGCCCCTGTCGTGGCCTGGCTGGGCGGCATCGCCTGGACCATCTTCTACGATACGATCTATGCCCATCAGGATGTCGAGGATGACGCCCTGATCGGGGTCAAATCCACCGCGCGCCTGTTCGGCAGAAACAGCCCCCGCTATCTGGCGCGCATCGCGATGCTGGCGGTCGCCCTGCTGGGGCTGGCCATCCTGCTGAGCCATCGCAATCTCTTGATCGCCGCTATCGGTCTGGCCGGCTTTGCCGCGCATCTGGCCTGGCAGCTGAAGAATTTCAAGCCGGATCATGGTGATAGCTGTCTTCGCCTGTTCCGGTCGAACCGCGATGCCGGGCTGATCCTTGCGCTGTTTCTCGCCCTTGCCGGGCTGAGCTGATTGCACGCCCGGCGGGCCGACGCTAGAGGGATGCGACCCGCAACAGCCGAAGGCCCATCGCATGGCACCCTTGCGCCGCAGGATTTCCCCGACTTTGGCCACGATCCTCGTCCTCGCTCTGGCGGGCGGGCTGAGCTGGTGGGGCGCGCGATCCACGGCGGCTTTCATCGAAGATCGGTCGTTGCAGGATGTCCAGGTCGCGCTGCGCAGCGCAGGATATGACTGGGCCGGGGTCGAGACTGACGGGTTGCAGGTGCGGCTGACAGGCACCGCGCCAAGCGAGGTGGACCGTTTCCGCGCCATGACGCAGGCCGCCACGGCAGTCGATTCCAGTCGCATCCTGGATCAGATGACCGTCGCCGCCGCCGAGGCGCTGGACCCGCCCGATTTCAAGGTCGAATTGCTGCGCAACCCGCAGGGCATTTCGCTGATCGGGCTGGTTCCGGCCTCGACCGACCGCAACGCGCTGCTGCGGTCGCTGCGCAGCGAAACCTCGGCGCCGAAAGTGACCGACCTGCTGGAGACCGCCGATTACAAGCTGCCCGAGGGCTGGCAGGCGGCGCTGGATTACGGCATCCAGGCTGCCCAGATGGCCGGCAGCGCCAAGATCTCGATCCAGCCGGGCGCGGTGACGGTGGCCGCGATCACCGACAGCCGCGCCGAAAAGGGCCGGCTGGAAACCGCGCTGAAACGCGCCGTGCCCAAGGGCGTCAGGCTGACCAGCCAGATCACCGCGCCGCGTCCGGTCATCGCGCCGTTCACGATGCGATTCGTCATCGACGGCGACGGCCCCAGGTTCGAGGCCTGCTCGGCCGCAACCGAAGACGGGCGACAGCGGATCCTTGAGGCGGCGCTGAGCGCGGGGTTGCAGGGCAAGCCGGGCTGCACCCTGGGCCTTGGCGCACCAAGCCCGGATTGGGACGAGGCCGCCGAGCAGGCCATCGCGGCGGTGGCGCGGCTGGGGCAGGGAACGGTCACGATTTCGGACGCCGACGTGGCTCTGACCGCGCCCGAGGCGGTGACGCAGGTGCGCTTTGACGAAGCGGCCGGTCGGCTGGAACAGGCCCTGCCGCGCGTCTTTTCGCTTCATGCCGAACTAGAGCGTGAATCCGGGCAGGATGCCGGGCCGGCGGAATTCATCGCCGCGCTGAGCGGCGACCGGGCGCTGTCGATGCGCGGCCGGATCGCCGACGTGCCGATGCGCGAGGCGGTGGACAGCTTTGCCCGCGCCCGCTTTTCCGAGGTGGACAGCAGCCTGCGCAGCGATGCGGCGGTGCCGGATGGCTGGACGGTGCGCGTGATCGGCGCGCTGGAGGCGATGGCCGTTCTGGAAAGCGGGACCGTTCAGGTCACTCCCGACATGCTGCGGATGGCCGGCACCTCGGGCGATCCGAATGCCGCCGAAAATGCCGCGGCCGCCCTGTCGAACCGGATCGGGGCCGGCGCGCGCTATGCCCTGTCGATCCGCTATGACCGCCGGCTGGACCCGGCGCTGGACCTGCCCGATGGTCAGGAATGTGTGCGGCGGCTGAACCTGATCATGTCCGAATCCGAGATCGGATTCGAGCCGGGCAAGTCCACCATCGCGGGCGATCCGCAGCCGACGCTGGCGCGGCTGGCCGAGGCGATGACCGAATGCGCGGATTTCCAGATCGAGGCCGGCGGGCATACCGATGCGCAGGGATCGCAAGGGTTCAACGCCGATCTGTCGCGTGCCCGTGCGCAGGCGCTGGTGGCGGCGATGGCCGAGGCCGGGATCGACACCGCCAACCTGACCGCACGCGGCTATGGCGAAAGCCAGCCCATCGCCAGCAACGACACCGAGGCCGGGCGCGAGGAGAACCGGCGCATCGAGTTCCGTCTGTTGTCGGAGATGCCGATCCGCAATACCCCGCTGCCGGTGCCGATCCTGCGCGAGGGTGTCACCAGCGAGCCGGTCGCGCCGCTGCAGGGACCGCCCGCGCCGGACATCGCGACCTCCTCGGGAATGGCGCCCGAAGGCGGCGCGGCCACGTCGATCGATGCCGTTCAGGGACCGCAAATGCCGCAGGCGGGCGAAAGCCGTGCGGTTCCGGCGACCGTCGGGGTCAGCGAACAGGTTCCGGCACTGGACGATCGCGACGAAACCGTTAGGCTTCCGGTTCAGACGCCCGGCGCCGACACGCCCCGCCCCTCGCCCCGGCCCGAGGATGCCGCGACATCCGCGACCGGGCAGGAACAGCAAGACACCACCCCCGCGCCATAGCGAAAACCAGAGCGACCAGAACCAGAGCGCATGAACCGAACCGAATTCATCACCGTCACCGCCATCATCCTGTTCGGCGCCTTCCTGCTGGGCTGGATCGCAAGCTGGATCGTCCATCGCCTGACCCGGCGCACCCGTGCCGACATGTCCGAATTGGACCGAATGGCCCAGCAATTGCACGATACCGAAGAACAGCGCGACCAGGCCGTCGCGCGCCTGGAAGAGGTCGAGGCAGACCTGTCCAGCCGCCTTGCAGGGACCGAATCGGAACTGCAGGCCGCGATGGACGGGCTGCGCGAAAGCCGCGCCGAGGTCGAGGAACTGCGCGACTATATCGAGCGGAAACTGGTCCGCCGCTGAGATCGGTCGCGCAAGCCGGCGAGCCGTGCCGCCGATCCTCGCCCTGCGCGCCCGTCGTCCCAACCCGGCCTGCCGGCGTGCTGAACAAGGCGATGCGCATCAGGATCGCGCCTTTGCGACAAGGGCGGCAGCCGCCGATCGCGATCGTGACGCGCCCGCCGATCGGGCGGTTAGCGGAACATGACCTTGATGTGCAGGGAATGGCTTCTGCTCGACTGCTTTTCACCCAATGGATGCAGCCAATGTTTCAAGAAGGCAGGATACGTTTCGACCTGGAATCATACCGCTTTAGACCGCAGCCCGCCTGCGCGCCTCTGCCCTGATGTTGAAATAGTTTCCCGTCAGGATCAGCGTCGCGCCCAGGATGACCAGAGGTCCGATCGGCTCGTCGTAAAACACCATGCCGACCAGCGCGATCACCGGCAGGCGCAGGAAATCGAACGGCATGACCAGCGTCGCGGGCGCCAGCCGCAGGGCGTTGGCGATGCAGAAATGCGCCGTCAGCCCGGCCCCGCCGATCAGCGCGATCCACAAGGCCGTCTGGCCCGAGGGCAGGGCGACATCCCCGTCCAGCCCGGCAAGGAGAAAGCCCAGGACGGCCTGCATGACCGTCATCCACCACAGGATGCAGGCGACGCCGACCCGCGCGGTCAGCTGCTTGGTGAGGATATAGGTCAGCGCGAAACCCACCGCGCTGCCCGCCGCCGCGATCAGGCCCGGTGTCAAGGGCGCCGCGCCCGGCCGCGCCACCAGCAGGATACCCGCGAACCCCAGGGCGGCGGCAATCATCCGCGCCTGCGTCCACCGTTCGCCCAGAAAGAAGCGCGACAGCACCAGCGCCCAAAGCGGCGCGGTGAATTCCAGCGCGAAGACCTGCGCCAGCGGGATCGAGAAGATCGCGAAGAACCACAGGTTCTGCGCCGTGAAATGACAGATGTTGCGGGCCAGGTGCAGCCCCGGATCGCGCAGGTTGACGACATGCCAGCGGCCGCGCAGCGTGATCAGGCCGCCGACGATCGCGATCCCGACCAGCGAGCGCCAGGCCATGATCTCGAACGTGTCCAGCGACAGCGACACCGCGCGCCCGGCCACCGCCATCGAGGTGAAGGACGCGACCGCACCCAGCATCCAGACCGCCGCGACCAGCGGATTGGCCGGGTGCGGCGCCGGAATATCGGCCCGCGCGCTCATCTCGTGATCTCCGGCATCGGCCCGCATCCCCCTGGCCCGCATGGCTAGCGCGGCCTTGCAGCCGATGCAATCAGGCCGGCCCGGCCGGCCGGCGGGTCATCGTCAATGTGACCCATTCGCCCAGATCGTCGCGCCGGTCCAGCGCAAATCCCGCCGCCTCATAGGCCGCGATGACATCTTGCCCCTGATCGCCGAGGATCCCGGACAGGATGATCTTGCCGCCGGGCGACACATGGCGCGCCATTTCGGGCGACAGATCGATCAGCGGTTGTTTGAGGATGTTCGCCAATACCAGATCGAAGGGCGCGGCCTGTTCCAGGATCGGATGATCGAAACCCGTGGCCTCGATACATTCCACCCGGCCGTCCAGCCCGTTTGCGATCACATTGGCCGCCGCGGTATCGACCGCCACGCGGTCGATGTCGCCGGCCACGACCGTGACCGGCCAGATCCGTGCCGCCCCCATCGCCAGAACCGCCGTGCCGCAGCCGATATCGGCAATCCGATGCGCCTGGTAGCCGTCATCGGCCAGCCGGTCCAGCGCCTCCAGACAGCCCTTGGTGGTGCCGTGGTGGCCGGTGCCAAAGGCCATCGCGGCCTCGATGCACAGGGCCTCGACGCCCTGGGGCACCTTGTCGGCATCATGGGCGCCATGGACGAAGAAGCGACCCGCCTCGACCGGTGTCAGTTCGCGCCGCACATGGGCCACCCAATCGACCTCGGGCAGTTCCGAGATCACGAAAGGCTCGGCCCGCCATGCGGCGGCCAGCAGCGCCAGGGCCACCTCGTCCGGGGCTTCGAGGAAATAGAGCCCGACCTCCCAGCGATCCGATCCGTCCTCGATCTCGAACACGCCGGCGCCGACGGGTTCGGGGGTCAGATCCTCGCAGGCCTCGGCCAGCGCCTCGGCGGGTTCGCGGCCGGCAAGATGGGTCAGGGCGGTGAAGGTGGGCATCAGATCGGGTCCGGGTTGGGCAGGGACGCCTCTACCCCTGTCCCCTTCAACCCGCAATAACCGTCGGGATTCTTTTCCAGATATTGCTGATGCGCCTCGGGGGCCGGCCAGAACGCGCCCTTGTCGATGATCTGCGTGGTGATCTTGCCAAAGCCCTCGACCGCCAGCCGGTTGCCGTAATCGATCTTCGAGGCCTCGGCGGCGTGTCGCTGGCTGGAATTGAAGACCATGATCAGGCTGCGATATTGCGGGCCAACATCGTTTCCCTGCCGGTCGCCCTGCGTCGGATCGTGGTTTTCCCAGAACAATTGCAGCAGATGATCGTAGCTGATCAGCGAACTGTCAAAGACCACGCGCACCACCTCGGCGTGGCCGGTATCGCCCTTGCAGACCTGCTCATAGGTCGGGTTCTCGGTCGAGCCGCCGGCAAAGCCTGCCTCGGTCAGCCAGACACCGTCCTGTTGCCAGAACAGCCGTTCGGCCCCCCAATAGCAGCCCATCCCGAAGATCGCCTGATCCAGGCCGTGCGGCACCTCGGCATCCATCGGCCGGTTGAAGATCGCATGAGTCGTCATCGTCGCATCCTTCTGATCGTTGTGCCATAACGCGCCCGCCCGCGCGCCGGTTCGCCGCGACAAGGCGCGATCTTTCCCCTGCCTTCAACCCCCTGCGAGACGCGACGGCCCCGTGGCGTCGCGCCGGAAGGTGCAGGCCAGGACATGGCCAGCGGCGCGCGGCGGTTCAAGCCGCCTGACGGTTCCGCCGGAAGCGGCGATGCCGCGGCCGCTAGCGCCGCGGATGCGCCGCGCGATAGACCGCCATCAGGTGCGCGTCGTCCACGCCGGTATAGACCTGCGTGGTGGACAGGCTGGCATGGCCCAGCAATTCCTGGATCGTGCGCAGATCGCCGCCGGCGGCCAACAGATGTGTGGCGAATGAATGGCGCAGGGCATGTGGCGTGGCACTGGGCGGCAGGCCCAGCGACGCCCGCGCCCGTCGCAACGCCCCGGCGATCTGGTCCTGTCCCAGGCGCCCGCCGCGCACGCCCCGGAACAGGGCCTGATCGGGCGCCAGCCGCCACGGGCATTGCGCCAGATAGGTTCCGACCGCCGCGCGCGCGGCCGGCAGGATCGGCACCTGCCGCTGCCGGCCTCCCTTGCCGGTGATGGTCAGCGCCTCGCGAAAGGGCCAGTCGCGCCCGTGCAGCGCCAGCGCCTCGGAAATCCGCAATCCGCAACCCCAGAGCAACGTCATCACCGCCACGTCGCGGGCCGCGACCCAGGGGCTGCCATGCCCGTCGGCCACGACTTCCAGCGCGTCCCGCGCCTCGGCCGGCGACAGCGGCCGGGGCAGCGACCGGGCGTATTTCGGGCTGCGGCTGGACAGCGCGGGCGACAGGTCGAACCCCTCGCGATCCGAGATCCAGCGCAGAAAACTGCGCACCGCCGATTGCCGCCGCGCAAGCGACCGTGGGCCCAGTCCCCGCGCCCGTTCGGCGGCGGCAAAGGCCCGCATGTCGGTCTGTCGCAGCGCGGCCAGCGATTTCGGCGTGGCGGGCGCGCCCTGATGGCCACCCAGGAAGGCCAGGAAGGCCAGCAGGTCGGCACGATAGGCCCGGATCGTATGATCGGAGCGGTCGCGCGTCGCGGCCTCGGTTTCCAGCCAGCGCGCCAGGGCCGCCGCCATGGCGGGGGCAAGGGCCAGCGGGCCGGGCGCCGCGGTCACGATTTCAGGCGGCCCAGCAGGATCAGCCGGAACACCTGCCCGAAAAAGCGCAGCAGGTCGGTGCCCTGCGCGGGCATGAAGCGCGCCGGATCGGCGCTGCCCATGACCAGCATCGCCCGCGGCCGCCGCGCGCCCAGATCCAGCGGCAGCAGCGCCTCGGACGCCACGTCGCGGCCATGGATCGGGCGGGTGATGGGCGAGGCCGGTCGCAGCACGATGTCGTCGCCGCGCGGCACCCGCCTTCCCGCAGTGACAATCCGGCCCAACGCGCCTTCGGGGGCGATCACCACATCCTCGGGCAGATGCGCGATCTCGGGTTCTTCCTCGACCACCAGCCGCAGGGTTTCGACCCGCAGCAGCGGCGCGATATCGGCCTGGAGACTGTCCACCAGCTCGGTCAGATCGGCCGATTCCATCAGCCCGACCACGGCGCGATGAACGACCGCCGTGCCCGACTGGTTGTCATAGGCGGCGGCGATGACGTTCTCGTGCTGCGACTCGAGCCGGTCCAGCCGGGTCTCCAGCGCCTCCATCGCACGGCCGCGAATGTCGATCACGTTCTCGCCGATCTCGGATTCGCGGGCGGCGACCAGCGCCCGCATCAGGTCGCGATCGGCCAGCAGGATTCCCGGATCGGCCAGCAACCGGTCTCGGGTTTCCGGATCCAGACCCGGATCCTGCTGTGCCTCGGCGGTCGATTCGACGCTCATTCTGCCCCTTTCCGCCGCCTTGCCGCGGCTGTTTCAGCCGATCTTCTGACCGGTCTTTTCCCAATCGGCAGTGAACTGCTCCAGCCCCTTGTCGGTCAAGACGTGCTTGGCCATCGCCTTGATAACGGCCGGAGGTGCGGTAATCACGTCACTGCCGATCTTGGCGACCTCGATGATGTGATTGACCGAACGGATCGAGGCGGCGAGGATCTGCGTCTCGTAGCCGTAATTGTCATAAATCTCGCGGATATCGGCGATCAGGTCCACGCCATCCAGGTGAATGTCGTCCAGCCGCCCGATGAACGGGCTGATGAAGGTTGCCCCGGCCTTTGCCGCCAGGATCGCCTGGGCGGGGCTGAAGCACAGGGTGACGTTGACCATCTGGCCTTCGCTGGACAGCGCCTTGCAGGCCTTCAGCCCGTCCCAGGTCAGCGGCACCTTGACGGCGATGTTGTCGGCGATCTTGGCCAGGTGCTTGCCCTCGCGGATCATGTCCTCGGCCTTCTCGGCGACGACCTCGGCGCTGACGGGTCCGTCCACGATATCGCAAATCTCGCGGGTGACCTCTTCGATGTTGCGGCCGGCCTTCAGGATCAGCGAGGGATTGGTGGTGACGCCGTCCAGCACACCCAACTCATTCAACTCCCTGATGGCATCCACATCGGCGGTATCGACAAAGAATTTCATGGCCCGGCTCCTCTGATAGGCTACGGGCCGGGTGATAGCGCAAAAGCCGTGGCCCGGAAAGGGGCGGCGGGCCGCGCCCGGGAATGGCGCGAAGGGCTGCGGCCGTCCGCGGGCGGGCGCAGCCATGATCGTGTCAGGCCATGCATGATCCGGGCATGCCTTGCATGCGATGTCACGCGCATGGCGGCGTCCGGGCGCCGGTCCCATGGGGCGGATGGGCGCGGCCGGGGCGGGGCTGATACAGTGCGGGCCGACCGCAAGCCCTGGACGGTCGAGAACCCCTTGCAACCTGCATCCCCCGGCGTCTTTATCGCGCATGATGCCCGACCCCGCCGCCTTCCTCGCCCCCCGATCCCGCATCGCGGTCCTGACCTGCGAGCCGGTCGGCGTGCTGGACTACCTCGCCCCCGAAGACGGCGTGCGGCAGGGTGCGCTGGTGCTGGTGCCGCTGGGGCCGCGCCGCGTTCTGGGCCTGGTCTGGGGCGAGGGCAGGGGCGATTTCGACCTGGCCAAGCTGCGCCCCGTGGCCCGGATCCTCGATGCCGAACCGTTCCGGCCGGGGTTCCTCGACTTCCTCAGCCGCGCCGCCGACTACACCCTGACCCCGCCGCCGCTGATGCTGCGCATGGCGACCCGCGCCCCCGACCTGGACCAGCCGCCCGCCGCGCGCCGGCTCATCGTGCCCGCCGGCGATCCGCCCGCGCGCATGACCGAGGCGAGAAGCCGCGTCATGGACGTCATCGCCCGCCACGGCGGCGCCGGTTTCGCGCCGTCCGAACTGGCCCAACTGGCCGGTGTCGGCACCTCGGTCGTCAAGGGCCTGGTGGCACAAGGCACGCTGGCCGAGATCCAGGCTCCTCGCGATACCCCCTATCCGCGCCTCGATCCCGGTCGGCCCGGCAAGCCGCTGGCCCCCGATCAGCAGGCCGCCGCCGACACCCTGCGCGCCGCCATCCGCAAGGGTGGCTATGGCACCACCCTGCTGCGCGGGGTCACCGGATCGGGCAAGACCGAGGTCTATCTGGAAGCCGTCGCGGAATGCCTGCGCGCCGGTCGTCAGGCGCTGGTCCTGCTGCCCGAGATCGCGCTGTCGGCGGAATTCCTGGACCGGGTCGAGGCGCGTTTTGGGGCGCGGCCCGGCGAATGGCACAGCGGTATCACCCGGACCGAACGCCGCCGGTTGTGGCACATGGCGGGCCGGGGCGAGGTCGGGCTGGTGGTCGGCGCCCGCTCGGCCCTGTTCCTGCCCTTCCACGATCTGGGCCTGATCGTCGTCGACGAGGAACATGACAGCAGCTACAAGCAGGAGGATGTGGTCTATTACAGCGCCCGCGACATGGCGGTGCTGCGCGCCTCGATCGCGGGGGCGCATGTGGTTCTGGCCTCGGCCACGCCCAGCCTGGAAAGCTGGGTCAACGCGGCCAGCGGCAAATATGCCCGGCTGGACCTGCGAAGCCGCTATGGCGAGGCGGAACTGCCCGACATGGCCGCCATCGACCTGCGCGCCGAGGAGATGCCGGCAGGACGCTGGATCTCGCCCACGCTGGAAGGGGCGGTCAAGACGCGGCTGGCCCGCGGCGAACAATCGCTGCTGTTCCTGAACCGGCGCGGATTTGCCCCGGTCACCGTCTGCCGCGCCTGCGGCGAACAGATCGGCTGCCATCAATGCGACGCGCGGATGGTCGAACACCGTTTCCAGAACCGCCTTGTCTGTCATCAATGCGGCGAGACGCGCCCCATCCCGACCGCCTGCCCCGCCTGCGGGGCCGAGGGCAGGCTGGCCCCGATCGGCCCCGGCGTCGAACGCATCGCCGAAGAGGTCGCCGCGACCTTCCCCGACGCCAGGGCGACGATCCTGTCATCCGACCTGTTCCATTCGGCCCGCGCGCTGAAGGACACCATCGCCCGGATCGCCGATGGCGATACCCAGATCATCATCGGCACCCAGATCGTCGCCAAGGGCCACAACTTTCCCCGCCTGACGCTGGTCGGCGTGATTGACGCCGATCTGGGCCTGCAAGGCGCCGATCTGCGCGCGGCCGAGCGGTCCTTCCAGCTGATGCGGCAAGTCGCGGGCCGGGCCGGTCGCCAGTCGGGTGCCGCGCCGGGCCTTGCGCTGCTGCAGACCCACCAGCCCGGCCACGCGGTGATCCGCGCCATCCTGTCGGGCCATGACGAGGCTTTCTGGGACGCCGAGGCCGCCGGCCGCCAGGCCGCCGGGATGCCGCCCTTCGGCCGGCTGGCGGGCGTGATCCTGTCGCATCCCGACCTTGGCGTGGTCAGCGATTTCGCCCGCCACCTTGCCGCCCATGCCGGACCTCTGGATCACGCCGGCGCCGAATTGTGGGGTCCGGCGCCCGCGCCCATCGCCCGCATCCGGGGGCGTCACCGGATGCGGATGCTGATCCACGCCCCGCGTCAGGCGCCGCTGCAAGCGGCCATCGCCGACTGGCTGGCGCCGCACAAGCTGCCGACCAACCTGCGGCTGGCGGTGGATATCGACCCGCAAAGCTTTCTGTAGGCCGCGCGCCGCGGTTCAGTTCTTCAGCACGATGCAGTTGCCGCCCAGCCGTTTCAGCCTGATGCAGAAGGCATAGGCCTCGCCCCGGCTTTCATAGCCGATCTGGGCGGTATAGACGGGCTGCGCGATTCCGCTCAGGCGCTTTCTGACATAGCCCACGCGCCTGCCATCCAGAAGCGGGCGCAGCGTCCGGTTCAGCCGCGCCACCTGTCCCTGCGCGACCGCGCGGCTGCGATGGCTGGCGACGATCACGCCCCAGGGAAAGACGCGCGGCTCGACGACGAATTCGCGCAGGCCGCGATTGCCGGCCAGCGATTCGCAGGCCGGCCGGAACGGCCGGTCGGGATCCAGAGCCAGCTTCAGGTCCGCCGTCTCGGGCGGATTGTCGCGCCAGCGCCATGCGTTGAATCCGGTGATCGCCTCGACATAGTCCTGCGTCTCGTAGGGCAGCACGGTTTCGCTGGCAATGAACCGCGCCGCCCGTGCCTCGCCGCCGTTATAGGCAATCGCGGCCAGCCCGATATTGCCCGTCATGTCCGTAAGATAGCGAAGATACCACGCCGCCTTGAAGATCGCCTGGGCCGGGTTGAACGGATCGTCCAGATCGTAAAGCCGGGCGGTTTCAGGCATGAATTGCGCGATCCCCATCGCGCCGACCGGACTGATCGCGCCCGGCTCGAACCGGCTTTCCTTCCACAACAGGCGGGCCAGGAAATTCGGATCCAGCCCGCGCTGCGCGGCATTGCGTTCCACCAGCTTGCAGACATCCGCCACATAGCGGGACCGCCGCACGCAATCGCGGCCGTCATCGGTGCAGCGGATCTCGTCGCTTTGCCGGGCCGGGGGGCGGCCGTGGACGGCATCGACGGCGGGCCGGGCGGCGACCGGGGCGGTTGGAAGAAGCAGGATCGCCAGGATCGCAAGGATGCGCGTCACGACAATCTCTCTTTCCGAAAGGAGCCTGCCTTGCGGCCCGGACTCAGCCCTTCTTCGCCTTCTTGCGGGTCTTCTTCAGTTCGACCGCCGCCTCGGCGATCTCGATCTTGGCCTTGTCGGCGGCGCGTTCGGCCTTGCGGGCGGCCTTTCTGGCGTCACGCGCGGCCTGCTTTTCGGCTTTCTTCGCATCCCTTTCGGCCTGACGGGCGGCCTTGCGTTCTGCGGTGCGGGCCTTTTTCTCGGCCTCCATCTGGGCCAGCCGCGCGGCCTTGCGTTCGGCCTTGCGCGCAGCCTTGCGCGCGGCCTTGCGCAGTGACTTCGCTTCGTTTGCGGCCGCCGTCGAGGCGTCGGGCGCGACCGTCGGGGCGGGCGGTTCGGCCGGGGCCGCGGGCTGGGCGGCGGGTGCCGGTGCCGGTGCAGATGCGGGCTGGGTCGCGGGCGCCTTGGCCTTCGCCACGCGGCGCGAGCCTGTGCGCAGGTCGGTCTTGCGGGTCTCGGCCTTGGCTCGCCCTGCCGGTTTGCGCGTGCTCGACGCGGGGGCGCGGCGCGCGGCCGACGATGCCACAGCGCGCGACGGCTTGTCCCCGGCGGGCTGCTGCCCTGCGGCCTTGGTAGCGGGCGCCAGGGGCAGCTTGCGCTTGCGCCGCTCGAGGTGAAGCCGACGCAGGGCCGTGGCCAGAAGATCGGCCGCACCGGGCCGGCCCTCGGTGACCGGGCCGCTGGCCCCGGTCATCTCGGCCTCGATCTCGGCTATCGCGCGGTACAGCGCCGCATCCTTCAGCGCGCCGATCGCCGGGGCGCGGCTGGCCGCGACCAGCGCGACCTGACCCGGCGTCAGGATTTCCTTTTCCAGCTTGGTGTAATTCGGCATCGCAATCCCCTGGATCCGGCGCAATCCGCT
>CERQ01062960.1_pt1 | contig 13980 bp, 13 predicted proteins | sample 530711 | NCBI WGS metagenome assembly CERQ01 (sample SAMEA2620882, study PRJEB7988) | marine metagenome | biome: marine biome (ENVO:00000447); feature: mesopelagic zone (ENVO:00000213); material: "saline water (ENVO:00002010), including plankton (ENVO:xxxxxxxx)" | depth 850 m | reverse complement strand
AATCTTTAAGTCGCTCGGGTTCCTGATCAGCGACTAATGAATGCAGGTTTTTAGCATACGAACCAGATTTTAAATTCCGATAGGTAAATCCATTCTTTTTAAGCATAAGTGTTACCTGTTCAAAATGTAAAAGTTCCTCACGAGCTAAAGGAGATAAGTATTTTGACAATTCCCTCTCGGGGTATCTGTGAATAAGGGAAATAGCTGTTGTTGCAGCTTTTTTCTCACAATGTGCATGATCTAAAAGTAATAAATCTAAAGAGTCTATTGCTCGATCAATCCAACATTTTGGAGTTCTGGTGAGCAGGATTTCTTCCCAAGAATTAGGCACGATAATTATCTTCTAATCTAAAATATCGTTGATAGTGAGCTTCAGAAAGAACAAAGAGTTCTTCTTCAATTAATCTTTTAAGTTCAACTAGGTCTTGTGTTGACTTAGATAAAGGTCGCAAACCAAACTCTGAAAGGTCAGTTATAGATTGGCTGGCTTGTTTTATCAGATCAAAGATCCAACAATAGGGGTCTACTTTGTCATAATAGGATATTTTTAGAGAATCTAATTTGGTTTTCAGTAAAATTTTATCTTCTATAAAAATTTTTGATTTCATTATCAAAACTTTCAAAGATTCAAGTCTATTCCATACAATTTCCTTCTCGAAATCAGAGTATCCATTCCACTCAATAACTTCATGTTGGAATCGTTTACACCCCCTGCAAACCTCATCACCGAAGACCGTAGAACAGACCCCTACACAAGGTGTTTTAACCTTTCTTTCCATAGATTTACATCATATCTTTAACTCTTTGGAACGCAACTTCTATATCCTTTCTATGGTAGAATATTGTGTAATAAGTTCCCACCATACCGTACTAATAAGTTTCTATGCTCCAAGACTATAGAAAGCATCAAGAAGAAAGACAATTACAGGGCATTCCAGCTCTAGCCTTAAATTCCGAACAGGTAGCAGATTTAGTCGAATTAATTAAAGAACCACCCCCCGAAGAGGAAGAGTTTATTTTAGACCTCTTCATAAATAGAATTCCTGCGGGGGTAGATCAAGCTGCTTATATAAAAGCAGCATTTCTTGCTGATGTTGCTAAAAGTAATCTTACAACTCCCCTCATAAATAATATATTAGCTACAGAGCTTCTTGGAACAATGTTGGGAGGTTATAACGTTGAACCTCTAATAGGTCTTTTAGAAAACGAAGAAGTTGGTGAAATAGCTGTAGGCGCCTTATCAAATACCCTACTTATTTTTGATGCTTTCCATGATGTTTTTGAACTCTCTCATAAAAATGATAGAGCTAAAAAAGTTATTTCCTCATGGGCGGAAGCTGAATGGTTCCTAAAGCGACAGGAAATTCCGGATTGTATTACGGCTAAAGTTTTAAAAGTAGAAGGAGAAATAAATACTGATGACTTGTCTCCAGGACCTGAAGCTTGGTCAAGACCTGATATTCCTTTGCATGCTCTTTCTATGTTAAAGAATACAGATTTTAATGACCCAATAGGAACCATTGAGAAACTTGAGGAGTCAGGAAACAGAGTAGCTTTTGTTGGTGATGTTGTAGGTACAGGTTCCTCAAGAAAATCTGCCACAAATTCTTTGTTGTGGCATATAGGAGAAGATATACCTTATATTCCTAATAAAAGATACGGTGGCATTTGTCTTGGAGGAAAGATAGCTCCTATTTTTTTCAACACTCTTGAAGATTCTGGAACCTTACCAATTGAGTGTGATGTAACTAAAATGGAATTGGGGGATACCATAGATATATATCCTCATCAAGGTCTTATAACTTCAAATAGTACAGGTAAAGAACTTTGCAAGTTTGATTACAAAACTCCTACTCTGCTTGATGAGGTAAGGGCTGGTGGGAGAATTCCTTTGATAATAGGACGATCCCTTACCGACAGAACAAGAGAAGCTTTATCTCTAAAAAGCACAACAGTATTTGTAAGACCAGAAAGTCATGAAAAAAGTCAAAAAGGCTATACTTTAGCTCAAAAGGTAGTTGGAAAAGCCTGCGGAGTTAAAGGAATAAGACCTAGAACTTATTGTGAACCTAGGCTTTCAACTGTAGGCAGTCAAGATACTACAGGACCTATGACAAGAGATGAGTTAAAAGAATTAGCGTGTCTAGGATTTTCAGCTGATTTAGTTATGCAATCTTTTTGTCATACAGCAGCTTATCCAAAACCTTCTGATATTGAAACTCATCACACTCTACCAGACTTTATTCAAACAAGAGGAGGGGTGTCACTTAAACCAGGAGATGGAATTATTCATTCTTGGTTAAATAGAATGCTTTTACCAGATACAGTTGGAACTGGGGGAGATTCTCACACGAGATTTCCTATAGGTATAAGTTTCCCTGCTGGATCCGGTTTAGTAGCATTTGGAGCTACTTTAGGTTCTATGCCCTTGGATATGCCAGAATCAGTCTTAGTAAGATTTAAGGGATCAATGCAACCAGGAATAACTCTCAGGGATATTGTCAATGCCATTCCTTATGTTGCTCTTCAAACTGGAAATCTATCATTAGAAAAAGAGGGAAAAATAAATGTGTTTTCAGGTAGATGTTTAGAAATAGAAGGTTTACCTGATCTAAAAGTAGAACAAGCTTTTGAACTTTCAGATGCTTCAGCAGAAAGATCTTCCTCAGGTTGCACCATAAAGCTTAGCAAAGAACCAATAATAGAATATTTAAAATCTAATATAACTTTACTCAGATGGCTTATATCCGAAGGTTATGGCGATGAAAGAACAATAGAAAGAAGGGCACAAGGAATGGAAGCATGGTTAAAAAATCCTATTCTCCTTGAAGCTGATAAAGACGCTGAATATGCAGCCGTTTTAGAAATAAATTTAGATGATATTACTGAACCTTTACTAGCATGCCCCAATGATCCTGATGATATAAGAACTCTAACTGAAGTTTCTGAAACAAAAATTGATGAAGTTTTTATCGGTTCTTGTATGACTAATATAGGTCATTTCAGAGCTGCTGGTAAGTTATTGGAAGAGGCTGAGAATGTTCCTACACGATTATGGATAGTTCCCCCAACCAAAATGGATGAACACCAATTAACAGAAGAAAATTATTATAAAATTTTTAAAAATTCAGGAGCAAGAACAGAAGTTCCTGGCTGTTCCCTGTGCATGGGTAATCAAGCCAGGGTTGAAGCAAATTCAACTGTAGTTTCAACTTCAACAAGAAATTTTCCTAATCGACTAGGAGATGGAGCTAATGTATTTCTTGCTTCAGCTGAACTGGCTGCTATATCAGCTATATTAGGCTATCTACCTACAATAGAAGAGTATCAAAAATATATGGAAGATATAAATACTATGGGACCTGAAATCTATAGATACCTCAACTTTCATGAAATAGCTTCATATAAGATGGCAGCAGAAAATGTTACCTTACCTACAGTAACAATAGAAACTTTAAAGCAGTAAAGAACCAAATTATTGTTTTAAACGTAATTTTTCTTTCTTAGTTTTGTCATTTCTATTCCTTTCTAAATTCTTAAGATAATCTGCATCAATATCCGAAGTAACATAATTGCCATCAAAAATAGAACATTCAAATTGTTGAATATTTGGATTTCCTTCACTTGCTGCTTGAATTAAATCATCTAAGTCTTGATAAATAAGCCAATCAGCTCCTATAGATGCACAAACTTCTTCTTCGGTACGTTGATGCGCAATTAATTCTGTGGTGGCAGCCATGTCTATGCCATATACATTTTGATATCGAATAGGAGGTGCTGCAGAGGCAAAATAGACCTTCTTAGCACCAGCGGTTCTTGCCATCTCTATAATTTTTCTGCTAGTTGTACCCCTAACTATAGAATCATCTACAAGCAGAACTACTTTCCCCTCAAATTCTAGTTCAATAGGATTAAGTTTCTGACGAACTGACTTCTCTCTCTTTTCCTGGAAAGGCATTATAAAAGTCCTACCTATATATCTGTTTTTTACAAACCCCTCTCTGTATTTCAATCCTAAAGTTGAGGCCAATTGAAGGGCTGAAGTGGTGCTACTATCTGGAATAGGGATAACAACATCAATATCGTGGTCAGGAATAGTTTTCATTATTTTTTCTGCTAGAGCTTCTCCCATTCTCAATCTAGATTTATGAACTGAAATTTTGTCTATTACTGCATCTGGTCTAGCTAAATAAACATATTCGAAAATACATGGAGTATGAATTGGATTATCAATACAGGCCTGGATATGAATTTCTCCATCTAAATTCACAAAAACTGCTTCTCCAGCAGACACATCATTCATAACCTCAAAACCCAAGACATCTAAGACAATACTTTCAGAAGCAATCATATACTCAGAGCCAAGTAAGTCATTTTCTTTTCTACCTACAATGAGAGGTCTTATCCCAAAGGGGTCTCTAAAACCAACTAGCCCTATGCCATTTATCATAATTACTGTTGAGTAAGCGCCTCGCACCCTTTTATGAGTAGCCCTTACCGCAGTAAATATTTCCTTTGGAGAGGGCTCAGAAGAACCTTGCTTTTGTAATTCATGAGCAAAGACATTAAGGAGCACCTCGCTATCTGAATCAGTGTTTAAATGTCTTAAATCCTCTTCAATTAAAACCTTGGAAAGTTCTTCACTATTTGTTAGATTGCCATTATGTGAAATGCTTATCCCGTAAGGCGAATTTACATACATTGGTTGAGCTAGCTCACGATCTTGACTGCCCGCAGTGGGATATCTGACATGCCCTATACCCATAGGTCCTCTCAGTCTTAACATATGCTGTTCTCTGAAGACATCTCTTACTAAACCCAATTGTTTTCTGAGAAAGAATTTGTCGTCTTTGCAAGTAGCAATACCAGCAGCATCCTGTCCTCGATGTTGTAAAATTGTTAGAGCGTCATAAATGGTCTGGGATACCTCAGATTTACTTACTACGCCTACTACTCCACACATATTAGCTGTGGTTTATTATAACGAAGGTAGCGACCCAATCTTCTCTTTTTTTAAAAATACTTCTGCTTCGTATCCCCATTCTCGCAATAATGGCTCCACAACCCTGGATATTTTAAAGGTAAAATATTCCGAGTGAGAATTTACCCACCAGCTTTTATCTTCTAAAAAATCTAGTGCCAACAAATACAAACTTAATAACAAGAAAGTTGATTTAAATGTTCCAAAAACAAAACCAGAAATTTTATCTAAGAAACCTAATCCAATAAAATTTAAAAATTTTGAGAAGGCAGAAATAAGCGCTTTCAAAGAAATTAAGACAATCAAGAATAATGCTAGAAAAGTAACAATTGTTTTTACTTGATCATTTGCGACCAAAGGATCAAAGAAGGGTAGAAGAAAAGGTCCAAAGTACCAAGCTACTATTAATGAGACAACCCAAGAGAAGGTAGAAGAAAGTTCCTTACTAAATCCATTAAGAAACCCCTTAAAAGCAAATAAACTTATTATCACCAAAGAGAACCAATCTACTATCATCACTACTAATGTCTATAAGGCACTATCTTCCCTTTAAAATTATGTGAATTAGAAACCTGATCTCTTATTTCTTCAAGTCTTGATTTATTTATGTTAGGTCCTATAAATAAAGAAAGGGAAAGTTTATTACCTTTAGATTCTTGTCGTATATAGACTTTATAACCTTCATTCATTAGTAAGTTAAAATCTTGAATACTTTCTTCGTGAGAATCATAAGACCTTATTTTCAGAGACCAAGCAGATATCTGAATACTTTTATCTAGCTTCTCACTTTTAGATTCATCAATTATTTTTTTCAGTTTATCTATCTCTGAGTTCGAATAAAATTCAGTAATATTCCCTTTTGCTTCTCCTTTTTTTTCTTCAGGTATATCTGGCAATGCCTCTTCATACTCCAAAAATGGTTTATCAAAGTAAAAATAAAGTGCAATAAAAATAGACAACAAAAGAACTGAGAAATAATTGAGCTTTTTCATTTCAGTTACAATTAACTATAACTTCTATAACAGGTACAGCTTCTGAGACAGTATAGAAAGATCCTAGAACAAGTATTAATGTTTCTTCTGAACTATCTTTGAAAGCTCTATGAACAGCATCTTTTACCCTATCAACCTCTATTATCTCACTATCAGTGCTTTCTCTTAACAGAGAAGTTAATTTACTTGTTTTCATAGCCCTCCCAATTTCAGGTGATGTTACATACCACCTGCTTACTATCTTTTTAATGGGCTCAACCATACCCAAAACATCTTTATCAGACATTGCCCCAAAGACTGCAACAATTCTATTTCTTGTTTTAAAGTTTCTTCTAATAAAGTGTTTTAAATTTTGTACTGCAGCAGGGTTATGACTAACATCAAGTAGAAATTTGTTCTTAATTAACTCACATCGACCCTTTAAATTGGTCTTTTCAATAACTTTCTTCAGATCTTCATTAAACTCTTCTCCTAAAAGAATAAAGGTAGTTAAGGCAGCTGAAGCGCTTTCAACTGAAAGGTTTGTCAAATTTATTTTTGAAATCGTTAAGTTTTTATCGTCTTTTGAAAAAAAATATGACCAATTATCAGCTATTTCATCGATCTCATATCCAAAATCTGTATTTAAAGTATATAGCACAGCTTCTTTCCTTATAGCCTCTTGAAATACGCTCTTTGGTAAATTTTTTTGTGCTAAAACTGCTGGTTTTCCTTCACGGAAAATATCTGCTTTTTCTTTCCCAATAACTTCTCTATTGTTACCTAACCAGTCTTGATGATCTAACTCCACATTGGTTAATATAGAAATATCGGGCTCAACAACATTGACAGCATCTAGCCTCCCACCTAAACCAACTTCAAGTATCACCACATCAAGTTCAGACTCTGAAAATATTTGTATTGCAGCTAGGGTTGAGAATTCAAAGTAAGTAAGCGGGATAGATTCTCTGGCTCTTTCAACTGTCATAAAGCTATTTAATATAGAGCTATCAGAACATTCTTTCCCATTAATTCTTATTCGTTCATTAAAAGAGAAAAGATGTGGAGATGTATAAGTACCCACCCTTTTATTTTTATCTCTTAGTAATTCACTTAAATACTCAACGGTAGAGCCTTTGCCGTTAGTTCCTCCAACTAAAATAATTTTTTCTGCTAAGGGAGAATTGATAAGTTTTTCATATACAGGCCTTATCCTGTCAAGACCCAATTCTATTTCTTCAGGATTTAATGTTTCTATATAGCTTAGCCAGTGCTCTAGGGATCTCTTTGGCATAAGATATATTTAACCTATTGATCTTGGAGTGTAGTTAACAGGCGATGCAGGGTTTGCCTCATCTCTTTTCTATGTACAATCATATCTATGGCACCGTGTTCAAGAAGAAATTCACTTCTTTGGAAGCCTTCAGGAAGAGTTACATTCAACGTCTGTTCTATTACCCGCGGACCTGTAAAACCAACCAAAGCTTTTGGCTCAGCAATATTTATATCTCCTAACATAGCTATGCTTGCTGCAACTCCTCCATATATGGGGTCAATCATTACTGATATATAGGGTAAATTAGCTTGGTTCATTTTTTCTATAAGAGCACTAGTCCTTGCCATTTGGTATAAAGAGACTAAAGATTCTTGCATACGTGCTCCCCCACTAGTTGAGAAACAAATGAAAGGTAATCTATTCTTAAGAGCACATTCAACAGCTTCAACAAATTTCTGACCAACTATTGATCCCATAGATCCCCCCATGAATCTAAATTCAAATGCAGCTGAAACTAAAGGCAGTTTGAAAAGAAATCCTTTCATTACGACTAAAGCCTCTTTTTCTCCACTTGATGACTCAGCTTCTATTAATCGTGTTTTGTATTTTTTGGTGTCTTTGAACTTAAGCCAATCGTATCCTGTTTTATTGGGAGAAATCTCATTCCTATCATTAGTATCTAAAAATATTTCTAATCTAGTTCTAGCCCCAATACGAAGATGATGTTCACATTTAGGGCATACAAAAAGGTTTGCTTCTAATTCTGGAACATAAAGAATTGTGTTGCAGGAATTGCAATTTTGCCAGAGTCCTTCTGGCACAGAAGATTTCTTCGTTTCTCCCTTCTTAAGAAATGAAGGTAATATTTTCTCAAACCAATTTGTCATGATTACTCTTTTTGTAAAGCTGATGTGAGCTCTTCAAGTTTTTCTGATAATTCTAGTTCTATTTTATCTTGTTGTTTCGAGATAATCTCAACAAACACACTTCCTACTACAATTCCATCAGCTGCTTGCTTTACTGCCTGAACCATCAATCCATCCTTGATTCCAAAGCCTACGACTACAGGAAGATTTGTTATCCTTCTTAAAACATTCACCTTACTTTTTACATCTTTGGCATCAAAGGAACTTGCTCCTGTAATACCCTTTAAGGAAATATAATAAATATAACCTGAGGCATTTTTACAAATCTTTTTCATTCTCTTCTCATTGGTAGTAGGAGCAATAAGACGAATTACATCTAAATTATTCTTTTGGGCTGCATAAGAAAATTCTGTACTTTCTTCAAAAGGCATGTCTACTACAAGAATACCGTCTACTCCTGATTTTGAAGCTTTCCTACAAAATTCTTTAGCCCCTGCAGCTTCAAATGGGTTCATATATCCCATCAAAACTACAGGAGTAGATTTATCATCCTTTCTAAATTCATTAACAATATTAAGGATTTTATCAAGCGTTATATTGGTAGAGAGAGCTCTCTCATGTGCTTCTTGTATTAGAGGACCCTCAGACATTGGATCTGAAAAAGCTACTCCTAATTCTAGAATATCTACTCCTTTAGTAACCATCAAATGCATTATAGAGATAGTTGAATCTACATCTGGAACACCAGCCACTAAATAAGCCACCATAGCCCGTTTGTTTTGTTCTTTTAAAAAAGAAAAAGTCTGTTTAATCCTACTCATTAGAGTGTAATTCCTTCAACCTTGGCTACAGTATCAATATCCTTATCTCCTCTACCAGAAATATTTACAACCAAAATTTCACTCCTTTTCATTAATGGAGCAATCTTTTTTACATGTGCCAAAGCGTGGGCAGTTTCTAATGCAGGCATAATACCTTCAACTAAGGTTAGTTCTTTAAAAGCCTCCAGTGCTTCATCATCATTTGCAACGACATACTTAGCTCTTCCAGAATCTTTGAGCCAAGAATGCTCAGGACCAACTCCTGGATAATCTAGTCCAGCTGAAATGGAGTGAGTTCCTAGAATCTGTCCCTCTTTATTTTGCATAAGGTATGTCCTCATACCATGAAGTACTCCTTCAGTTCCGGCACTTAAGGGAGCAGCATGTTTGCCAGAACTCAAGCCTAGACCACCTGCTTCAACACCAATAAGTTCAACTTCTTTTAAATCCAAAAAGGGATAAAATAACCCCATTGCATTAGACCCTCCTCCAATGCAAGCAATTAAAACATCAGGATTCTTCTTAAAGAGATCTCTCGATTGAATTAACACTTCCTTTCCAACAACTGAATTGAAGTCTCTAACAATTTCTGGGTAGGGATGAGGTCCTGCCACACTCCCAATAATGTAATAAGTATTATCAACGTTTGTAACCCAATCCCTCATAGCTTCATTCATAGCATCTTTGAGTGTTCTACTTCCAGAAGTAACAGATATCACTTTAGCTCCTAAAAGCTTCATACGAAATACATTCAAAGATTGCCTCTCTATATCCTCTTCTCCCATATAAACCATACACTCAAGTCCATGCCTAGCTGCAACAGTCGCAGTAGCTACTCCATGCTGACCTGCTCCAGTTTCTGCTATGATCCGGTCCTTTTTCATATGTTTAGCTAATAAGATTTGACCTACTGTATTATTAATTTTGTGAGCACCAGTATGATTTAAATCTTCCCTTTTAAGATAAATTTGGGCTCCACCAAGTTTCTTAGTCCAGCTTTTCGCAAAATATAAAGGGGAAGGTCTTCCAACGAAATATCTTAAGTCGTTTTGTAATTCCTTTTGAAACCTTTTCGTGTCTCTAATCGAATAATACTCTCGTGATAATTCTTCTAAAGCAGGTATAAGTGTTTCAGCTACATATCTACCCCCGTATATGCCAAAACGACCTTCCTTATCAGGAAATTTTTTATAATCAACCATCAAAACCCCTTACTTTGTTAACAAACTTTCTTATCTTATCTGGATCTTTTTTCCCAAGAGAAGATTCTACACCTGAGCTAACATCAATTCCTGAACAAGAGACTTCTGTAAGAGCACTTTCAATGTTGCCTGAGTTTAACCCACCGGCCAAAATAAAAGGTTTCTTTAACTCCTTAGTAATCAGACCCCAGTGAAATGTTTTACCAGTACCGCCTAATAAATTTTTATCTTTAGTATCAAAGAGTAGCATTTTTGCTTTTGAAAAATCTTTTGATATCTGATCAAAATTTGTTTTTTTATTTACTTGAATAGCTTTAATAAAGTCTCTTTTAAAAGAAGAACAGAACTGAGAATCTTCAGATCCATGAAATTGAGGTATTGCTTCAGGAACAGCATCCAAACATGTAGAAACATGGTCCTTAGTCTGATTAGCAAAAACCATTATAGGTAAAACTTTCTTTGAAATTGCTTTAGAAATTTCTACTGCTTTTTCAAGACTAATAGATCTCGGGCTTTTTTTATACATCATCAATCCAATAGCATCCGCTCCTGAAGAAACAGATGCACAGGCATCATTTATGCTTGTAATACCACAAATCTTTATAAAAATTTTCATAATTTCAGTTTTTTTACAAAGTCTAACAGAATATAAAAGAGATAAGTTTAAGTCAGAGTATTACTAATATCAGGAATCATAAATTTTTTTTTGTATGAAGGTCCAACAAAATAGAGTCCGGAAGGTGATGCAGTCTTTCCTGCCAGATTTCTATTTTTTCCTTCTAATATAGCTTTTATATCTGAATGGAAAATTTCTTTTTTTCCTACTAAAAGAAAAGTTCCTACTATGATTCTAACCATATTTTGTAAAAAAGCATTTGCTGTTATTTCAATAGAGACTAATTCTTTATTTTTTTTGATTACAATTGACTTCACATTTCTAAAAGGAGTTTTTGATTGACAAGCACTACTTCTAAATGAACTAAAATCATGTTCACCTATGAGAAGCTTAGAAGACCTCCTTATAGCGTTAATATCAAGATCTTCAGATATCCATAAACTTCTCTCATCCCATAAGGCAGAAGGAAGTTTAGAAATACGTAAAAGATATCTATAAGTTCTAGAATGAGCTGAAAAGCGAGCATGAAACTCTTTATCTACCTCTTTTGCCCATAAAATTCTTATGTCCTTAGGTAAAAAAGAGTTGCCACCCTTAATCCAAGCCTCAAGTTCTCTGGTTTTTGAAGTATCAAAATGTATGACTTGAGAATAGGCATGAACACCTGTATCAGTTCTTCCACTACAAATAGTGTTTATCTTCTCATCTGCAATCTTACTTAAAGCCTTTTCTAATTTCCCCTGTATAGTTTGATTTGGTTTTTTTTGTTTTTGGAAACCTTTAAAGTGTGTTCCTTCATATTCTATTCCTATAGCTATTCTGGAAGATGCATTATTAAACTTGGTCATTGTCAATCCTGGCAAGCAGTAAATCAGCAACTTCTCTTTGATTTTTTTTTATATGTTTTAGTGCAAGAACTTCTTTTAAATAGATAGAAGCTTCATTATATTTTCCCATTTCAATATAGCTCCTAGAAAGATTAATTTTAGCTTCTGTTGGATCACCCACCTCTTCAAAATTTGAAACTTCTTCAGTTTTACTTACTGATAACCCTTCATAACGAAAAAAAATTAACAACAAACAAAATATTACCAATCCAAAAAAAAGTCCTACGGGACCGGAGAGATTAAATCCCAAAAGTTCAAGGAAGGCATTTTCCAACAAAGATAAATTTAAAAATTCCATTTTTTAATTAAAAAGTATTTCTGCTATCTGAATACTATTCAATGCTGCTCCTTTTCTCAAATTGTCTGCAACTACCCATAAATTTATTCTTTTTTTATTCCAAAGATCCATTCTAAGCCTGCCAACATGCACTTGATCTGTTCCATCTATTTCTACAGCAGTTATATAACTTTCAGAACCTTCTCCAGATATAAGATTCACCCCTTTAGCTTCTCTTAGACAATTTTTTACCGAATCTAAAGTTATTGGTTCTCTAGTTTCTATATGAATAGATTCAGAATGCCCATTAACTACAGGGACCCTCACACAGGTTGCTCCTACCTCAATATTCGGATCTAAAATTCTATGAGTTTCCCAAACCATCTTCATCTCTTCTTGTGTATAAGAATTTTCTTCAAAGTCTCCACATTGAGGTAATGCATTAAAAGCTATCTGTTTATTGTAGATATTTGATGACAGTGTCTCTCCTTTCAACTCTTGTCCAATTTGGAGTGCTAATTCATCCTGACCGAGTTTTCCAGAACCTGAAACAGCCTGGAAAGTAGTTACATCAATTCTATTTATAACAAATAAGTCATGTAACGGTTTCAAGGCGACAACCATTTGAATTGTTTGGCAGTTAGGATTTGCTACTATTCCTGGGATTGAATTAACTGTCAAAGTTTCTCCATTTACTTCTGGTACTATTAAAGGAATACTTTCTTCTCTCCTAAAACATGATGAATTATCAACAACAAAACAACCTTCTCTGACAGCCAAAGGAGCATATTTTCGTGCCACTTCTGCCCCTGCTGAAAAAAATACTAAGTCAATATTTAAAAAATCAAAATCTTCTAGGGAGCTTACAACTTGAGAAGAATTCCTAAAGGAAACTTCCCGACCTTTAGATTTATTACTCGCTACCAGATGGATCTTTGAATCTAAAAAATGATCAGATTCAAACAATTTAAGAAAGGACTTACCAACGAGTCCTGTTGCTCCTATGATTGCTATATTGGTGGCTTTCTTCATTTTACAGATTCTATTTTTGATAAAACCTCTAGACCCATCTCTTTTGAACCAATAACTTCGTTTTCTTCAGTAGCAATATCTTGAGTTCTTTTACCTGAAGCCAGAACTGATTCCACAGAATATTCTATTGTTGAAGCCACTTCTTCATTATCAAAGGTATAACGCATCATCATAGCAACAGATAAGATAGATGCTAAGGGATTAGCTAAGTCTTTACCTACAATATCAGGTGCAGAACCATGAACTGGTTCATAAAGGCCTTTTTTGGAATCGTTAAGAGATGCAGAAGGCAGCATACCAATGGAGCCAGTTAGCATAGCCGCTATATCAGATAAGATATCTCCAAATAGATTCTCCGTAACTATCACATCAAATTGTTTTGGTTCTTTAACCAACTGCATAGCTGCGTTGTCAACTAACATATGACTTAACTCAACATCAGGGTAATCTTTAGAAAGGTCAGAAATTACTTTTCTCCAAAATGCACTAACCTCAAGCACATTAGCCTTATCCACTGAGCAAAGTTTTCCACTCCTTTTTTTAGCAGCTTCAAAAGCTACCCTTCCAATCCTCACAATCTCATCATTGCTGTATCTCATTGTATTAAATACTTCATTTGAACCTTCAACCTTTCCGCGTGGTTCTCCAAAATAAATACCTCCTGTAAGTTCTCTTACTATAAGCAAATCTAGGTTGGATACCTTGTCTTCTTTTAGTGTTGAAGCTGAAACAAGTTCTTTTGAAAGAATTGCTGGTCTAAGATTAGCAAAGAAATCAAATTCTGATCTAATACCTAAAAGTCCTTTTTCAGGTTTTTTATCAGAGGAAAGTTGATCCCATTTAGGACCTCCAACTGCACCCAACAGAATTGCTTCACTTTCTTTGGCTTTATCTAAGGTTTCTTTAGGGAAAGGGTCGCCAGTCTCATCATAAGCAATTCCGCCAATCAAACCCTCAGATATTTCTATACCAAGAGAGAATTTTTTATCTAGCAGCATCAATACTTTTTTTGCTATTAGGCTAACTTCTGGACCTATACCATCTCCGGGAA
>CERQ01005369.1_pt1 | contig 14014 bp, 13 predicted proteins | sample 530711 | NCBI WGS metagenome assembly CERQ01 (sample SAMEA2620882, study PRJEB7988) | marine metagenome | biome: marine biome (ENVO:00000447); feature: mesopelagic zone (ENVO:00000213); material: "saline water (ENVO:00002010), including plankton (ENVO:xxxxxxxx)" | depth 850 m | reverse complement strand
CAAGATGATGCCGTGTCGCAGGAAAATGAAGATTTTCGGGATCCTGCCAATCTGCGCGGCCGGGCGCCCCGGGGCCCTGCAGCGCGTGACGGGACCGGCCGACATCCCGGCATACACCTCTTTGCCAGGCACAGGCCCTGGAAAGCTGTCGCGACCCGCTATCGCAGGGTTGCAGACCGGGCCGGCCATGATTTCGATCCGCGACCGACAGGCAAGGCCATGCCGTCACGCGGCAGAAAAAGAGGCCGCCTTCCCGACGGCCTCGCGGTCATCTTGCGCCATCATGTCGCAGATCGCGACGAGCTGGCATCTTCAGGCATTGCAGCCGTAAAGGCCACGATAGCCCGCTTGCAGGCCCGCATCGAGATTGATGACCAGATCCGCCTCCTGACGGCCGCTTCCAGCCTCCAGTCCGGCGCCCTCACCGGGCGCGCTGACCCGCATGGCCATGCCCGCGGTGGTCAGGGCCGGCCCCGTCGCGACCGCGGCGGCATCCTCCGCGTCCAGGCGGATCAAGTTGCCGCTGATCTTGGTCAGGGCCGCGCCGTCCTGACCGATCGCCAGGACAGGCTGGCTGGTTTCGGTGTAGGTGAAGGTGCAGGCCGCGCCGTTCGGGAATATCTGCGCGATGTCATCATTGGTCAGGAATTCCGGATCAAGGACGCTGACCTCGGCCGAGGACAGGGCCTGATCGACGCTGACGACCTGGGCCGCCGGGGGATTTTCCTGCTGGGTCGCATCGCCCGAGGCTTCGATGTCGGCGATCAGATACCGCATCTCGGCGATTTCCTTGTCCTGGGCATAGATGATCTCGTCGGCCAGCTTGCGCACGCGCGGATCCGAGATATCGGCCCGGCTCGATGTCATGATCGCGATCGAATGGTGCGGGATCATCGCGCGCATGTAGCTTGTGTCGCCCACCGTGAACTGGCTGCGCACCAGCCACAGCGAAACGCCGAAGACCACGCCCGCGCCCAGGAAAATGGCGATGTTCAGAGACTTGCTGGAATACATCGACAGCATGAAGGCCAGCATGATGACCGCCATCGTGGCCCCCATCAGCAGCGCCATGTAGGCCCGCGTTTCCGACCAGAACACATGCGAAAGCAGATAGGTGTTGAGATACATCAGACCGAACATCACCACCGTCGACGTGGCGATCATCGCGGCAAAGCGGCCGTAACCCATTCCGCCCCCGCCCCCATGGCCTTCATTGGTCTTCTTCATGACGAATTGATCCCCTTTTCGTTGCGTTATACCAATACCCACTATATGTATCCCCAAACCCCATGGTGGGGATCGGGTTCCACGATGGCGGCGATGAAACCGAACAAGCAGCGCGCGCTCGATCGTCTTGCGCGGATCGAAGGTCAGGTCCGTGGTATCGCCCGCATGGTCGAGGAGGATCGCTATTGCGTGGACATCCTGTCACAGACCGCGGCCGTTCATTCGGCGCTGATGGGGGTCGAACGGATGCTTCTGGAAAACCATGCCCGACATTGCGTCGAGGCCGCGATCGCCAGCGGCGAACCGGACGAACAACGCGCAAAGTTCAACGAGTTGATCGCGCTCTTGCAAAAGACGCAGCTTCAGGGGCGGACGTGACATGGTGTCGCAGGCTTTCGGCGCCCGATCCGCGGCAAGATCGGCGTCGCTGTCTCCCGGCGTCGGGATGAATTCGACCAGGCGACACGGACATGGCGCCTGTCCAGGACGGGACGGGGATCGGCCAGGGCGGCGGCAACAGGTCTGAAATTTTTTTCAGCTTCATGCCCGGATCACGCGAGTTTTTGTTGAACCTCTGGCCGCTGCAGGTTTTATCGGAACGGGACCAAATCGAGATTGCCGCAGGGGTATTGGACTTTTGGGCAACGATCACTTCATTGATGTCACAGGCATTGACGATATCGAACGACCAAGGAAGGGCAAAAGATGCTGACGAGACGACACTTCATCCAGACAACCACGACATTGTTCTCTGCGTCAATATCTGGCCCCCTGTTTGCCAGCACCTGGCCGGATGCCGCCCAGAAGGCCGCCTGGGACGCGGAGGTCACGCCGCCGGGCTATGATGCGGCCACGACCAATCCGTGGGGTCTGCACCCGCGCTATCTGCCCCAGCGGGTCGTGGCGAATGACGGGCTTGTCCCGGGCGATATCCATGTCGATGCGGTGGCGAAATATCTTTATCACATCGAGACCGGCGGAACCGCGATGCGCTATGGCGTGGCGATCGGGCGCGGCGACCTGTATGAACCGGGCGTCTACACGATCAAGCGCAAGGTCGAATGGCCGCACTGGACCCCGACCCAGAACATGATCGAACGCGAGCCTGAAATCTACGCGAAGTTTGAAAACGGGATGGAGCCCGGACCCGAGAACGCGCTTGGGTCGCGCGCCCTGTATCTGTATGTCGGCGACAGGGACACCATGCTGCGCATCCACGGAACGCCGTTCCCCAAAAGCATCGGCAGCCGCGCCAGTTCCGGCTGCGTGCGCATGGTCATGGTGCATATCAACGATCTCTATCCGCTGGTGGAACTCGGCTCGACCGCGTTCCTGTATTCAGCCTCGGACAGCGTGACGTCCTGAAGCCGGGGCCGGTCCCATCCCCGGATCGCCGGCCGGGGCCTATGCCCCGGCGGGGTCAGGCTCGCGGTTGCCTGCAGATGGGACGGCCATCGGCCGTCGTCAGGGGAAGAAGCGTGGTTTCGACCTGTCCGCGATGTTCGTACCAATAGCAGTTGTCCTGCGGCAGAAGGCGCGCAGAGGCGATGTCCTGTCCCGGCGCGGCAAGCGCGTAAAGTTCGGGCGGAAGGGCGTCGGGCGCGGTTTCGGCAACCTGCGTTCTGGGTGTCATGCTGGTGCAAGCGGTGCTGACCAGAACCGTCGCCAGGACAAAGTAAGGTTTTCTTTTCATCTGGGTCGTTTTCCTGCGTGATGAACCTTGTCGGTATCCTTGTTGCATTTGAACCCCTGACTCACAAGCCTGCCAGCGGTCAAGTTTGTGTCGAGTGTGAACGGACAGGAAAAATTCCGGCAAGGCCGAATTATGCCTTGAAGCTACAGTTGCTGTAGGGACTATCTTCTGCTGAACTCATCGAATCCCGAGGTCAGTTCATGCCATCCGACAATCACAAGCACGATCACGCACAGGATCACGATCACAATCATGATCAAGATCACAAGCACGATCACGCCGGCCATTCACATGCTCAGGCCCACAGCCACGATCATGGCGGCGGCGCCTGCTGCGGCAGCCAGGCGGCAAGCAGCGTCGTCCCGTCGCCGCCGCCCTCCTCCGCGGCGGGAAGAAGCTTTCAGGTTTCCGGTCTCGATTGCGTCGAGGAAGTGGCGATCCTGAACAAGGTCGTCGGCCCGAAGATCGGCGGTGCCGAGCATCTGGCCTTCGATGTCATCAATGGTCGCATGACCATTCTCGACAGCGCCGACACGATTTCGGATGACGAAGTGACCAAGCTGGTTGCAAGCACCGGGATGAGCGCGAGGCCCTGGAGTTCCGAGAACGCGGCCGAGGATCAGGCCGCGCACCTGAAGCGGCAGAAATTCTTCACCGCGCTTTCGGGCGGGTTCTGGGCTCTGGGATTCATCTGGCATGGCGTGGAATCCGGCACTGCGGGTCTGGTGCGAATCTTTTCGGACCACGGCGAGACACCGATGCCGCTGATCGAGATCGGCGCTTTTTTCCTGGCCATCGTCTTCGGCGCATGGCTGGTCGCGCCCAAGGCCTGGTCCTCGGCCCGGCGGATGTCACCGGACATGAATTTGCTGATGATCGTCGCGGTTTCCGGCGCGATCCTTCTGGGCGCCTATTTCGAGGCGGCGACGGTGGCCTTCTTCTTCTCGCTCTCTCTCTACCTGGAAAGCTGGAGCGTGGGGCGCGCGCGCAACGCGGTCTCGGCGCTTCTGGATCTTGCGCCGCCGACGGCGCGGGTGATCCGCGATGACGGGACCGAGGCCGATGTCCCTGCGGCCCAGGTGGCCGTGGGCGACCGCTTCGTGGTGCGCGGCGGCGACCGCATTCCCCTGGACGGCGAGGTGACCGAGGGCGTGGGCGCGGTCAACCAGGCACCGATCACGGGCGAAAGCGCGCTGGTGCCGAAGGAACCGGGCGAGGATGTCTATGCCGGCACCATCAATGGCGAGGGCACGCTGACGGTTCGGGCGACCAAGGCCGCCAGCGACACGGTCCTGGCCAAGATCATACGCATGGTCGGCGACGCCCATGCGCGCCGCGCACCGGTCGAGCAGTGGGTGGCCAAGTTCGCCCGCATCTACACCCCCATCGTGATGGTGCTGGCGATCCTGATCGCGGCCGTGCCGACGCTGGTCTTCGGCGGGGCCTGGGACTACTGGTTCTACAACGCGCTCGTCCTGCTGGTGATCGCATGTCCCTGCGCGCTGGTCATCTCGACCCCGGTTTCCATCGTCGCCTCGCTGACCTCTGCCGCGCGTGCCGGGGTTCTGATCAAGGGCGGCGCCTATGTCGAGGCGCCGGGCCGCACCACGGCCCTGGCGATGGACAAGACCGGAACCATTACCATGGGCGAACCCGAGGTGGCGGCGGTTCATCCGCTGGGCGGCGCCTCGGCGCGTGACCTGATGTCGGTGGCGGCGGGACTTGAAGCACGGTCCTCGCACCCGCTGGCCCGCGCCATCCTTGCCCGTGCCGAAGCCGACAGCATCGCGGTCTCTGCCGCCGATGATACGCGGACGGTGCCGGGGCGCGGCCTCGAAGGGCGGTCGGGCGGTCGTTCCGTCTGGCTCGGCTCGGATCGCTTCGCCAAGGAAAAAGGCTTCGACGGCATCATTCCCAAGGAATTGCGCGACCGGATCGAAGGCGCGGGCAGCACGCTTGTGGCTGTCGGAGACGAGACCGGGGTCACCGGCGTCCTTGAACTGCGCGACCGCATCCGCCCGGACGCGAAGGGCATCGTCGCGCGGCTTCATGCACAGGGCGTGAAGACCATCGTCATGCTGACCGGCGACAACGAACGGACCGCGCGTGCGGTCGCGGCGGAAGTCGGCATCGACGAGGTCCGCGCCGAGCTTCTGCCCGAAGACAAGGTCACGGCCATCGAAGAACTGGTCGCCCGGCACGACATGGTCGCCATGATCGGCGACGGGGTGAACGATGCGCCGGCCATGGCACGGGCCAATTATGCCATCGCCATGGGCGCGGTCGGTTCGGACGCGGCGATCGAGACGGCGGACATCGCCCTGATGACCGACGATATCGGCCGGGTGCCGTGGCTGATCGGCCATTCGCGCCGCACCATGGGGATCATCCGCCAGAACATCGGCATCTCGCTTGCGACCAAGGCGCTTTTCGTCGGGTTGACCGTGCTTGGCATGGCCTCGATGTGGGGCGCGATCGCCGCCGATGTCGGTGTCTCGCTGGTGGTCGTCGCCAACGCGCTGAGACTGCTGAACGGGCACCGGACCGACGCCAGGCCTTCGGGCGGAAAACCCGCCGCCAGGCCGGTTTCCGACGGCGTTCTTGCCCCCGGACATTGAACCGGCGGGCCCGCCCCGCTTGCCTTGGAAGGCAACCGGAACCGAACACGAGGAGCGTCGCGTCATGACGAATTTCAAACTTCCACGACGCGCGCTTGTGGTTTCGGGACTGGTTGCCTTCCTGTCCGCCTGCGCCAGCAAGTTCCGCAGCTATAGCGGGCCCGAAGTGACGCGGCTGCGAATGTACAAGGCGCAGCGGCTGCTTTTCCTCGATGGCAAGGAGCGGGTATTGAAGACCTATCCGATCGGGCTGGGCTTCGCACCCGAGGGACACAAGCAGTTCGAGGGTGACGGGCGGACACCCGAGGGATCCTATATCATAGACCGCAGAAATCCCGAGAGCCTGTTCCACCTGTCGATCGGGATTTCCTATCCCAACGAGGCCGACATCGCCTTTGCCGAGGCGCGCGGGCGGTCTCCGGGCGGGGACATCTTCATTCATGGCGGCCCGCGTCCCGGCATCGATCCGGAGAATGTGCGCGACTGGACCGCCGGCTGCATCTCGGTCACCGATGCCCAGATCGAGGAAATCTATGCCATGGTGAAGAACGGCACGCCCATCGACATCTACGCCTGAGCCCGACCGCTCAGCCATGGCGCCGCGAACAGCAGCGCCACACCGCTGACCACGAACACGTCGGCAAGGTTGAAGGCGGGCCAATGCGCCGCGCCGATATAGACATCCAGAAAATCCGTCACAGCCCGATGGCGCAGGCGATCGACGATATTGCCGGCGGCGCCGCCGATGATCGTGCCATAGGCCAGCGCCTCGACCCGGCTGGGGGTTCGCACCATCAGAACCGCCAGCCAGACGCAGACGGCAAGCGCCACCGCGACCAGGCTCCACCACGGCGCGCCGCCGAGCAGACCGAAGGTCACGCCGTCATTGCGAAAAAAGACGAGGTTGAAGCCGGGAAAGACGGCGACGCCGGAACTGAGCGCGGCTGCCTTGGCGACGACAAGCGCCTTGGTCGCCTGATCGGCTGTCAGCGCGAAAAGCGCCGCGGCGATTCCGATCGTCAGTGATTTCTTGTTATTTTCCATAATCTTATCCTGACCAGATGTCCAGAAACGGCCTCAGATCGAAATCGGCGGACAGACCCGTTGCCACCCTGTTCTGGCGGCTGCCGCAAAGCGATCGGTCGGCAAGGCTTCCAACCAAGCCGGGCCCGTTCGGAGAAGGGAATTCCATGATCGTGTTTGTCCCAGATTGCCCGTTCAGCCTTTCGAAAACCCCGTGAAGACCTTCGCCGGTCGATGGTTCCGGACCCGAAGGACATCACCAGCCTGACGGCCCTCTAGCCGACCGGCGCCCTTTGAACCATAGGGCATTTCCGGACCGGCGAGGCCGGGCGCGCCAGGGTGCCCGCGAATGCCCGGCGCCGCGACCGGACGCCCGACAGCATGGCCGCGGCCCGATTCCCGGCTCGACTTGTCGCATAAAGCCTCTGGTGGCTGGAGGTTCAAGCACGGCTGCTGCGACAACACGTCACGCGCGCCCGCTAGCCGGCACTTGCAAATCCGTCGCTCGAAACCTACAACTACTTTACCTTTTACGGAGGCGATGATGCTGACGATCGGCAGTCTGGCGAAAAAGACCGGCACCAAGGTGCAGACCATCCGGTATTACGAACAGATCGGGCTGATGCCGGAACCGGGCCGGACCGGGGGCGGGCAGCGGCGCTATGGCGATGCCGAACTCGACCGCCTGTCCTTCATCCGCCACTCGCGGCAGCTCGGCTTTCCGCTGGACGTGATCCGCGAGCTGCTGGATCTCAGCGACCATCCCGACAAATCCTGCGACGAGGCGGATGCGATCGCGCGCCGTCAGCTGAAACAGGTCGAACAGCGCCTTGCGCGCCTGAAGGCGCTTCGCACCGAACTGAAGCGGATGGTTCACGAATGCAGCGGCGGGCGCACCGCCGACTGCCGGGTGCTTGAGGTGCTGCGCGACCACACCGAATGTCTCACCCAGCACGACCAGATGGGCGCCTGACAGGCCCGCTGCCGGTCAGCGCCGGGCCCGGATTCGAACGCTGATCCTCCTGATGCACCCCCATTCATGGCAGTCATCTGCGAATGGTCACGAAGATGTCGCACTGCCCGACTAGAACACGGGCGAACAACATCGATGGAGACCGAGATGCGTGGATCGATATGGGCAGTCGCGTCAATCCTTGGCGCCAGCGTCGCAAATGCGCAGAACCTGCCGCAGGCGTCGTCGCCCTGGTATCAGCAGGCCCAGGAGGCGCTGCAAGAACGGCTTGCCAACCAGCCCAACACCAAGCGTGCGAAAAACGTCATCCTGTTCGTGGCCGACGGCAACGGTGTCGGCACGAACTATGCCTCGCGGCTCTTTGCCGGTCAGCAGCAGGGCGGGCTGGGCGACGATTATGTCCAGCCGTTCGAGGCTTTTCCCAATGTCGCCCTGATCAAGACCTATTCGACAAACGGGCAGACCCCGGATTCCGCCCCCACGGCAAGCGCGATGAACAGCGGCATCAAGACGAAAAACGATCTGATCAACGTCACTGAAAACGTCGCCGTCAGCGACTGCGCGGCCGGACTTGAGAACGGCGTCCGCACCTTTGCCGAAATCGCCGCCGAGCAAGGCAAGTCCGTTGGCGTCGTCTCGACGGCGCGCATCACCCATGCCACGCCGGCGGCGGTCTATGCGCGCACCGCCAACCGCGACTGGGAAGACAATTCCGACATTCCCGAAGGCTGCGCCCAGCCCGATATCGCGGTTCAGCTTCTTGACCAGATGAAGAACGGCGTCGTCGATGTCGCCATGGGCGGCGGTCGCAGGCATTTCCTTCCCCAGGACGCAACCGATGCCGAGGGTCAGCCGGGCCGCCGCACCGACGGGCGCGATCTTGTCCAGGAGGCGCGGGACGCCGGCGCCCAGGTGGTGTTCGCAAGCGACGATTTCGCCGCGCTCCAGGCCAGCGGCAATGCGCCGATCCTCGGGCTGTTCGAATCCAGCCACATGCAATACGAGGCCGATCGCAGCGGCGAGCCCTCGCTTGCCGAAATGACCGCGACCACGATCAACGCGCTGTCCGCGAACGACCAGGGCTTTTACATGATGGTCGAGGCCGGCCGGGTCGATCACGCCAACCACGGCGGCAATCTCTATCGCACGGTGACGGACGGCAAGGCCTTCGCCGATGCGGTCGCCAGCGCCATCGAACTGACAAATCCCGAAGACACGCTCATCATCGTCACCGCCGACCACGAACACGCCATCGCCTTCAACGGCTATTGCGGCCGCGGCTCCTCGATCACCGGCCTTTGCAGGCAGATCGACGAGGCCGGCACCGAGGCGCTGGCCGAACCGGCACTGGGCGATGATGGCAAGCCCTATACCGTCGCCGGATATCTCAATGGTCCGGGCTCGGTCATGCAGGAACAGGCCGACGGCACCTGGTCAGGATCCCGGCCCGAGGTTTCGGCGGACGAGGCCGAGGGACGCGACTACATGCAGCAGGCGCTGCTGCCGACAAGTTCCGAAACCCATTCCGGCGAAGACGTGGCGCTGTTCGCGCGCGGTCCCTGGGCGCATCTGTTCGGCGGCGTGATGGAGCAGAACGAGATCTTTTCGGTGATGAACTACGCGATCAAAGGACAGTAGCCGCGGCGGTCGCGCAAGCGCGTCAAACCGGACGACTTCGACGGCGGCGCCCCGAAAACGGGCGCCGCCTTCCCTTCGGCCGGGCGCATCCGGCTGTGCGGCAGGACCGGCGAACCACGCGCCAAGCCGGAACCCGTTCCGGGCCCGTAGCGTTCCCCGAACCATAACGTCGCATGGGGACAGGAAAATTGGCCGAGACGATCGACGAAAAGAACGAACAGCAGCGCCGTGTGTTGTGGATCGTTCTGCTGCTCAACCTCGCCATCGCAATCGGATTCTTCGTCACCGGCGCGATCGGGGATTCTAGCGGTCTTATCGCCAACGGGCTGGACAACACCTCCGACACGGTCGTCTACGCCATCAGCCTGTTCGCGGTGTCACGCGCCGGCAAATGGAAGCGGGCGGCCGCCAACGTTTCGGGCGGAATGCTGCTGCTGTTCGCGGTCGGCGTCCTCGTCGATGCCGTCCGGCGCTATTACGCCGGGTCCGAACCGCTGGGCGGGCTGATGATCGCGATGTCGGTGATTGCGGCCGTGGTCAACGTGATCTGTGTCTGGCTTTTATCACGGCTGAAGGAACCCGACGTCAATGTGCGGGCCGCGAACACCTTCAGCTGGAACGATTTTGCCGCAAATGGCGGCATCCTTCTTGCCGGAGGACTGGTCTGGTGGCTGGGTGACAACTGGCCCGATCTGGCCGTCGGCGTCGGCATCGCCGGGGTGTTCCTGTGGGGCGGCGTGAAGATCCTGCGCGATGCCCATGGCGAGCATCACAAGGCAGTGCATGGAGACGAAGGATGAACGCCGCCTGGGCCTATACCCTGATTCCCGCCGCCGTCACGCTGCTGGCGGCGGTCATCGCGGTCAACCTGCGGCCCGGGGCGGTCCTTGTCAGCGCCATCCAGCACTTTGCCGCAGGCGTGGTCTTTGCCGCCGCCGCCGGTGAAATCATGCCGGATATCGCCCATAGCGGGTCTCCGTTCGTGACGATCATCGGTGGATTCGCGGGCATCGCGGTCATGCTGGGGATCCGTCAGCTGGAACGGGTCATCAAGGGGCCGGCCGGTTTCCTGACACTGGTCGGGGTGGATCTTCTGATCGACGGGCTGGTTCTGGGGATCGCCTTCGCGGCAGGCGGGCAGGCCGGAATATTGCTGACGATCGCATTGAGCGTCGAGATTCTGTTCCTGGGGCTGGCCATTGTCACGGAATTGTCAAAGACGACGCAATCGCGGATCAGGATCATCCTGACCGTCGTGGCCCTGCTGGTGTTTCTGCCCTTGGGCGCGCTGGTCGCGACACCGATTGCCGGGTTTCCGGACCAGTATATTACTGCCTTTCTCAGCTTCGGCCTGATCGCGCTGCTTTACCTCGTGACCGAGGAATTGCTGGCCGAGGCCCATGAAATACCCGACCGGCCCTGGGTCGCGGCGATGTTCTTCGTCGGCTTCCTGCTGCTGCTGGCGCTTGAGGAAGTGATGTGATGAACCGTCCCGCCAGAAGATGGATCCATCATGCCGCATGATCACGCCCACCCGCATATCGACCCCGATTCAGGCGATCGTCGGGTATCGATCGCGATCTGGGCCAATGGGATCCTGACCGTCGCGCAGATCGTCGGCGGCATTCTTTCGGGCAGTCTCGCGCTGATTGCAGACGCGCTGCACAATTTCTCGGACATGGCGTCGCTGGTGATCGCATTTGCGGCCCGCAAGATCGCCCGCCGGCCGGCCGATGCCAGCATGACCTTCGGCTATGGCCGGATCGAGATCGTGGCGGCCCTGATCAATTACACGACGCTGATCCTGATCGGATTCTACCTCATCTACGAAGGCGGGATGCGGATGATCGACCCCCCGCAGGTGCAGGGCTGGACGGTCGTCATCCTGGGGGGCATCGCGCTGGTGATCGACACCCTGACGGCGATGCTGACCTATTCGATGATGAAGGGCAGCGTGAACATCCGCGCGCTTTTCCTGCACAACCTTTCGGACGCGGCAGCTTCGGTCGCGGTCGTCGTCGGCGGCACGCTGATCATCCTCTACGACATGCGGTGGGTCGATCCGGCCATCACCATCGGCATCGCGCTTTATATCCTCTATCTGGCCTTCACCGAAATCGGCGGCCCGGCACGGACGCTGATGCTGGGCAGCCCGCCCGACATCGACAACGAGGCGGTCGTCAGGGCGATGCGCGACGTCGACGGCGTTGCGGACCTGCATCACGTCCATCTGTGGCAGATGCAGGAACACGAGGTCGCGCTGGACTGCCACGTCGTCCTGACCGCCCAGGGATGGGACGAAAGCGAAGGCATCAAGTCCGCGATCAAGGACCGGCTGAGACAGGATTTCGGCATCACCCATTCCAGTCTGGAGTTCGAGCACGAGGACCGCGCCCACGATGACGCCGATCTCTACGGACACCACAATGCTGACGACAAGGGCAAGCCCCATGGTCACGGAAACGCCGACAGCGCATGAGGCGCATCATCGGCGTGACCTGCGAAGCCTAGACACGATGGCTCAACACCGTGAGGGTCCGCAGCCTGTCCGCATCAAGCCGTTCGGCCGGTCCGGTCCGGGGCCGAGTTTGCGCCCGGCCACCACCGGCGGCAGCCCGCCGCCATGATGCGGCAATGGGTCGCGGCGCTTGCTCCGGCGACGTGGCATTGCTAACGCTTGGGCAGCAGTGATCCAACAAACTGAAAAGGCCGCCCGATGTTTTCGCGTCTCGCTTTCATCGCATCCATGACCCTGACGCTGGCCGCCTGCGAGGGCACCGGCCTGCCCGGCTCGGGCAGTCAGCAGGAACCCGCGGCCCAGGGTCACAAGGGGCCGCCCGATGTCTCGCCGCTGGAGGCGCCGATCGAGACGGGCGGTGGCAAGACACCGGTCGCGACCGTCAACCCCGAGACCTACAACACCGCCGCCTTCAGCGCCCGCGGAAACGAGCCGTTCTGGGCCGTGGATGCAGCGGGCTCGACCGCGATCTACCGGACGCCCGACAACCAGAAGGGCCGCGACGTGCGGGTGAACCGGATCGCCTTCGCCGAAGGCGTGGAGTATATCGGCGTGCTGGGCGGACGGCCCTTCGTGCTGACGGTACGCGGCGATGATTGTCGTGACGACATGTCCGGCCAGCGTTTCCCGATGACCGCGGCCCTTACCGTCTCGGGCCGCACCAACCGCGGCTGCGCGGGGCCCGCATCGGCCGAGGTCGCCCAGGCCGTCGCGGCCGTCAAGGCCCCGGCCCCGGCGGCGCCGAAAGCCGCCCGTGCCGCGGCCCCCAAACCGGCTTCGACCAAGCCTGCACCCAGGCCCGCCGCCGCCTCAGCAACTCCGGCCGCAAGCGAAGGCACGGGCGAGATGCCGCCCGCGCCGGACGCCTCGGCCGGATCAGAGGCGGGCGGCGGCACCGGCAGCAGCGGCGTTCCCGCCCCCGCGCTGCGGCTTCCCTCGACGCCGCCCAGCGTTTCGGGCGACGCATCGACCGACACCCCGACCCGGTGAGTGACCTGCGACGGCCCGCGACCTGCGACCCGGAAGCCGCACCCGGTCCGCGATCTGCCGCTGGCGGGATGCAATCGAGCCGCGGCATCGTTATGATCGCCCGAATCCGAATGGGAGGAGCTGACCCGATGCGCCGATCTCCGCTTGTCCGCCGCCTTCTGGTGACGACGCTGCCTGTCGCGATGGTGCTGGGATCGGTCAGTTCGACTGCCGTGGCCGAACCGCTGCTGGGCCGCACCTTGTCCACCTATGGCCTGCCCGGCGGCATCGACACGCCAACCGCCGAGGTGATGCCGGACGGCTCGCTCAGCGCCGCCATCTCGTGGTCGGATTTCGGACGGCGCGCCAATGTCGGCTTTCAGGTCCTGCCCGGCCTGACCACGGTTCTGCGCTATTCCCGGGTGAACGGGGTCAGCGACTACCGAAACGAGGACTTCATCTCGGACCGGTCGCTGGATATGCGCTATCAGATTCTGGGCGAACAGGGATGGCGCCCCGCCGTCGCCGTGGGACTTCAGGATTTTCTGGGCACCGGCGTCTATTCGGGCGAATACATCGTCGCCACCAAAAGCGTGACGCCGAAGGTTCGCGTTTCGGCCGGCCTTGGCTGGGGGACGCTGGCGGGAAAGCCGCGCCTTTTCGACGACAGCGGCCAAGGCGGCACACTGAACGCCGATGAATGGTTCTCGGGCGGGGCGAAACCCTTCGGCTCGGTCAGCTGGCAGGTCAATGACCGCCTGTCGCTGGTGGCGGAATATTCCAACGACACCTATATCGCCCGTCGCGGCAACGGCGTGGTCTATCAGCAGGGCAACAAGGATCCCGGCAGCAAGCTGAACCTTGGCGCCTATTACCGCTGGGGCGAGGCCTATCAGGCCGGTCTTTACACGATTGGCGGCAACACGGTCGGGGCGCAATTCTCGATGGTGCTGAACCCGCGCCAGTCGCCTTATCCGTCCGGGCTGGAAAAGGCCCCGGCCCCGGTCCGCCCGCGCCCCGCGCCTGCCGCCGATCCCGAAGGCTGGTCTGGCATCTGGTCGCAGGATCCGTCGGCCCAGCCGGCGATCCAGAAGGCGCTTGGCGATGCCATGGCCGATGAGGGCCAGATCCTCGAAGCCATGGCCCTGACCGCGAACCGGGCCGAGGTGCGCCTGCGCAACCAGCGCTATATCAGCCAGGCCGAGGCCATCGGCCGCACCGCCCGTCTGATGACCCGCGCTCTGCCGCCCTCGGTCGAGACCTTCGTGATCACCTCGACCGCCGAGGGCGTGCCGACATCCTCGGTCACGCTGCATCGCACCGATATCGAGCGGCTGGAAAACACCCAAGCCGGC
>CERQ01084948.1_pt1 | contig 14023 bp, 11 predicted proteins | sample 530711 | NCBI WGS metagenome assembly CERQ01 (sample SAMEA2620882, study PRJEB7988) | marine metagenome | biome: marine biome (ENVO:00000447); feature: mesopelagic zone (ENVO:00000213); material: "saline water (ENVO:00002010), including plankton (ENVO:xxxxxxxx)" | depth 850 m | reverse complement strand
ATTCTCGATGGAAATCCCGGGTCAGCTCTCAGTGGAAATCAACATGCCCGCTCCATCAAGTACCAGATGACCGCCTCCAAGCTGCCGCTCGCACGCGAACTCGACAGCTTCGAGTTTACCGGCACACCGATCAACGAAGGGCTGGTCCGCGACCTTGCCACCGGCACCTTCCTCGCCAGCCAGCGCAATGTCGTGCTGGTCGGCGGCACGGGATCGGGAAAGACCCACCTCAGCATCGCCATCGCCCGCAACTGCATCCGCGGCGGTGCCAGGGTCCGGTTCTACAACACCACCGATCTGGTCAACCTGCTCGAACTGGAAACCCTTCAGGGCCGGACCGGCAAACTCGCCGAGCATCTCTCGCGGCTCGACCTGCTGATCCTTGACGAACTCGGCTATCTTCCGTTCGCGCGTACTGGCGGCCAGTTGCTGTTCCATCTCGTCAGCCGCCTCTACGAACGCACTTCGGTCATCGTCACCACCAACCTCGCCTTCGGCGAATGGCCGACCGTCTTCGGCGATGCGAAGATGACCACGGCACTGCTCGACCGGCTCACGCACCATTGCGACATCATCGAGACCGGCAACGATAGCTGGCGCTTCAAGAACCGCAGCTGAGCCTGCCCATCAGACGAAAAGAAGACGATTTACGCCTTAGCGGAACGTCTCCGGGCTACGCCCTGCGCCGTCCCGCTAAGGCGTGGGCGCGCATCAATCCCGTGGTCCCCTTTTGCACGCCGATCCCGGTCCCCGTTTGCGCGCCGATTGACACGGTAGCGAAGATAAATCGCGCGGGGCCGGCGCCCGCATCCTTCATCCGGCGCGCAAGTTCGCTGAGATACGTCATATCCCATGCCGCATTCCGGACGCCGTCGATGGCCTTCTCGCGGTTCGCTGAGCGCAGGGACTTCATCAGTCGCTTCTTCTCCGCATTGGGCGAGAAGTACATCGAGGCGAAGATCGCGGCAGGCCCGGCCAGAAAGAAGTCCGTCAGCATCCAGTCGAGCAGTGCCAGCGCGCGCTCTAACGGCTTCCTGTCGGAAAGTTCGAGCTCTGCAATCTTCAGCGCCACGATATAGTTGCGCTCCCACCGGTTGAGCGGCGCAGCCAGGTCATGACTGGTCAACGGGGCCGGGCTAAGCATCCCCAGCGTTTTTGTTCGGCCACGCGATATGTCGACCCAAGCGAGCGCCTGCGCGCTGTCGCTCGCGCGGAACCATGCCAGTTCACGGTTGGCCTCGGCGTTCCCCTCTTTGTGGACGAGCTCGTGAAACGCAATCGTAGGGTCGAAGTCGATACCCACGCACTGGCAATAGGCCATCAGGTCGGCAGCGAGCTGGCTTGTCTTATCGAGCGGATATCGTGCGCGGCCCTCGGCGATCGCGGCCATGCGGGAAATGAGGTTCCGGTCAGGAAGAACGATCGTTGTTTCTCCCGCCATCTTGGAGTATTCCATTACCATCAGGTCAAGCATTCCGCGCGCGGCAGGAATGTAGCCGGCGACAACCCCGCAGCTGTCCGTAAGATCCGACGCAATCTTAAGCACGTCTTCCACCGGGAAATCCGGCGGGAACCGAACAGCGAAAAAGCCATCTGAGTAGTCCATGATCAATCCGCACCTCTACCTAGCTAGTTTCCGAAGTTCCGGAGGACGCAACCGCTGCGCTGGACTGGGCTCGCAGGGGTCAAGGTGATCGGATTTCGCCTCCCGCTCCGGAAGCGTTCCGGTCGCAATCGGGTTAGCGACGCAGACCGGTGCGATCTCGATCGGTCTAGAGATGGGGCGCATAGATCTCGAGCAGAAGGCGGGTAAGCTGCTCGCCGCGTCCCGCAAGCAGCGCGATGTTGTCCTTCAACATAGGACTGAAATCCGTTGGATTGTTCATCACGTGATCGCGCGCGATCATGTCCGCCGGACGAAATGGCAGCTTGTCATCCTGCTGACCGAGATACGGAAGGAGGAAGCCGTCAATCGCGCGTTTGGTCGCCATGCGGTGCAGCAGATCGTAAATCTGCGTCTGGGTTCGCCTGTGGATGGTGTATATCGTCGCCAGCATTCGCGAACCCCACGCATATGACTTCGCACGGCTGTTTGTTGCTTTGAACAGGGTCGAGACTGCCTATGCACCAGAAGACGTTGTTCGTATGGTCCTGCAGCTTCCCTCTGGTGAGTTTGATAAAGCCCCATTTCGGGTTGGTAGACCAACAGACGCACGTATGGCGCCGAAATAGCCGCGTTTCGGGAGGAATAATTAACTTCTCAGACAAGGGGCGGCTCCCTTTCGGGAGCCACCCCTTTTGATTTAATTTCAAACAAGGCTGTCTTGTCAGCCGCCTTGCGCGATTGCCTGCCTCTGCTCAAACTCAACAAGCTGGTCGCGGGCATCAAGCATAGCCTTGCGGAAGCAGACCTTCTGGCGGTCGTCCATCGGACCGCGATTTACGCGCCCAACCGAACAAACGGTCCGGGCTGCTTCGCGCAGGTCGCTTTCCAATGCTGGCAATTGGCGTACATCGCCGGCACTGCGGTTGATCGTGGAAACGACGATTTCCTGCGTTTGGGGTTCAGCAAGGGCAGGGGTTGTCAGCAAGCCGCCACATAGGGCGACCGCAAGCGCGATCTTTCGCATTCATGTTCTCCTCTCACGGTTCTGACCCGCTAATGGGGCCTTATCCAATGTTCATATAGACCTTTTAGTGTCATTTGCCCGCGATAATTTTGCCTTTGACGGGATTTCGGGGGAGATTAGCCGCCGTAGCCTAAAGAATACTTTGCCTCGATCTCCGCAAGCTGTTGATTTGAGGCAGAAATAGAATTGGCTATAAAAACCTGCTTCTTTCCAGAGGGATGGAAGAAACGGTCGTTCGGTCACACGCCTTGACGGCGCCGTGCCGGATCTCACTGTCCACTTGCGAGATCGATCGGGCATTGGCAAAATCATCGTCGGCTAGCTTGACGCGCACGATCTTCACCTCACTCTCATTCGCGAGTGCAGGGGCGGTCGTGACCAGTTCGGTGGGCGGCTCGAACCTCCAAGAACCCACAGCGTTAAGTTCCTGCTTCACGTGATCGAGCGTGCCGGGCTGGCAGGCTTCGCTACCCACTGGACGAGCGGAAGCTCACCAGCGGCGGATAGCGCTTTTTTGATAGCTGCCATGAATGCCGCGGACGATCGCGGCCGCCTTTGATCGATCCAGTTGCACCGAATTTGGGATCTGTTTCGTTGACCAACGGCGCGAAAGGATCTGGCCGCAAACCATGAATTCTGACTCCCCCTCGCGGTGTCCAATCGCAGCCCGGCTCTCTTCGCACCCGTCAACACCCACATGAGGGCATCGTCGGAAAGTCCGCGAATGCCGCCGCCACCAACCGACTTTTGTGGGCCTTAAAACCAACGCTTCTGATCGGGAGTTTCGTCATCGCTCCTATCGAAGCCGCAGCTGGTATCAAGCTCGTCGAAATCATCAAGTCGAACAACAGGAAAAGGCTTGCGACGCTCGTCGATCGCAACCTTATGGCGGGAGAGCGTCGCCTCGCCTGCAGTCCGCCCATCCACACGCGAGGCGGCCCGTATCGGCAATACCACGGTCTTTATCTCCGCGAAGGCGAAGCCGGCAGCGATGCTTGTCTGCTTTGGCTGGCCAAAGCATCTGCCGCGTGCCAGCAGCCTGGCGCGGCTCATCTAGGACGGCCGCCAGTCCTCGCCCCCGCGCCTACACCAGCTGGGGCAGCAGCCGGGCATATTTGCTCACGTCCTCGATCTTGCCTGTACTTACACGCGACCAGCCGGTCCATTCGCCATAGGCGCCGCGGATCAGGACACCGTTCTCCTTCATGGCGGCCTGCAGCGCATCGGCGTCGGGCACCTTCACGAACACGAAGTTCGTTTCGGACGGCAGGGCCGACAAGCCTGCACTCTCGACCGCGGACATGATGATCTGCTTCGCGGATAAGACCTGGGCCTTGGAATAGGCCTTGAAACTCTCGTCCTCGAAAGAGGCGATTGCTGCGGCAAGACCTGCAGTATTTCCGCCAAAGCTCATCAGATAGCCCTGCAGCGTCTTGACCGTGTCGGGATGCGCCAGCGCATAGCCGACGCGCAGGCCGGCCATCCCATAGATCTTGGAAAAGGCGCGGCAAACGATCAGGTTCGGGTGATCGTTGACCATGTCTGATACCGAGTAGAAAGCGGGATCGCTGGTCAGCTCGTTATAGGCCTCGTCCACCAGGACCGGGATGTCGGCGGGCACGCTGCGGATGAAATCGCGCAGCGGCTCGCCCCCCACGGCCATCCCAGTGGGATTGTTGGGATTGCAGATCTGGATCATGCCCACGTCGGGTCCGATCGCCGCCGCCATCGCGGCAAGATCGACACCCATGTCCTCGCCCAGCGGCACGCGCTTTACGCGTGCGCCCTTGCGTTCGGCATAGAGAACGGTGGTATCCCAGAACAGATCGGGGCACAGGACCGCCTTGCCATCGGGAATGGCCAGCGCCGCCGCGCAGAGCACCTCGGTCGATCCCGACGCGACGATCACATTGGCCGGTTCCAGCGCATAATGGCCGGCGATCATCTCGGTCAGCAGTTTCACGCCGCCATCCGCGTAATAGCAGCCGTTCTTCGCCTCGTCATAGATCGCCTTGATCGCGCTGGGCGCCGGACCATACGGATTTTCATTCCGCGAAAGCAGCGCCATGCCAGCGGGCGGGCCGAACGGCGAAGTCGATCCGGGCGTCATCTTCTGCCCCATCACCGATTGCGCCAGCGCATTGCCGGTCATGAGAGCCGCGCTGCCCATCGAGGCGCCGCCGATCAATCCGCGTCGTGAAAAGCCCATGGAATATCCTCCTGAAGTTGAATGAGATACTGGATGGTCAGGCAACAAGCCCGTTCCGGATCATCAGCGCGCCGATGAACAGCAGGTAGATGCCGAAGATGCGCTGCATCAGCTTTGCGCTGAGCAGGTGGGCGGCCGCCACGCCCCACGGCGCGGAAATCGCCGACATGGTGACGATCGAGATGGCAGCGATCAGATTGACATAGCCCACCGATCCGACCGGCAGTCCCGAGGCGCCGAGTCCTATAATGGCGTAGCCGATGGCCGAAGGCAGGGCGATGATCACTCCGATACCCGATGCCGTGCCGATCGCGCGGTGGATGGAACGGCCATAGAGCGTCATCACGATGATCGCGACGGTCCCGCCCCCGATGCCGAGCAGCGATGACGAAGCGCCCAGTCCGGTCGCGATGGCGACGCGCCCGCCGCCGTTCGGGATGTCGTTGCCCAGCTTCACCGACTTCAGCACCGGATAGAGGAAATGAACCGCCATGATCAGCACGCCCGCCCCGAAGATGATGGCCAGCACCGAGCTGGTCACCAGTGATGCCAGCGCAACCCCGCTGATCGATCCGACGACAATGAAGGGCGCCCATGATTTCAGCAATTCGACATCCACCGCGCCGCGCCGGGCATGCGCCTGCACCGATCGCAGCGATGTCACCACGATGGTCGCGAGCGAGGTGCCGATGGCGACATGCGCCAGTTCTTCCTTCGATCCGCCCAACAGGGGCAGCATCACGAACAGCGCGGGGACGACGACGAAGCCGCCGCCGATGCCGAACAATCCCGCGGCCAGTCCGGCAAGCAGGCCCGCTCCTAGCATCAGGGCGATGATCGGCGCCCAGTCCCAGATGAACTCCATCAAGCAATATCCTTTATCATCCGGACAATCGGAACGCTTCCGTCAAGCTGTCTCGAAAGCTCGCGGTAGCCGCAGGCGCGGTACAGCGGTTCGCCGCCGACGGTCGCGAACAGAAGGACTTGCGAAAAGCCTTCGGAACGAGCCGCCGCCTCGCTGCTTTCGAGGATCATCCGACCTATCCCCAGTCGGGTCAGGTCAGGATGGGTATACATGGCGCGCACCCTTGCCGGTTCGCTAGCGGGGTCGAGCAGGCGTAGGTCGCGCCGATCGGCCGTGTCGCCGCCGTAATCGGTCGCACGGCGGCTCCACCCGCCGCAGCCCGCAAGGCGGTTGCCGATGGCGGCCACGAAATAGGTTCGGTCCTCGATCAGCTGGGTATCCAGCGTCATGAAACGATGGCTCTCGGCCACCTGCTGCGCCGACAGCATGCGCGCCAGCAAGGTCTGGGTGGACAGGCGGATCAGTTCGCGAAGCTGGTCCGCATCCTTCGGCGCCGCCAGCCGAAGTCGCGGCCGCGTGAGCCGATCCTGTCCTGCTTTCATGATGCCGCCGTCAGCCATGCATGTAAAAGCCGGGCCGGGGCATGCACTGGCACCCCCGGCCACGGTAATCAGAAGCGCGCCCGGATGCGCGCGTAGTAATAGCCGCCCATCCAGTCGACGGTCGAACCCGAGTTGTAGACCCGGCCGCAGCAATATTCGAAATCCGCCTTGTCGGGATAATTGTCGAAGATGTTGCGCGCGCCCACCGACAGCGTGATCAGGTCGGTCAGGCTATAGCTTCCCTCCACGTCGAACATGATTTCCGACCCATAGGTCTGGTAGACGAGAGGCGCGTTGCTGCCGTCCGAGTTCGTCGACTTGCCAAAGTAATTGGCGCGGACGACAAGCCCGGCGGGACCGGCATCGTGGGAAACAGTAAGCACGCCCCGCCATTTCGGATCGAAATTGACGAAGTCGTACTGGTCCTCGTCGTTGAACAAGCCGTCGACCGGACCGTCGAACTTCGACTTGTTGTAATTGACCGCTGCGGTCACGCTGGTCCGCCCGGCGCTCCACATCGTGGTATAGCTTCCCACGATGTCCACGCCCTGGGTCACCGTGTCGAACGCGTTGGTGAAGTAGAACACGCCGCCGATGGATTCGGCGCCGACCACACCGGCATCGATCAGATTGCCGCGAAAGCCAAGGCAACCGTCCTGGATACCATCCGTCGCGGTGTCGCAATCGTCGACGACACTGATGGTCGAGATGGCGTTTAGACGATCCTGCAGCTCGATCCGGTAATAGTCGATCGAATAGGTGAAATTGCCCAGATCCCCGGTCAGCCCCAGCGTGTAGTTGGTGGATTCCTCCGGCCGGAGCGGGGTTGCGCCCAGCGCCTGTGCCACCGCGCTTCCCGCCGGAAAAAGCCCCGTCGCGACCGGGAAACCGTTCGGCAGGCGGGTCGACACATTCGTCGTTCCCTGCTGGCCCGGCGTGGGAGCCCGGAAGCCGGTGCCGTACGATCCGCGCACTGCAAACCCGTCGATGAACTCATAACGGCCCGCCACCTTGTAGATCAGCTCGGTGCCGAAGTCGGAATAGTCCTCGTACCGAAGCGCGCCCTGCAGGAACAAGTTCTCGGTAACGTCGGCGCTGAGATCGCCATAGAGGGCGAAGCTATGGCGGTCGTAGGTGCCCGAAAAATCGGGCGAATAGCCCGGAAAGCCGTTCGAACCGACCCCTACGACGGTATAGACCGGATCGTCGCCGTCCGAACAGTCGAGGCCCGGGATCCCCGCACCCGTTGGCGTCGCCATGCCGTCGTCGGTACAGAAGCCCCATGGATCCGCGCTGCTGTAGGGACCTGCCGCATAAGATAGTGGCTCGCCTTCCACCAGTTCGTAGCCTTCCTCGAAATAGGTGCCGCCGAAACCGAAGCTGAGGTCTCCGGCAAGGCCGACGTCGAAGGCCATGACGAAGTCGGCCTGAAGCTGGAATTCGTCGTTGATCAGATCGCCCGGCTCGAAGCTGGTGGGTGAATCCGGGCCGAGCGAGGGGTTGATCGTGTTCGAGAGCGTGTAAGAAATCTCGTTCCGGCCATAGCGGGCCGACAGGTCATAGGAGAGCATATCGGACAGATCGCCGCGCATGCCGCCCACCATCGAATAGTCAGAGATCTCGCCCGTGAAGGAAGGCGTGAAGCCGCCGGGGAAGAACTCGAGCGGCGTCCAGATCGACCCGTCCTCGCGGCGGATGGGCTCGATCGTGCCGTTGCCGGGGTAGCGATAGAAGAAATTGCCGGTGCCGGTGCTCCAGCTATAGCTGCCGAAGCCGTAAAGCTCGGCTGCGTCCGACAATGTGTAGCCGGCATTCACGAAGGTCCGCACCGCCTCCAGCGAGGGGCGGCCCCAGGGCTGGACCGTGTCGATGCCTTCGACTGCCGCGGCAAATTCCTCGTTACCGGGCTGGGCGGCATATTGGTCAACGCAGAACCAGGGTTCGCAATATTGCTCGGCCCGATTGGTGCTGTCGGCATCGTAATATTCGGCCGAAAGATTGATGAAGCCATTATCGCCCAGCGGAAGACCGATATTGCCGGCAAAGCGATATTCGAAACCGTCGCCTTCGTAAAACTGCCCAGCCTCGGCTTCAAGCGAGATGCCGTCGCTCGCATCCTTCAGCAGGAAGTTGATCACCCCTGCAATGGCGTCGGAGCCGTATTGCGCGGCTGCGCCGTCGCGCAGAACCTGCACCGATTTCAGGGCGATCGTGGGGATGGTCGCGATGTCGGGACCTTGCGTGCCCGATCCGCCGATGGTGACCAGGGCGGCCCGGTGGCGGCGCTTCGAATTGACCAGCACAAGGGTCTTGTCGGTGGGCATGCCGCGCAAGGTTGCCGGACGTATGAAGCTGGAACCGTCGGAAATCGGCTGGCGCGAGAGAGTGTAGGAAGGAACGAGCGTCTTCAATACGTCATTGGTATCGGTATAGGAAACCGCTTCGAGATCGTCGGAAGAAAAAACGTCGATCGGAACCGGAGATTCGGCGACCGTGCGGTCCACCCCTCGCAACCCTGTGACGACGATGGCGCCATCCTCTTCGGATACTTCGTCGGCGGTTGGCGTAATCTGGGCCGTCGCAAGTGACGGAAAGAGCAGGCTTCCTGCAATTGCAAATGTCGATACAAACGAACGTCGCTTCATGGAGATCCCCTTGATTATGGATGATCTCCTCCCCCATTCTCCGTTCTATCGAAACGTATCGGTTCGTGGCGTATACGCCCCGTCACGACCGCGTCTTGTTATTCCCTGATGAATTTCTCCGAATATCTTCCCAGTCTGCCTCAAACAGAACAACTGGCGTAAATTTCTTCCCCAAGATGCCGATGTTGCAGTTTGATGACAAGACGAGAAACACAAATGTTGATATTTAAATTACAGCGATGAGGTCGGCGTGCTTCCGCAAACCGGGATAAGCGAGGGCGCCGAATTCCCCGATCGCCGGAAGTGACGGATATTCAAGTTAAACCCGGCTGTGACTGACGCCCTCGCCTGCGATGTGAGGGAGGGCCCTTTGTCGGCGTTCGCAATGAAGCAGCATAGCGCGACATCGCATCAGCATTTTCTTTGGCGGTATCGTCTTTCCGCAATGCCTTCGGTTCTGGCGGTTTGCTGGACGGCAAAGGCCTCGGGCCAGGCGTTGATTCTCAATGACGCGCAGCGACGTGCACCGGTCGAGGCGGTCGAACGTAATGCGACATGCCGCGGGTCGCCTGTTCGGCTGGTATGACACGCCCCTCAATCATGGCCCCCCATCTCGAAATGACTTCGATTGCCGACTTAGCAGCGGTCCGACCCTGCGAATTTATGTTTGCTTTCGCGCGAACGAAGATCGGCCTTTTATGACCGAAACCGGGCGCGTAGCTGACATGCTAACTCATCTTGCGGAATGACCGCTATCCGCGTTTCACTCCCTAAAACCTGATGGGGTGGACGCCCCCCGACGGCATCTATGTGCCAAAGTGGAGGTGTTGAAACATCACTGAGGGAGGCGTCCGTGTCGGAAGTTACCACAATCGGTCTGGATATCGCCAAGAACGTTTTTCATGCGCACGGTGCTGACGAACGCGGCACGATGATCTTCAGTCGCAAGCTGACGAGAAGCAAGCTGCTCGACTTCTTCGCCGGTCAGCCGGCGTGCATCGTGGCGCTCGAAGCCTGCGGCGGTGCGCATCACTGGGCACGCCAGCTGCAATCGATGGGGCACGAGGTGCGGCTGATCCCGCCGGCCTACGTAAAGCCGTTCGTCAAATTATGGTCACCTCGCCATAAGCGGACTAATCACGAGGTCTCCATAATGCGGAGGAACGCGGCCTGATCGGCGGATTTTCGCCGTTTTCGGATGGGCTTGCTTTGCATTATTTGGTGCCGAACCTCTGCGGGTCAATTGACCAACAGAGGACCCGCCAATGCTCGATAACCATCACGAACTTATTTCCGCACTCAATTCCTCGCTTCTCAGTCAGGGATACAGCCCGGTCGTGGTGAGGAATTACTGCACCTACGCATCTGGATTTCTCGATTATCTGGTACTGCGGGGCGTCCCGGTCGCAGACGTGATCGACGTGCAGGTAGAGCAATACCTGCGGCACGCGATCGTAAAGTTCGAAAAGGAGCGTGGTCGACGTCCCAGCGCACGCTGGTACAAGGTTCCGCGTTCCGGGATTCATGCGTTGTTGCGACTTGCTCACGGTCAATGGCCGCCAGCAATCGAGCCTATCTGCGCGGCCGATGTGGCCCGATTTGCAGTTTGCGACGAATACGAAATCTGGCTGCGTGAGGAACGCGGGTTGGCTCGCTCCAGCGTCGCAGCGCTGATGTGGGAAGCCCGGAACTTTCTTGCCTGGCAGATCGATTGCGGAAGCGGCGGCTTGGCGGGTCTGAGCATCGTTGACATAGACCGTTACATGGATCTGCGCGCGCCGAAACTGACGCGCGGCTCGCTGAAGTCTGTCGCGGAGCGGCTTCGCTCGCTGCTGCGATATCTCCACATCATGGGTTGCGTCACAACGGACCTATCAGGGCATGTGATTGCATCGTAAACTTAACCGTTGCGAGGCGAGCTGGGATGCAGGGTATCTGCGGCAGGTTATAGTCGAGCGATTTTTGCCCATTGGTCCATTGCAGCGGCGTGCAATTCGCGATGATGGCCGGAGGAGATGTCGTGACGGGGAATATGAAAGAGGTTTGCAATCGGATCGTGGATAGAGACGAAGCGCTGCAAATGTCGGGTCGATTTGAACCGCTTCATGATCCGCTCTCGTCGTCGGATCGGTTGATGGGAATTTTCCGCCCGATTGTTCAGGCCTTTGTGGGAACGATGCTCCACACCCGGCATGATCTCTCGCCTTGCCGCGTCATAGGATCGAAGCTTGTCGGTGATCATTACCCGTGGCGCCCGGCCCTGGCCCCTCAACAGCTTGCGCATCAGGCGCGTTGCCGCCTTGGCGTTGCGGCGACTTTGCACCAGAACATCGAGAACGAAACCATCCTGATTGACGGCGCGCCACAGCCAATGCTTTTTGCCACGGATCGAAATGACGACCTCGTCGAGATACCATTTGTCGCCGAACCGGCCGGACACCCGTCCGCGGATGTCGTTGGCGAAGGCGCGACCGAACTTCTCCGCCCATAGTCGGACCGTCTGATGTGAAACGATGATGCCACGGGCCGCCAGCATGTCCTCGACCATTCGCAAGCTCAGTGGGAAGCGGAAATAGAGCCACACAGCGTGGGCAATGATTTCGGCTGGAAAGCGATGGCGTCGGTAGAGGGGATCACGGTCTGTCATGCCCCAGCATCGCCCAACAAGCTCCAAATTCCGTTAAGTTTACGATGCCGTCGAAGGAGCTTCTGGAGGCCAAGAGCGAGATCCGTTGACCGCGGTCGCAGTTGCGGAGAACCGAGGAGGAGCAGGATCTACCAAAATACGATCACCGGGCTTTGGTTCTCGACCGAGTGATGCTTGCACCTCGCCCGGCGGATGCTCTTGATGGTCTCTTAAACCGTTGTTGTTTGCGGTCCGGATTTCTGTCTCATCTCGTGATAGCTTGTCGGCGACGGGGTTTCATCTCGCCGGAGATACTCGCTCTACGCCCTCTTTTTCCTTAACATCGTGGCGGAAGATCCTCACGATCTGCCGGCCGATATCCTCCGGGCTCATGCCGCCCTGGCGGTACCAGCTGCTGACATTGTTGAGCAATGTCAGCAGCAGCAGACGGTAGACGCCGCGGTCGAGCGCCGGGTCGAGCGGCAACCCCGGGATCAGCTCACGGAATATCGCTTCGAAGGCATCGCGCTTCGCCACCAGCCGCTCGCGTATTTCCGGCGGCGCGGAAGCGAAATCATTCATCAACGGCATGGTCAGAGAGTGCGGATCGAGCTGGATTTCCAGCATCGTGACGCAAGCCGCCTCGAGACGCTCCCACGGATCTGTCTTGCCCGCCATGGCCGTCGCTATCCGGTCCCCGGCCACCTGCAGCGCCATGTCGTGGATGCGAACGAACAAGGCTTCCTTGGACTTGATGTAGTGATAGAGCGAACCGCCCAGCAGGCCGACCTTCTCGCCGATATCGCGCACGGAGGTCGCCGCATAGCCCCTTTCGGCGAACAAGCCGGCGGCGGCCTCGAGGATTTCACAATGCCGCTCGCTCAACTCGCCGCCGACCATTGCGGCGGCAAGACTGTCACGCAGGGTAGAGACCCCACCTCCCGCGTCCTTCATTCTGGTTCTCGCTTCCCGTTTCACTTGTAGGCCGGCCGCGCGAAGCGCCGACCGACATCGTTTCACAAGCATTACCTCACCGGCATCATGCCGGTAAAGATTCAGCTTGCCAATTGTAACAATCGTTTGATACAGGATTGACAGCGTCAAGAGGAGGAGACCGGGTGAGCGACAATCTGCGCGAATCGATGGATTTCGACATCGTCATCGTCGGTGCCGGACCCGCCGGGCTTGCCGCCGCGATCCGCCTCAAACAGCTCGCCGATGAAAAGGGCGCGGATCTCTCCGTGGTCGTCGTGGAGAAGGGCTCCGAGGTCGGCGCGCATATCCTCTCTGGCGCGGTCATCGATCCCTCCGGCCTCGACCGGCTTCTGCCCGAATGGCGAAAGGATCCGGAACGCCCGCTGAAGACCGAGGTTTCCGACGACCGTTTCTATTTTCTCGGGCCGGCCGGCCATATCCGCCTTCCGAATGCCTTCATGCCGCCGCTGATGAGCAATCATGGCAATTTCATCGGCTCGCTCGGCAATGTCGCCCGCTATCTGGCGGCGCATGCGGAAGCCCTTGGCGTGGAGATCTATCCGGGCTTCGCCGCGACCGAAGTGCTCTACGACGAAAACGGCGCGGTCGCCGGCATCGCCACCGGCGACATGGGCATCGATCGCGACGGCAAGGCCAAGGACGACCATACGCCGGGCATGGAATTGCGGGCGAAATACACCCTCTTCGCCGAGGGCGCGCGCGGCAGCCTGACCAAGCAGCTTCTGGCCCGCTTCGATCTGATGGAGGGCCGCTCGCCGCAGAAATTCGGCATCGGCATCAAGGAACTCTGGCAGATCGACCCGCAGAAGTTCCGCCCCGGCCTCGTCCAGCATTCCTTCGGCTGGCCGCTCGACCTGAAGACGGGCGGCGGCTCCTTCCTCTATCACTTCGAAGACAATCTCGTGACCGTCGGCTTCGTGCTGCATCTCGATTACAAGAACCCCACGCTCTCTCCCTTCGAGGAATTCCAGCGTTTCAAGACCCACCCCCTGATCCGCGAAACCTTCGAGGGCGGCAAACGCATCGCCTATGGCGCCCGCGCCCTGACCGAGGGCGGCTGGCAGTCGGTGCCCAGGCTCGCCTTTCCGGGCGGCGCGCTGGTCGGCTGCGCTGCCGGCTTCATGAACGTGCCGCGCATCAAGGGCAGCCACAACGCCATCCATTCCGGCATCCAGGCGGCGGAGGCGGCCTTCGCCGCGCTGAAATTCGGCCGTGCTGCCGATGCGCTGGACGACTACGAAAACGGCTGGCGCGCCTCCGTCATCGGCCGCGACCTGAAGCCGGTGCGCAACGTCAAGCCGCTCTGGTCCCGCTTCGGCACGGCCCTCGGCGTCGCGCTGGGCGGCATCGACATGTGGCTGCAGACGCTGACCGGCCTCTCGCCCTTCGGCACGCTCAGGCACAGGAAGGCCGATTTCGAAAGCCTGAAACCGATCTCGGAGGTCACCCCGATCCGTTATCCCAAGCCGGACGGCGTCCTGACCTTCGACCGGCTGTCCTCCGTGTTCCT
>CERQ01084810.1_pt1 | contig 14183 bp, 10 predicted proteins | sample 530711 | NCBI WGS metagenome assembly CERQ01 (sample SAMEA2620882, study PRJEB7988) | marine metagenome | biome: marine biome (ENVO:00000447); feature: mesopelagic zone (ENVO:00000213); material: "saline water (ENVO:00002010), including plankton (ENVO:xxxxxxxx)" | depth 850 m | reverse complement strand
AAAAAGGGCTCCTAGCGATCACGCTGCGGCCCTCACCGGATGGGTACCGAAAATCGGTCATGAAACTCCCCGCAAGCGAATTGCAGGGTTATTCCAAAGTCACGATTGACGATGCGATAATGCTGATCAGCCCAGTAGCACGGCTGGTGGCTACTTACATTCTAATGCCACCGGTCCTTCATCTTTTCCGACGATCAAGGTTGATCGATTTGAGCCTGTGAGTTGAAGCTCCTCCCACGTTCCCGCTATCGACATCGGCTCGCTGATCATAAAGGTAAATTGGCGCGTTGCGCTTCTCGCAGTGAGCGCCTTTTCATCGCCAGAGCCCTGAGCGAGGAAGACGATGCCCGTAATGAGCGCGAGCAGTGCTATCAGGCTGGCAAGCGCCTGAATGTTGAGTTTTCCTTTCGGGGCTTCAGTGGACCAAGGCTCCTTGTCGCCATCAGATCGCCCTTCGGCGCGCTTGTAGATTGCGGCAATAGCAAGAAACCCTGCGCCGGCCGCGACAACCCCGCAAAGAGCCGCTGCGGCGAATAAACCCATAGTCCAGCTGAACCAGTCCACACCGCCATTTCGGGCGAACTGAACGAAAGTGCCTACGGCCACGAGGCCAGCCACATCCACCGTGAGGATCATCTTCGCGGTTTCAGCGGCGAGTTTACTCGCCTCCCGCTTGTCCTCACGGGTCCTGATCGGGACGTAATCTTTCAGCGTTTTGATGACCTCTGCGCCAACATGTTCGGACTTCGCCTCGACCGCGGCGATCGCTTCTTCGTAGGTCATATCACGCCCAAGAGAAGATCTGAGCCAGCTTTGGCCATTCGCGCTCGATGGCTCGCATCACTGCATGTGACGACCGCGGTCGCGGCTCATCGGCTTCATCCATTGATTCCAAAATGATCGACAAAGCCTCCATTACGTTCGCTTCAAAATCAACATGTTCGACGGAAACTGCGCTCTCGACGGGATCAGGAAGCCAACTCACGTTGCTCAACGATGAGGTGTGAGGCCGGATAAGCATGTGATCGGCGTTAACCAACAGAAAGAGCGCAGCGTCCGGCCGCAATTCCGCGCCGGTACCCTGCTCTTCTGAAATCCGGTCATGGATCTTCACGACTGCAGAATTTCCTCCAAGAGCGTAAGCATCGAACATGACCTGATAACGGGCCATAAGGCTCGTATCGAGAGGACCTTCGCCGAAGCCGTTCTGAGTAGTCGCCATAATATCCTCCGATCGCGTCTAACGCCAAGTAGACTAAACAGGCGAGATCGCCAGGGTCCAGAATATTAGCCGGCTGAGATTGCGATCATTTGGATCCAGCGGATCCGAGTAGACCGGTTGCGTCATCTCTCGCTCGCAGACGAGTCACAGCGCACGAGGAAAGGTCACCCCCGCGATCTCGTCGGGTAACCTCTATATGAGGCTTGTTTCGAGCTTGCTCTTGCGTTCACGCCAGTCTGGCATGGTCTTGTCCATCAGCTGCCGCCACCGTGGTCCGTGGTGAGGCTCAAACGCGTGCGCGAGTTCATGCACGATCACATAATCGATGCATTGGACCGGAGCTCGAATCAGGTCCTGATTGAGGACAAGGCTACCCTTCGGCGTATAGCTGCCCCACCTTTTTGTCATTGGCCGGATCATCAGCTTAGGCTGTTTGATACCCTCGGAAGCGAATAGCTGGGCGGCTGCCCGAATCCGTGTCGGAAATTCGGCGTGGGCTTCAAGTTTGTAGAAATGGCTAAGCAGAGTCGCTTTGTGCACATTGCTCTCGACATGCGGCGTCTCCAGGATGATGCGGTCGCCGCTGAGGAAGATGCGAGACGCATCATTCTGGCGAACCTTTAGGCGGTACTGAACGCCTCGAAGAAGGTGCGTTTCGCCGCTGATGTACTGACGCGGGGGCGTTCTTGGGCGGTACTGCTCGAAGCCGTCGATCTGCGCTGCGATCCACCCGCCCTTGCGGCGAACGCGCTCGTGAACCTCATCTTCGGCCGCGTCGTGCGGAGCTACGACATGCACCGAACCTAATGGCGAGACGGTGATCTTTAGCCGCCGCCGCTCATCGCGCGTGACGCTGTAGGCAATCCGTCTGCGGCCCCACTGAAACCAGAAGTCAGCGGACACGGCCGTCGTCCTGCATGCGAACGCGGGCGGCCGACAGCACTTCGTTGATGATGCTGTCCATCACGGCCGGCTCGATCTCAGGCCTCCCTGACCCCATGACCACGTCGAAGAAGAAGTCATCCATGGCGTTGCGCATGTCGTTCTGGATGTCGCGATCATGCTGCCACCCCACGCGGCGGTGGTGTTCGATGATGTCTGTGAGCGACGTCGAGATTCGAACCGGAAGTTCAGGATCGTCGATCGCGGCGCGCCGGAGTTCCTTTCGTGCGATGCCCCAGAATGCGGTCTCATTGCCCTTGCCATGCAGTTCGTGTGGTGTCGGGTCATCCTCATCGTCGCGGGCGTCGAGCTTGTCGCGCTGGGATCGGATACGCTCGAGGTAGGCCTTCTCTTCGAGGCGACCACGACGAAAGTCGTCGATTGTTTTCCGAATGAGCTTTGAGAACTTTTCAAAGAAGGTGGGGTCTTCATCCCACTTTTCCTCAATGGTCCGCAGCGTCCGGTGCGCGATCTCGTCAGCGATCGAGGCGTCCGAGCGCTTCTTCTCGCTGCGTGCCGCTTCGATAGCGCCATCGTCGAAGACGGCCAGCGGCTCCACAATCGTCGTAATTTCGTGTGCGGTCACATGCTGATCGAGCAAACTGCGGACGCGCCGCTCATAATCGCTCCAGTCCACCGCGTCCGCGTAACGAGCCTTCACATGTGCGCGCAACGCGAGAAACCGCTTCTCGTCCGTTCGCCAGCGCTGAAGCCGGTCTGGCGGTGTCTCCTCGATGAAGGTCCGCGAGCTGACGGCGACCGTCAGCGTGCGGGCGAATTCTGACAGGCGGCGGTAGAAGTCATCACGTAGCGCGTCGCCGGCGAGCTCTCGCGCATAGGCTTCCTCGTCGTAGACGTTGGAGACGCCAGCGAAGAGATCGAGGAGTGCAGCGTGCTTCTGGGGGAGTGTACGCGCCTGGTCCGCTATCGCGCTGACTGATTGCTGCAGGTCGGCTTCATCGAAGTCCCGCAGGGCGTCGTTGGCGCTCAGTGCCTCGCCGAGGTGACGAAGCACGCCGCAGTAATCGATGATAAAGCCGAACGGTTTTTCAGGCGCGCCATCCTCGTCGAAAACACGATTGACGCGCGCGATGGCCTGCAAAAGGCCGTGCTCGCGGAGCGGTCGGGCCATGTAGAGCACTGTGTTGCGCGGCGCATCGAAGCCGGTGAGCAGCTTGTCGACGACGATCAGGATGTCCGGTTCGCCGGGTCCCTTGAACTTTGAGATTAAAGTCTTGTTGTAGCTCTCCTCGCCGCCATGTCGCTCCATCATCCGGCGCCAGAACTTTACCACCTCGTCGTCAGATTCCTCGTCTATGGCGTGTTCGCCCTCGCGCTGATCCGGCCCGGAGATGATAACCTCCGAGGTCACCTCGCCAAACTCGTCAAGCAGCTTCTTCAGAGCGAGCGCGTCGCGTTTGGACGGCGCGACGAGCTGACCTTTCAGCCTGTCAGACTGGAAGTTGTCCGCGAAATGGCGACTGACGTCGAACGCGATACAGCGCAGACGTGCTGACACGCCCATAAGCGTCCGAGGGCGGCTCATCTTGCGTTTGAGATCGGCTTTCTGTGTTTCGCTGAGGCCGACGGCCACACGGTCGAACCAAGCATCGACCGCTTCTTCGTCGATATCCTCCTCGACGTGACGGCCCTCATAGAGCAGCGGCACGACAGCACCATCCGCGACGGCATCCTTCATAGAATAGACCGGCTGCACGAGCGGTCCGAACTTGGTGAAGGTATTGCGCTCTTTCTTCGCAATCGGCGTGCCGGTGAAGCCGATCAAGCAAGCGCCCGGCAGCACGTCGCGCATCTTCTGGTGCAGGCCTTCCATGTCGCCATACTGGCTGCGGTGGCTCTCATCGACGAGCAGGAAGATATCCGTGCTTGCATCGACCACGCGGCGCTTGTTGAGCCCGGCCTTGAACTTGTGAACGAGGGTCGTGATGACCGGCGTCCTAGCTTCGATGAGTTCGACTAGATGTTCGCCCGTCTTGGCGCGTTCGGGCGACAGGCCAGTCGCCGCGAAGGTCTTGTCGATCTGGTCGTCGAGATCGGTTCGGTCGGTCACCAGCACGACACGCGCTGTGGGAACACTCATCGCGAGAGACTTCGCCAGCATCACCATAGTCAGCGACTTGCCAGATCCCTGCGTATGCCAGACAACACCGCCGGCGCGTCGTCCGCCGGCGTCGCGTGCCTCGACGCGCTTCAGCAGGTCCTTCACCGCGAAATATTGCTGATGGCGCGCCACCTTCTTCACACCGCCGTCGAAGAGCGTGAAGCGACGCGCGAGATCGAGGATGCGCTCTGGGCGGCAGAGACTTACCAGCATTTCGTCGAGCGGTGTGACGAAGCGATCCCCCGCCTCACGCAGACCGTCATGCTTGCGGCGGTGGAGGCCGAAGTCCTGGAAGATCGCGTCCTGATCTGTCGTGTCGATCGCGCGGTTGACGACCTCGGCGACGTAATCGGGCGCGTCTTCGCGCTCGCGCCAGGCTGACCAGAACTTCGCCGGCGTGCCGACGGTCGCGTAGCGGGGCTCATGCGAATTCGCAGCGATAAGCAGCTGCGCCGTGAAGAACAGGTTTGGCGCACCGAGATCGGGCTTCTGATTGCGCAGATGCTGGCTGATGCCTTGCGCGACCTTTTCCTGGCTCCGCTTCACCTCGATGACGGCGAAGGGAATGCCGTTCACGAACAGAACGATGTCGGGGCGGATGCTCGCGCCCTCCGGCCAGTCGACCGGAAATTCACTCGTCATATGGAAGGCGTTCGCCCGCATACTGTCCGAGTCGAGGCCCCAATTGATGTAGCGGAACGGCCATTCGCGCGACTGGCCATCCACCGTCTGCGGCAGCGCGACGCCAAGCTGGATCAGGTCGGTCTGGCGCTCGTTGGTGCGCATCAACCCATCGAAGCGGACATCCTTGAGACGCTCGACGGCCGTCTCGATGTTCCCTTCCGAGAAGGCATGCGTGCGGCCGCTGGCGCGGATGCGGTTAAGCGCCACAAGCTGAGTGCGCAGCGTGTCCTCAAGCAGAACGCCAGTGCGACGGTGCCGCCGTTGTCGATCGACCTCCGCGCGCGTGACATAGCGCCAGCCGAGCGCCGACAGCGTCATGAGCGCCTGGAGCTGCTCGCGACCAGCTTCGGAAAGGGAGAATTTCGGGCTTTCGGTCATTCTATGACCTCCGCATCTTCTCCAGCACTCTTCGCGGATCGTTTGGCTTTCGCCTTCGCGCCAGACTTCGGCTTCTCGATCCAGGCGAAAGCCCATTTGTAGCCGAGCGCGTGCAATTCGCGCGCAGCCTGGCGGAACGACACCAAGCTGAAGAAGGGGAGTTTCGGCTTATCAGATGCAGCAATGACGCTGTAGACGACGGTGAAATCACCACGGGTGAAGTCATTCCCGGAATTCGGAATGATGTCCTCGTAACCGGTCTGTCCGGTTTCAGCCTGGACCGCGATCACTTCGTTCCGAACGCTGTCGCGCGACGGCGGGTCGGTGGCAAGGACACGTGCGGAGACGGTCCCCTGGCTGAAAAGGTGACTAAGTCGAGACGAGGACGTCTTGTCCTTAACGTGGATCAGTTGACGCTCACGGCCGAGAAAGTCGCAGGCTTCGATCTTGCTCGTAGCACCTGTCGGCTTGATGAGCCGACGATCTAGGCAGACCATGTCCGCATCAAGACCGGCGACGCGCTTGTTGTAGGTCTCTTCTGTCTCGTCAGCCTCAGCGGCAGGCATGTCGACCTTGCTTGTCGCGTCGAAAAACTCCTGTACCTCTTTGGCGAGGTTCTGGTCGATCTGATACCAGCGGCCGCCAGAGAAGACGTAGGTCGAGCCATCGAGTTCAGTTTCGAACACTATGCATTCCCGCAACTTCCACTTCCCACCACAGTCGTGGCCATCATCATCGACCTCGTGGACGGTGTGATTGCGGAGGTCCTCGACCGAGTAGCCGGTTTTCTCGCGCTCCTTCAACGCGTCGAGGTAACCGGGCAAGTCGAGGTCGGCATAGAGCTGCCAGCTGCGAAAACCCTTGTAGCGGATGAGGCTTGATTTCTCAGGGTCGTAAATGATCGGAAACGCGAGGTGAATTCCGTCAGTCTCGCATTCGTCGACCGCCTTCGCCAAAGCTTCGACCAGCTTGGCGTCCAGCTTGTCGATCAATTCTTGCTCACGGATGTGGCGAATCTGATCGATCCAGCCGAAGTCGGTCTTGTAGTCGGTCTTCTGATAGACTGCATACGCGTCCGCACAGGCCTGGGAGAGTTCCGCAATCTCAAGCTTTCGGTTGAGCGTCAGGCCATCGGTCCCGGCTACATAGGAGCCGAACCCTTCATCCTTGGGCGTCCCTGCCAGTCCACGGACGAGGTCGCGCTCTATGTCGATGGCGAAGGCAGTCTGATCGGAGCCCCGGCTGGTCTGCGTACGGCGGGACAGGGTATTCTCATCCGGTGTCCGAACGTCCGCGCTTTTCAACTGCTTCGGGTCAACAGCATTGAGGACGACCCGCAGCCCAAAATCCTGCTCGAACGCCGCAGGATCGAGCTTGACGTGACCCATGCCAAAAGACACCGCGAACCAGCGTCCGGAGGCCTGGACGAACACGAGCCCGAAAGCTGTGTGGTTGAATACCTTTTTCTTTTCCTCTTCGGACAGTTCGAGGAATCGCGCCCATTTCGGCGAACCGCCGCCAAGCGTCGCCAGCGCAATCAACGCCCCTTCCAGCTTGTCCCAAGGCGTCAGGTCCACGCCATCTCGGACCGCGTCGGCCGGAGCGAGGCCATCTCGCAATAGGCGAATGGAAAGCTTCTGGGTATTGCTCATTCAGCGGCCTCCATTTCGGACGCATGAGGAGTCGGGGTGTGCTTGATGGCAATCGTGATGGTCTTCCCGGTTTCCAGCACCTGCCGGACAATCTCGCTGAGTACAGCGGATTGCTCTATCGACGTGCCTACCCACGATCCGGCCACGAGCCCGACAAACTCCGAATTGTTGATTCGACGACCGACGTTCTTGAAGGTCAGAACCTTGCCGCCGCGCGACCCCGTGAATAGACCAGCGGCATCCGCCCGCTTCCATAAATCGAGAGGCAGATAGATACCCTTGAAGAGCCCTTTGTCGTCGGGGTTGAAGACAACGCGCGGACAGAACTTCAGGAAAAACGGGTTGTCCGAGAAACGGAACCCGTCAGGGTGCTCACCGCTGGGGAGCTTCCTGAGCTCCTCCAGCAGGGTCTCCATCCGCTCAACTTCGTCGCAGAACTGATCCTTCGCCTGCCAACGAAATTCCACCTCGTCTTCGCGCTTCTCCATCGCCTTGTATTGGACCATCACGAAGCTGCGGTAAGCTTCGTTGAAGTAGATGAGGTCGGCGCCGGTCTGTTGTTCGAGGGGCAGACGGTTGGCCATGATCACCGTCAACCGCTTCGACGAATCCTCTTCGCTCGCGAACACCTTCGAGCCGTAGTGGGTGGTCTCGCCCACAGCTTCAAAGCCCGGCACGGTCGAGAAGTCGGACAAAAGCATAGCATCTTCCCGAACCTGTGCGCCCGGGAGTCCATCAAGGAAGGATTGCTGTGAAGCGTCCGTCGGGGTCCACGCTAAAAGGTCGTCTCGCGACATGCCAGCAATCTCGAGTGCGAGGCCGAGCGTTTCCTTCTGGTAGGCGAGGTTTTCGCGGGCACGGGGCTCGAGCCGCCGCAGCGCTTGGGCGCGACGCTCGGAATAGCGTGCAAGACGTGGGCCGACGGTCTCATCAAGTTGCGTGATACGATCAACAAATGCGCCGAGCGACTTCGGCGGGAGCAGGCCGCCTGTTTCCAGGCGCCGCTTGACGTGCCGGGCAACGCGTAAGTCGATACCAGCAAGGATCTCATCGAAGCTCACGGACCGCTTCAGCGGTTGGAGTTCTTCGAGATTCAGCCGGACGAGGCCTGTGCCCGCTGACTGTCCTTTTCGTCCGCCGGCAATGTGGGTGATGAAGCCATCCTCAAAGGACGCGAAGACGGCAAGCGGCGCGCGACGGCTGTGGCCGAAGCGCGGAACAGGTTCCGAGACAAAAGGTTTCGGCGCATAGAACGAACCGCCGTGCTCGGCTTCGTCGAGAAGCACCTTACGTCTGTCCTTCGGCACCTGAAGGATGTACCCGCCGGCCGCCACCATTATTCTGCGGCCTCCTTCGGGACGAGTGCATTGCCGCTGAAAAGGCGCTGCATCAGCCCCTTTTTCTGCAAGCGGAGAGATGCTGCAGATTTCATCAGAAGATCAATTTCGTTTTCGACGACATGAAGTGTCGCCGCGATCTTCGTCTGCTTTTCGATTGATGGCACGAGGATGTGGACCTCGTCCATGACATCCAGGTTCAGGCCAAATCGGGTGACACCGTTGGCAGCTTTCCGAAACTCCTCGCGGACCCAGGGATGCCGGAGGGCGTAGGCCAGGAAATCGCCCGTGATCTGCATGGGTTTCGCTCGTGCGACACCTAGGTGATAACCGCAAACGACGTTGTCTAGTGGTTCCGCTACAACGGCGCTGGCTCCGATGTCTTCCGCCGTCTCAGAGTCTTTTGTGAAAACAACGTCGCCTTGCCGAAGCGAGAATAATTCGATTTCGCGAGGCTTTGCAGTCGCGACCATGAATGGAAGATCGGGAGTAATGCGACGGTTGTTAAATACGTCGGTGTAATTGCAAAGACGAACGGGCTTCTCACCTTCCGCGGATTTCTTGTCGACACCACTGAAACGAACGCTACACACGCTAGTGATCGGCGCCACTGTCCAACCCTTTGGCAAGGATGTACCCGAGGCCGGAAAGATTTGCGAGTAGAGCCAACTAAGGCGTTGCCGCTTCGCCCTCACGATGGCGTCCGTCTTGAACACGATCCGGTCCCAGGAGTCGAAGATATCTGCCAACCGGCGTTGCTCCGCCATTGGCGGAATATCGAACCTCCATTCAAGCCAGTCCTCGAGCTTGAAAACGAGCTTCTCGACGTGCACGCCAATGCTCGAATGGAAGCACGTTTGCTGGAAATAGACCGAGTGCGACAGATGGTTCAGAAACCGCAGATCGATCCCCGCCTTGGGTTTGAGCGCGACGTACTCGTTCGAGACGACTGCGCCGTCGAGCGATTGGGGGACGATGCCGCATGCGCCATGTGAAATCTGGCGCTTCGAAATGAGGAAGTCGTGCGCCTCGACGAAGAATTGCGTCTTCGTGCGAATGTCTCGGCCGAAGAGAACCTCGCGCGGGACGATCCCGCCGCGACTGCGCTTCGCCGTGACCAATTGATAGCGTTCGTCATCTGCAAGCTTCGCTGGCCGGAAAACCGGTTCAAGGAATTCGCCGATGGGGGCGCGTGTCCAGCCTTCAGGCTTCCGGCCGAGCTTCGGGATTCCCGGTTGAACGCTCGGAGGGTAGGCACTCACGGCTCGCGATGCCGCATCCTCGGTTTCGTTGCCCAGTTCGATTTCGGTGGCCAGGGCTTCGGACGCGCTCATTCCTCGCCTCCCTGTGCCTGCGCGAGCTGCTGCTGACGCCACTCCTTGTAGGTGAGCCCGTCGCTCTCGCGCCGCCAGGTCGCCGGACCGCTAATGTTTCCCCCGTAGACGACGGCGGCGGCGCCGGACGGCGACGAAAAGGCGACATCCCGGGCGAAGGTATAGTGCTGGCCGTCCGCGCTCTTCACCAGGACGCCGTCCTCGACCAGCTGGCGACGCTGATCCTTCGCACCGTCATGGATGGTGTTGGTTTCTTTCACCCGCGCCAATGAACCGGCGAGCACGACGAACTCGCCACCAGCCTCACGCGCCCGGGCATTGGTGCCGGCTTCGGTGAACGTGAAGATCGGTTCGTCCGCGCGCGCCGGACTGTCAGCGTCGCCGCTTTCCGCAGCGCGGCGCAAAACATCGAAACCAAGCACGGGTAGCAGGATTTCAATCTCAGACAGGAAGCCTTCCATGTCGGCAATCTCGGGTTCCGGCAGACCCTTGAAGTCCGGCTCGGTTCCGTTGACCAGAACGGCGCGCGAGGCTGCCCGGATCAGCGCCATGATACGCGCTTCGAGATACCGCCCATGCGCCTTGGTGAGGTTTTCGTCCTTGGAAACGATCAGGCAGACGCGGGTGAAGAACTGCTTGGCGTCGTCGGAGTCATGGCTAGCGAGCCGCGTGCGGACGCTGTCGCTTTCACCGACATAGACAAGCGTACGAGCGGTATTGTCCGGGTCCGGTCCCATCAGGAGGTACACGCCCGTGCGTGAGGCTTCCTCGCGCTTGATAAGGTCGGGCAGCGCCGTGCGTGGCGCGACGACGGCCTTACCCGACCAGTTACCAAGCTCGGCCGTAATCACCCCCGTCGGCGATCCGTCGACGAGAAAGAGCTTCAGCGTGCGTCCGATGCGCCGCGCGCGGTAATTTGCAGCGTCAGACTTCAATGCCGAGCTCCTTCAGATAACGGTTCATCTCGGCTCGGGTTTCGGCGAGTTGCCGGTCAAGATCGCGGATCTCGTTCTGCACCGCTTGGATGTCGATCTCCGGCTCGGGCTCGAAGGTGTCGACGTAGCGCGGAATGTTGAGGTTGAACTTGTTCCGTTCGATCTCTTCGAACGAGGCGCGGTGCGAGTAGCGCTCGGTTTCAATGCGCTCGTGTGCGGTCGAAACAATGTTTGCGGCGTCTTCGGCGCGCAGCTGGTTCTGGCGCTTACCGGAGCCGAATTCGCGACTGGCATCAATGAAGAGCACGTCGCGCTCGCTCTCTCTTGCGCCGCCGGCTTCCCGCGCGCGGTCGAACACCATGATGCAAACGGGAATGCCCGTTGTAGGAAAGAGCTGTGCCGGCAGTCCGACGACCACGTCTAGGAGGTTGTCACGGACGATGCTCTCACGGATGCGGCCTTCTGCGCCGCCGCGGAATAGCACGCCATGCGGCGCGACGAAGGCGACACGTCCCTCCCCGGGACGGGCGATCGCCAGCATGTGTAGGATAAAGGCGTAATCGCCTTTCGACTTCGGCGGCACTCCACGCGCGAAGCGGCGGAACGGATCGTTCTCGGCGTTTTCGGCGCCCCATTTGTCAAGGCTGAATGGCGGATTGGCGACGACGGTATCGAAGCGCATCAGGTGATCGCCTTCGAGCAGGGTCGGGCCGTTGATCGTGTCGCACCAGCGGATGTCCGCGGCGTCCCGTCCGTGCAGGAACATGTTCATGCGGGCGAGAGCAACTGTCTGGCCGTTCGCCTCTTGGCCGTAGAGGCGGAAATTGTTGGTGCCGACCTCCTCGCCGGCGCGAAGCAGAAGTGAGCCCGAGCCGCAGGCGGGGTCGCAGATCAGCGCCCCGTCTCTCGGCGCGGCCAGCTTGGCGACGACTTCTGAAACCTTGCGCGGGGTGAAAAACTCGCCAGCCTTTTTGCCCGCGTCTGCCGCGAACTGCTCGATGAGATAGATATAAGCTTCACCGATCGCGTCTTCGCTGACGGTGCTGAGATTGAGGCTCGGCTTGGCGAAGTCCTCCAGCACGTTCTTCAAGCGGCGGTTCCGGTCCTTGGTCTGCCCAAGACTGATCTCGGAGTTGAAATCGATATTGCGAAACACGCCGTTCAGCTTTGGTTCGTTCGCCTGTTCGATAGCGTCGAGCACCATGTTGATCAGCTCACCGACATTATCGCGATTCCGTCGCTCGTAGAGGCTGTCGAAGCTCGAGAGGAATGTCTCGACGACCTCGCCCTTTTCATTGCGGTACTCGATCTCCTTGAGCTTGAAGCGTTCCCGCTCAAGGCGGCGACGGATGCGGAGGTCGCGCTGGGGGTGGTCGCGGAATTCCTCGAGCATCTCCTCGTAGTGTTTGTTCCAGACGTCGCTGATGTACTTCAGGAAGAGCAGCGCAAGGATGTAATTCTTGTATTGCTCGGCATCGATGACGCCGCGAAACGTGTCGCACGCCGCCCATACCGCATTGTTGATGTCTTCTGGTCTGGTCATGGGGGCGTTCCTATGCGGATGTTCTGAGCAACTGTGAAATGGCAGCGGTGTGAAGCCTGGTTTCTGCAGCCGTACGCGCGCGACTGAGGCGCTCGCAGTCGGCAGCGAGTTTGGCGAGACGTCCGATCCTGTGCTGTTGGTCCAACGGCGGGAGGGGTAGAACCACGTCCTCAAGCGCTTGCTTTGGAATGCGCGGCAATGCGCCGGTCGTCGCCGATGCTCTCAGTTGCCGGACGGCTTCGATGTCGTTGAGCGCGACAAAGAGAAAGTCTGGATCGATGCGCAAGGCGTTGGCTCGGACGAGATAAACATCGAGGCCGATGTACGCGCCGACCATGTGACTTCCTGGCCGGAAGGCTGATAGTTCCTCTCCACGAGTCGGCACGAGGAGGTCTGATGGCCGAATTCTTGTGGCGCGCCGTACGCTTGGAGCCGGACCGCGAAGGAGAGTACCCCCTGGTTCGCGAAGATCCTTGATCTGGACATAGGCTGTGTCAGTGCCGCCGCCCTTTGGCGGAAGCAGCCCGCTCAGAATGTCCGAAATGTCGCCCAAACGTGTCACGGGACAGTCTATGAAGCCATCCGCAAGATTCTTCAAGAAAAACCGTATGAGAAACCCTCATACGCAATTATCGCCCTTTTTGAGCTTTCTGTTGAGACCACTGACTCCCGTCAGTGCGGCGCCCACAGTTCCCGTCCCCTCAAGGACGACCCTGACGGCAGCGCGCAAGGGACTTGCCTTCCTGTCGGCGATTAGACGCTGATTTCGGGATGCAATTGTTGGTGAATTGGCCGCAATAGGGCTCGCAGCTATCATCGCACACCGGGGGCGCCGAGTGGCAGTTGCGCGTTTCGGACCCGCCGTTCCGGTTCCTCCAACCTTCCTGTCGCCCCAGCGCAGGTGATTGATTTCCGCCTTTTAGCTCATCGAGTAGGTGCCGGAACGACTGAGATGAAGGCGCTTACCTGTCATCGTAGCTAGACGCATAGAAGGCAGCTATTCGCAACCTGCGTCCTAAAACCTGCCGTTCCGGAGTGTCCGACAGCCTAGCCATTGAAGAGCGGGATTTCGCAGCCCGACGAATGACCGGTCCCGGCCTTAGCTCGACACTTCCGTCCGCAGCTCGGACGGCAAGATTGTCCCAGACCTCGCCATTCGGCCCGGCTTATCTTTGATGGCAATTCATGGTTGACGGATCGCCAATCTTCGAATTGAACCGACCGTACCTCACAGTTCTCTGTCGAAATTTGGCGGTGGAAACGTGTTTCGCATTTGGTCACCATGGCGTTCCCAATCCGCCTTGAAGCTAGCGACGAAGCCAGGTTCAAACGACTGCGCGATTTCCCGGAGCTTCTCGTTCTGGCGAATGAGTGCTGACAAGCGGGCACGCTCCTTGCGGTCGCCCGACGCGTTTGCATCGATCCAGCGATCGAACATTGGATCTATACCGGGCTTGAGATTGCGGGTTTGGGCAGGCTCGTTCGAACTAGCGATTGCGTGTGCGCGCGAAGGGTCGATCTTGATGGTCGTACGTTGGCGTTCCTTCGGTTTCTGATCTTCGTCTTTCCTGGGGGCGCTATTGTCGTATCCGCTCGGTTCGTAGGTCCGCCAGTCGGGTATTTCGACTTCTGGGAGATCCTGCGTCGGCATGACGATCTTGCCGTCTTCGATCTTAAAGAGACCGAAGTCCCCTTCCCCCTCCCCGCTCTTTTGCGGTTCGGACTTGGCGGGCATTTGTGTTGCTGGCGCTTTGCGCAGATGGGAAGGCTCCATGCGCGCTTTGACTAGAGCATTTTGCATTGCCCGGGCCACTTCCGGATCGCGTGAGAATTGCTTCGCAATCTCGAGCAGTTCGGCAGGTGCTGTCGCGGCAAGCTTATGAGCCCCTCCATTCTCGCCCGCTTGGACCTTCGATGGGTTTTTTGCCATGTACGAGATCAGGCGCTTAACTGCGCGATCGTGCGTTCGCGCAATCCCTTCGATCCGTGAAACCGAGCGCGCGTCCGCAATGACCAGATTGGCAGGCAGGTCGA
>CERQ01034032.1_pt1 | contig 14235 bp, 12 predicted proteins | sample 530711 | NCBI WGS metagenome assembly CERQ01 (sample SAMEA2620882, study PRJEB7988) | marine metagenome | biome: marine biome (ENVO:00000447); feature: mesopelagic zone (ENVO:00000213); material: "saline water (ENVO:00002010), including plankton (ENVO:xxxxxxxx)" | depth 850 m | reverse complement strand
AAAAAAAATTCTATAGACTTTATGATATAAAATTTGTAATGATCAAAACCAGATCTTTTTCCATATAATCTTTCGGTTTGATGGGTAGTTATATTCTTGTTAGGCTTGAGACGTTTATTGAATAACCACTTATAAAGTACAATAAATCCTGCAGGACAGAAAATAATGGATACTCCAGCTAAAAACATTAACAACACTGATAATCCTCCTCTTCAATCAAATATCCGAAAGGTAGCATTAACTGCCCTAGCAGGCACCAGTATTGAATGGTATGACTTTTTCCTCTATGGCGCTGCCGCCGCTTTAATTTTTCCTAAAGCATTTTTCCCAGAGGCTACTGAAACAATCGCTTTGATTTTATCTTTTGGAACATTTGCAGCTGGCTTTCTTGCTCGACCCGTAGGAGGAGTTATTTTTGGACATTTCGGAGACCGAATAGGACGGAAAAGAACACTGGTGATAGCACTTATGTTAATGGGAGTATCTTCAACCTTAATTGGTCTGCTTCCGACGTATGCCATGATAGGAGTGACGGCACCTATTTTATTGACGCTTTTACGTTTTGCTCAAGGTCTTGCTATTGGAGGCCAATGGGGTGGTGCCATGTTGCTGGTAACTGAGAGCGCCCCCAAAGAAAAACGAGGATATTACGGTGCCTATGCTCAAGCTGGAGCGCCCGCTGGCATTATTTTAGCTAATCTTGCTTTTATTATCGTTAGTGCTCTATTTTCTGATGATTTTTTTAACTCTTGGGGTTGGAGAATACCTTTCTTGGCAAGTGCTGTCTTAATAGGAATTAGTATGTATATCCAATTAAATCTTGAAGATACCAAAGCCTTCAAAGAACTTGAGTCTTTAAGAAAAGATAAAATTACGAGTGAGAATAGTTCCCAAATAATTCCTACCAGATCGCCTGTATTGGATGCTCTTAAAAAATATCCAAAACAAATTATCCTTGCGGCAGGCGCCTTTTTATCAATTCAAGTGACTTTCTACATTTTGGTAGCTTTTTTATTAAGCTATGGAGTTACCAGCGCTGGAATGTCTCGAGCAGAAATGTTAACAGCGGTATTAATTGGTTCTGCCTTGATGATTCCAGTGCTATTTTTAGCATCAGCCTATTCTGATAAACATGGGAGAAAAAAAGTATTTATGCTGGGTGCAGCACTAACTGCTCTATGGGCCTTTGTAATGTTTCCTTTAGTTGATTCTGGTAATTTTTGGTTAATTATTTTAGCAATTACTGGAGGACAAGGATTCCTTGGTATGATGTATGGGCCTCAAGCAGCATTCTTTGCTGAATTATTTAGCACCGAAGTAAGGTATTCTGGCGCATCGCTTGGTTATCAACTTGGAGCAATTCTTGGTGGTGCTTTTGCACCGACTATAGCTACTATTCTGTGGAAAGAATACGATATTTTTTGGGTATCGGTATATATTGCCTGCGCATCAATACTTAGTCTGTTGTCGGTGATGATGTTGTCTGAAACTTATCAATCCGATTTGACCGATTCGGAGTGATTGAATTCCAGATTCATTCTAAGCGCTGTCTCTCTCCACAAAAGACCGGATAAAATAAAATAGAAAAATATAAGAAAAGTAAGATTCCATTCCAAGACATTTTCTAACCAGTCATCGTTCTCAAGAAATCCATAAAAAGGTGTTGATACAAGAATAATAAATCCTATCAAGACAATTAGGAATCTCATTCCCTTGAAAAAGCTAGAACCTTTGGATGTATAGATAGGTGATAACTGAATAACTTCCAGAATTTGAGCCGCATAGGTTCCTAAAAAGAAAAAGTAAATACCTACTCGTCTTAAAAGTTGGTAAAAATCTCCTTCAGAACCAAGAAAAGCTGTATACAGAATCCCGAACAAAGAACCGATTATTCCCGTAACTAACATGTAACTATTTCGTAAAGAATTTTTATAGATTAGTTTTTTTATGGTTCTATACGTGATAACCCAGTAAATAGACAATAAAGTCATTACAGGAAGTACGCTTAATTTAAATAAGATTGCAGCCAACCCATGTCTACCGGATCTACTAATGGAAGCACATCCCTCTATATAAGGAAAACAAGCGTTAATAAATCCTTCGTTAAAAGAAATAAAAAAAGCAAGATTACCAGAAAGAATAGCGACAATTCCAAGGCTAAAGGGGAGTACCCATAGTTTCATAATCTGTTATTCCGACTTTAGAGAAGTAAATTTTATTCTAACAAGCAGGGGAAAAAAGTTTCTACCTGATTTGTCATAAAATACTGGGATTTAGGCATATATGGGCCCATTGTTTCCAGTAAATCTTTTTGCTTTAAAACTCGCTGGATTGAATGATTAAAGTTTTTAGCTGTTAACATATGTCTGAATTGAATAATTGTTACATCAGGATCAAAAATTCCATCTCCATCACTCGCCATGGGCAGCCATGCAATGCCGCATTCGTTGATGGCATTTCTTGGGCGATCTTCTATTCGGCTAATTGCAATAGTATAAAAACCATCAGGACCCACTGGAATTTCTTCATCAAAGAGGCAATCATTCACTCTGGTATTTGCAAAACTTTGATTTGAGCATAAGGACCAGTAACGCAATTCGCCATCACTCATTCTAAGATTGCCATGAAATGTCTCCGGCGTGGTTGGAGCCTTACCTCTCACAATAAGAACTTTTCCATGTTTTCGATTGATGATTGATCGAATGTAGTGATTATCAAGATTAGGATAAAAACCTCCTTCACTTCTCGGGGCATCAGGATCGATATCACCCGTATACATTCCAATTAAACTTTTTCGGTCGAGTTGAATAAACCATTTGGGAGGATTATGCGCTGGCCAGGTATCAGACTTATCCTCTTGTGTTATAAGTTTTCTATACACGCCCGGAGGAATGCCTAAGGCATCGAAAGCAACTTGCAATGGTTGTTGTGTTCTAAGGACCTGGCAAACCTCACTACCTCGGAGTTCGGTGCCATCGGCAAATGTCAGTACTGGTATAGGTAAATCAACTCCACCAGTTGGTTCTTTTTCATCATCTGGTAAATAAATACGGTATAAAATAGCTTGCTGCCTTTCTCCATAGGCAGGAGTATTTAAAACATTTATTTTTTTTCCTTCCAGCCTCTCTCCTGTCTTACGATTATCACTTGATGGTGAATTATTTATCTGAATTTGATATTTTCTATAACTACTATCCCTTTTATTGCCAGACATAAATGGATTAAGTGAATCCGAGTTAATTAAATAATCAGCAAGAGATTCTACAGGCCTCCCTTTTTCGTCATAACTAATAAAGGACATATAACGAGAATAAGGATATTCTCCTTCAATAGTTAACTTTGCATTATCAGGTGTAGTAAAAACTGCCGCCCAATAAAAAACATTTGCATCCGGATACGCAAGATTAATATAGGGATCAGCGCTATGTGGTCCTCTCGCCCAAAAACAATCTCTAGGACCAGGAATTGGATCTTGCGCTGCATGACTAACAGAAATATAACCAAAAAGAAAAAAAATTATGAAAAACTGTTTCATTTTAAATCAAAAAAATTATCTAAACCTTAGATTTTGACGCCCCAAATTATTCACTGATTTACATCCCATTAATTTCATTCCTCGTTCTATTTCTTCTTTCATTAAACGCATAGCTTTTTCTACACCTGTTTCACCCGCTGCTGCCAAAGCGTAAAGGTACATTCTACCTCCTGAACAAGCACTAGCGCCAACTGATAGGGCTTTTAGAACATGCGTTCCTCTTCGGATCCCACCATCACATATCACATCTATCTTATCTCCGACTGCATCCACAATTTCAGATAATTGATCAAAAGGTGCTCGAGACCCGTCAAGTTGCCTTCCTCCGTGATTTGACACCATAATTGCACTTGCTCCCACATCGACAGCTTTTTTTGCATCTTCAACAGACATTATCCCTTTCAAACATAGATGTTTTCCCCATTTTTTATTTATTTCTTCAACATGTTTCCAATTCATGTTTTGATCCAGCATTGTGTTGAAATAATCACTAATTGAAACGTTTATATTGGTTCCCTCTTTGACATAATCTTTAAGTTGAGGCAGTTCAAATTTTTCTCTAAGTAAATAATCTATAGTCCATTTTGGATGCATGGCAAAGCTAAAAAAACTACCGAAATTAAATTGGGGGGGAGAAGTAAATCCTGTCCTAAGATCTCTTTCCCTGTTACCACCTACAATAGTATCAACAGTTAGCGCTATTGCATCGAAATTGTAGTCTTTACATTTTTCAATCATGCTGTCATTAAGACCCTTATCTTTATGAATATATAACTGAAAAATTTTTGGACAGGAGTAGTCATTACCAATTTCTTCAATACCAACTGTTGCCAAAGAAGAAATACCAAAGAATGTTCCAAACTTTTCTGCAACTTTTCCAACTGCTCTTTCGCCGTCATAATGAAATAATCTTTGTAAAGCGGTCGGTGAAAAGAAAAGGGGTAAATTAATTTTCTTCCCCATTAGCGAAACGCTCAAATCTACCTCTTCTACTCCCCTTAGAACGTTAGGAATTAGGTCACATTTTTCGTAAGCTTTGGTATTTTGATGTAATGTGATTTCATCATCCGCGCCTCCGTCTATGTAATGAAAAATCGGAGAAGGAAGTCTTTGCTTTGCAAGCAATCTAAAGTCATCAGTGTTATGACAATTCTTTAATTTACTAAACATTTGATGTATTTAAATAGGATTTTTTATCTTTCTCATTGATGAGTTTTGGTTTCTATATTTAGCTGTCCTGCAAGTCCTGCGCTTCGGTGTCGTTCACTTTTTTGATAATCTTTATCCATTATCATAGATCGCATCGCTTTCCTATTCGGATATTCAACGATTGCAACCCAATCCCAAAGCTTTTCAACATCTCCTATAACTAATCGGCTGACTACCCCACTATATATTATTTTTCCACCAACTTTTTTTAAATGATCTATAACCTCCGTTGCATAAATCTTGTAAGCCCCTTCCCCTGTTAACTCTGTTTCCCTTCCGTCTTTATAACCAGCCTTGTCTTTAAATTTTAATAAATTGACCATCTGAATGGGAGTATTAGTGTCTCCAATGACAAAGCCTGCCATTTGTTTTACATTGGGTCTGAGTTTATTCTCTACTTTCATTCTGAGCTCTCAGTGATAGTTAACTTAATAAAATCTGAAATAATTTTTGATATCTCTTTAGGACGTTTCTCCTGAATAAAATGCCCTCCTCTTTGTACAGTGCTATGAGGTTGACCTTTAGCGCCAGGACAAGTTGCAATAAACTTTTTATCCAATCCACGAGTAACTGGATCATTGTCTGAAAAGGCACAAAGAAACGGTTTTTCAAAATTTTCAAAAAATTCCCACGCTTTCCTTTGGGCTTCCAATGAAGGATCATCGGGCATCGTTGGTACTTGGCTCGGCATTGCCCTTGGCCCCATTTTATAACTAGGATCGGGAAAAGGAGCATCGTAAGCCTTGGCTATTTCTGTTCGAAAAGGAGAGAAATTCTTCATTCCAAAATTTGTCAATAGGGCGTCCAGCCCTACAATTAATTTCTTTCTTCTTTCAATGAAGGAAGACATCATTAAACCAATCGGAATATCCTCGGTTTCCCAACAATATTTCTGCCAATAAGCAAAACTCAGTCCCTGATCTTTATCAGTTTGGCTTAGATTTTTTTGCATTTCAATAATGGTAGGTGTTTTAGCATTGGCTTTAAATTCTCGTACTTTCTGAACCATTTCTTCGGGAACATCTGGCTTATAAGGCAGCCCTGTATTTGATATGACTACCCTATCAAACCTATTACCATTATCAGCTATCATTCTCAGACCAATCAGTCCACCCCAGTCTTGCCCAAAAAAAGTGAGCCCTGTAAAATTATTGCTTACCAGCCATTGATTCATCCAATCCACTTGTCTCTGATAACTATAATCTTCTCTCGCCGCTGGTTTATCTGATTTTCCATATCCTGGGAGATCAGGGGCAATCACTCTCATACCTTGCTCAATTAACAATGGAATCATTTTACGATAAAGATAACTCCATACAGGCTGCCCATGCATGCATAAAACAATAGGTCCCTGTTTAGGGCCTTCGTCAATATGATGAATTCTCAAATCTGAACCGTCATGCGTTTTAACGTCTGTGAAATGAGGGTCAAAAGGATAGTCTTTTAAATTTGCAAAACTTTCGTCTGGGGTTCGCAATACTTTCATTTCTTACCTTTTCATTAATGATCTAAAAGTTTTATGGAACATTTGATATGGAAAGTGGTCGATCAAGTGACATACCCCTTTCTATTTTTGAGGCTCTAACCATGTCACGTACATCTGCTCGTAATTGAAAAGCGTCGTAAACTATTCCATCTTTGATGGTCCAACGAACTCCGCCAACGCGTTCAACATTGCCAGTCTCTTCATTTAACTTTATAGCACCGGTCCCATAGAGAACCTTAAAATTATGCAAGGGATTCTCATCTACAATAACAAGATCCGCTTTTTTACCGACCTCCAGACTGCCAATTTGGTCATCCATTTGAAGTTCTTCTGCACCAATCAAAGTGGCAGAGCGTATAACTTCTAAAGGATGGAAGCCCGCTTCCTGTAGTAGTTCAAATTCCTGTATATAACCAAATCCGTAGAGACTATAGATATAACCCGTATCGCTTCCCACTCCTACCTTGCCACCACGGTTTTTGTATTCATTAATAAACTGCATCCACAGCCTGAAATTTTCCTTCCAATCCACTTCATGCTGAGTTGTCCAATAAAACCAATAGGAGCCATGGGCAATAGGGCTGGGTCGATAAAAATCCCATAACGCTGGCATGGTATATTCGTCATGCCAGACAGCACGACTCATACGCATGAGATCGCGTGATGCCAGATAAATAGTGAAGGTCGGGTTAATAGCAAAATCCCGCTCCAGTAAGATCTCCATTACCTCATTCCACTTTTCAGAACCCGGTTCAGCAGCCTGCCTCCACAATCTGCCCGCCTCACCAAAACGATCCATTTCATTGGTATAAATATAATCCGATGGATAATCCTGTATCAGCCGATCTTCAAACAAGGCTTCGGGCAGACCATACCAATGCTCCATACTGTCTAGACCATGCTCTGAGGTAGTTAACACATTGGCATGAGTGACGTCCGTCTGGCTATGATGCATAGTGGTTTCTAAGCCGATCTTTTGTGCTTCATCCAGTGCTGCCCAAAGTACTTCTTTTGGTGATCCCAAGAACTTAATCCCATCGGCACCATTTGCCTTAATTTCTCGCACTCTTTTTCGCGCTGCTTTTACGGTGTTAACGTTACCAAGAACCGGAAAGGCGATTATACGTGGCGCAGTGATTTCATTGCGCTCACTACGCCTCTTGAAATCAACAATACGTGAGTCAGGGGCACGGGAACCCACATCACGAATAGTGGTAATGCCATGACTTAATTGTAATTTGAATATGTATTCTGGGGGTACGTTCTGGCCAGAATTCAGGGAATGGATATGGGAATGGACGTCCACAAAACCAGGTAAAATATATTTCCCTCCTATATCAATTTCCCGGTCACCTTCGGTTGGCCTACCTGATGGATCAATTGGTCTTCCAGGTGTACCTACTACCTTGATCTGGGTGATACGATCATTTTCAATAACTATATCTGCTGGCCCATAGGCCGGTGACCCGGTACCATCGATGATATACCCGCCACGAAGCACCAGGCGCTCATACTGCCCCTCCCCATCTGCTCTTTCCGGAACCTCAATCCCTTGCGCCCATCCTAATTGAATTGCACAAGCTAACACGAGGACCGTCACACTTATGATTTTACTAATTTTCATGAGTTGAACTCCGTTTTTACCCAATTGAATACAAAATATTTCAGTAGGGTTTGTAATAATCTGATTGTAATTGATTTTTTTATTGGAGGGAAAAATCGTTACGCTATTTAAATTTGTTAAAATCCATATAAAGTGTTGGCAAAAACTTGGGCAAATGATTCATCTCTTCAGCACAGTGGGCCAATAAATCCAAAGCCAACTTATCTGTTAAGAAAATAGCCTTTATGTTGCTTACATTTAATAAAGGTTTTATTAAAAGATTTAAAACTCTATTGCTGTGCTCAAGATTCATGCCTAACCAAAAACTACTCTGCATTATAGAGCCCTGATGAGATTCACTCACTAAATGGGTAATGCTCGCAATAGAAATATTTTTACTTAAGTCCTTAACATGAGCACAAATAGCTGTTTCTGTGTCTGGATTTAACTCTGGAAAACCAAATTGTTTTGGTTCAACAAAACTGATACAAAGAACATTTAATTGTTTGCCGATGTATTCTTTTACATAGGAATCAATATTTATATATTTCTCTTTATCTGTTGTGAAATGGGAATTATCTTGTGTGAGTCTAGAAGAAACATGTGCTTTAGGATGCCATAATTGATATCTTTCAGATTCAGGCAAGTGCCAACCAAACCACCAATCAATCATTCTTGGGGTGACATCTGGCATTTCAGTTATACAGGTAACTAGCATCTCTCCTTTATTATTCTTGCAAATACCGGTGGAAAAAGATCCCTTTGTATGTAATTCGTAAGCATTGTTAAATCCTGAGAATTCAGAATTATGGATTTCTTCTTTTAGTGACTCTTTAATTCCAAAGGGCAATTCGTCCATAGGAAGCTTATATTTACTTAGGTTCATTCGTCCCACTCAAGATGCTCGATTATTCATCCAACAGCAGACTAGCAATTAATGTATTATTATATTAATAATAACATTGTCATAGATATTTAATTAAGCAAGGATCTTTTTAAAATGAATAATTACAACTTTCTCAGGTACATTTTTTCTACTGCATTTCTGGCGCTTTTTTTGAACACTTTAACATACGCAGATGACCCTAAAGATGATGCGCCAATTGTTCAGCCAGGAGCTCCAGGTGAAGAAACCAAAGACATTGACCCTGAAACAGCCTCAGATATAGCTGATACCAGTTACACTCCCGACGACGTAAATTTCTTGCAAGGCATGATAATTCATCATCATCAGGCAATGGTTATGTCAAATTGGGCCGATCAAAGAACCAATTCAAAATCTATTCTCGATTTAGCAGGAAGAATTAAAGTAACACAAGATGATGAGATTGATTTCATGCGAAACTGGCTTCTCGACCGTGATGAAGATGCCCCGGACCCTAAAGCAATGATGAGCATGGATTCACATCATAATATGATGGGCATGGCCACCCCTGAACAATTGGATCAACTTGAAAAGACTAAAAGTACTGACTTTGACAGACTCTTTCTTAAGCTGATGATCAATCATCATGATGGAGCCATAAAAATGGTTGATGAATTGAGAAAACAAAGGGGATCAGCGTATGACCCTATACTCAATGAATTTGCCTCTGATGTTGTAAACGATCAAGCAGTAGAGATAGAAAGAATGAATATCTTACTAGTTGGATTGTCAGATGATCCAAGAGCCGGACTTAGTGCAGGCCTTTATGACGCAGGTGAAGCCATAATGAATTTAGAATTAGTGACTTCATTAAGTAAACCGGTCGGTTTCTATGACCCAGCCAACCCTTCCGAGCGTTATGAAGGCAAAACCGAAGACGAAGATAAAGAAAAAGAAGAAGATAAAAAAGCTAAATCAACGGAAGCGGCCGCTAAAGATACGAGAAGTCCGATGCTTAGTTTTTCTAATACAGACATAGCATTTAGAGACGATATATTGATCGCCGGAAGTTATCACGGATTTAATATGTATAGAATGTATGAAGGAGGAATACCGTCTTTAGTCTCGTCAATAATATGCCCAGGTGGCCAAGGTGATGTCTCTGTTGTTGGAAACCTACTTATACTGTCTGTTGAGGAAACACGAGGGAGGGTAGATTGTGGATTACAAGGAGCGGGAAGTGAACCCACCCCTGATAGGTTCCGTGGAATAAGAATATTTGATATTTCTGATTTAAGACGACCACGACAGGTAGGGGTTGTTCAAACATGCCGTGGATCACACACACATTCTGTGGTTTCAGGTCCAGAACCAGATGGAAAGATTATTGTCTATAATTCAGGGACTTCAAGTATCAGAGATACTGAAGAACTTGAAAATTGCATAGGAGATATTGCTGGTGATAATCGCACTGCGCTTTTTCGAATCGATGTAATTGAGATCCCAGTAGATGATCCATCTAAATCAAAGATAGTTAAAAGTCCAACGGTATTTGCTGACCCAGAAACAGGGGCTCTAGGTGGTCTATGGACAGGTGGTGATCATGGAGACGACACTCAAACAACTCGCGTAACAGAGGAATGCCACGATATAACAGTATTCCCTTCTGCAAATCTGGCAGCTGGAGCATGCTCTGGAAATGGTATTCTTTTTGATATTACTGACCCTTATGATCCAAAAAGACTAGATGTTGTCAGTGATTCGGGATTTGCCTACTGGCACTCAGCCACATTTAATAATGACGGCACTAAAGTAATTTTTACAGATGAATGGGGCGGTGGAGGCAGAGCGCGCTGCAGGGCTTGGGACCCTTTGACTTGGGGTGCTGATGCTATTTATGACATCGTTAACGGGAAACTTGAATACAAAAGCCACTATAAAATGCCGGCGCCACAGTTAGAGACAGAAAATTGTGTAGCTCATAATGGTTCTATTGTTCCTATCCCAGGTCGAGATATTTTTATACAAGCATGGTACCAAGGTGGAATCTCTTTGATAGATTTCACTGACTCTTCAAACCCTATCGAAATAGCCTATTTCGATAGAGGTCCAATTGATGGAGATCAATTGGTTACAGGTGGTTATTGGTCTGTGTATTATTACGAAGGTTATATATATGCCACAGAAATAATACGTGGCTTAGATGTTTTCAAACTGGTTCCAAGTGAATTTATTAGCGAACAGGAAATTGCAGCTGCAACTAAAGCTTATCCGGCGCAAGGATATGAGAGAGTATTTAATCCTCAGCAACAAATTCCAATGGCGTGGCCAGCAGAAATTACAGAAAGCTTAAAAGATTAGATTTTTACAACGAGGGCATTTGTTTTTTTATCCATTGCATTTGGAGAGTTATCGCTACGATATAAATCAAAACAAATAACAGTTGAAAACCAATTACCAAAGGATCGTCAAATGAATCAGCGAAAGGATCGTCAACTGGCAGACGTCGCAAGAAGTCAGTGATTGCTGGAATCATATGGAATAAAATAGTGCTTGAATAGCCTAGTGCTTGAAAATATTTAGAAAAAGAGCCAAAAAGTTTTACCTTTTCCATAATTACTCCGCCTGCAAGAGCCACTAAAGTTAATATAGCCAATATATGCGCCACTCCAAAGCCGCCTTGGTTGTAGATTCCTAAAGCTGAAGCAGCAACAATTATGGTGAGTAATAAATAAAGCTTTCCTGAAAACTGAGCCAGTGAAATTATCTTGTATTTAATTAATGTGTAAAACGCACTTATTAATGCGAATACTCCTAATACCGTGTGAAACCAACCTAGTAATGTCATGTCTGGCATATTTATTCGCCTGAGTTAAATGTGTTACATCGAAATATAGATTTATTCTTTATGTGGAGTAACTAAGTACTTTTCACCAGTAGCTTGTTTCGCATAGGCTTTAATAGTTTCCGGTTGAAGCATTTCTTCAAAAGATATTTCCTGAGTGTAGTGACTAGCAAAAGTAGTTTTAATTTCTTTAGCTACTCGCTCACGCATCTGTTGAAATTTTTCCATACCAAATTTCCCTATCATTGGAGTTAAAAGCCATCCTCCAAGTCCCCACTGCATACCAAATGATCTGTTCAGAATTGTAGGTGATTGATCTAGTCCGCCGTAGATATAAACTTGTTTATGGGTATCTGAACCATATCGACTATATTCTTTAGTAGTTTTGTTCACAGCTATTTCCATCGCCGTGAGTATTTGTCCTGCAAGCCTTCCTTCATTTCCTCCTCCTGTCGCATCAAAACCTAGAGTGGCGCCAGTTGCTACCAAAGCATCGACCAAACTCTTCATAAAGCCAGTCTCGCTAGTGTTACATATATACTCTGCGCCAAGATTTTTAAGAAGTTCCACTTGTTCAGATTTTCTAACAATATTGACAAGAGGGACGGAGTCATCTTTACAGATTTTTACCAGCATTTGCCCTAAATTTGAGGCGGCAGCTGTATGTACTATGGCGCTGTGGTTTTCTAGGTTCATAGTTTCAATAAAGCTTAAAGCAGTTAATGGATTTACAAATGAAGAGGCGGCTTCGGAAGAAGTTGTGTTGTCATCCATCACCAAACAGCTGGTTGCTGGAACACATCTGTAATGGGAATACATAGCTCCACTAGCAGCACCAACAGTCTTTCCTATGAGTTCTTTTGCATTAGTACCAGCGTCTTCAATCACTCCACCCCCTTCATTACCTACTTGCATAGACTGATCAATTCTTGGAGCCATTGTTTTCATCAAACCTTCGTGGATTTTCATTTTTGCTACTGTATCATCGCCAGAACCTGAAACACTCAGACTATCAAGGTTGGCTGCAAAACTTATAAGAAGTCCTAAATCCGATGGATTAATAGGAGAAGCCTCTACTTTGATCAAAACTTCATTTTCTGAAGGCGTTGGCTTTTCTACGGTAGCAATAGAGATTTCTATATTCCCTTCGCTAGTTACAGTTGATCTTATTTCTTTTGAAGTTTGTTCTGACATTTTTATTCTTCCTTTAGAATCAATTGCTTTATATGGAGTGAATTATTTTTTAATCAAGAGGATTTTATAAGTTTTCTAGATATTCAATAAGTGTATTATTTATATGTAACTTTTTGAGTCATTCTAATAGGTAATAGTTTTAAAGAATTCTATAGCCTCTAACTCACTTAAAGTACTTAAAGCTTCACTAGTTCCATAAATACTATTTGCTGATAGTTTAACAATCACCATATTAGATTTTGGAGATACATAGATAAATTGATTGTAAACACCAATTGCAGAGAAATCGCCACTAAGATCTGGCACCCACCATTGATATCCATATCCTAATGGAAAATCTGATAAAGGGTTATCCCCTGGCATAAGATGAGGTGCATCTGGTTTAACTGATGCCTTAACCCAGTCTCTTGGAATAATTTGTTTACCGTTTATTTTTCCTCCAAGCCTGTATAACTCTCCTAGCTTTGCATAATCACGTGCTGTGGCATTAAATCCAGCATAAGCCATTTCCATGTTTTTCGAATCTAATATCCAATATCCACTATCTTGAGCTCCCATTGGATGCCACAACATTTCTTGCATATATTTTGTTACGGAAGTCCTAGTCGCTTCTCTTAAAAGCATACCCAATACTTGAGTATCTGTAGAGTTATAACGATTATAAGATCCTGGTTTTAATTCTTTTTTTAAACTTGCAGAAAATTCATCTAAAGATCCTCCGATAGCAAAAATTTTGGAAGAACGATTAATATCTGAATTAGGATCACTGTAATCTTCATTCCATGAAGCGCCTGAAGACATTTGTAAAATATCTTTTATTCGAACATTGTCATAAGCAGAATTTTTTAACTGCGGGACATAGTCCGTTACTTCATCTTCAAGGCTTTTAATGTGCCCCTGATCAATAGCAATGCCAATAAGAGCAGAAATAAAACTCTTAGCAACTGACATTGAAATCCACTGCACATTTTTTCCTCCTGTAAGCCAGTAATTCTCATAGCTAATTTTGCCATCCTTAAGTATCAGCAAAGCAGAGGTGTCAGTTCTAGAAAGATACTCATCTACTTTAACTACCTTATCTTCAAATATAAAATTAGAAGGCAGTTCTAGTGGAGCTCCTTTTTTAAAGACTAAAGGCTTGCTTGAATGAGATAGTTTACTGGTTGGAAAAATTTCATAAACTCGATTGAGATTTTGGTATTGCTCTTCACCAGTAAATAATGAACCTACAAAACGTAAACGCTCTTCATTAACATTATTGGAATATGCAACTGTAAACATAAAGAGAGAAAATATCGCGATGAAACCCTTAATTCTCATATTTTCTCCTTGTATTCTCACTCAATAGTAGATACTTATGAATATATTTTTAAAACAATAACTTACAGAGATAAAATCATGTAGGACGCAAGGTTTAGAAAATACTTTTATTATCCAAACCGGCTTCTTTCTTACTGAATCCTTTAATTGGTCTATCAGCAATAAAATCATTGATCAA
>CERQ01015036.1_pt1 | contig 14239 bp, 10 predicted proteins | sample 530711 | NCBI WGS metagenome assembly CERQ01 (sample SAMEA2620882, study PRJEB7988) | marine metagenome | biome: marine biome (ENVO:00000447); feature: mesopelagic zone (ENVO:00000213); material: "saline water (ENVO:00002010), including plankton (ENVO:xxxxxxxx)" | depth 850 m | reverse complement strand
GGAAAAGCGGCTTAACTGAGTTGTGTGAATTTGGTTGACCACGTCAAAATACCTCATCAGATTAAAAGTTGGTTTCACGTATGTGATTTGAGCAAGGCTATTAGAACTGTCGATAGTATTGCAAGTTCTGATATCAACTTATCTTCTAGAGAAATTGAACTGTTTGTCACGAAAGTAAGCGCACCAGAGTATTTTCCAGATGGGAAACCTGCGCTTAGGGAAATAGAAAAAGATATTGATCATCACGTTCCAAAGTTCACTCCAGTAGGTCTACAAAAGAAAGCATTGCTGCGTGTAAGCGAGTGGGCGCAGACTGGATCATGTGCTTTTTTCTTAAAAGGGATGTCGAGTACAGGTAAAAAGACCTTACTTAGGGAAGTTGTCGGGCATGAAAGTATTTCCAACAAGAATACGCTGCTTATAGCTCCCAACGCTCGTTTAGCTGCCAAATACACTTCTTTAGGGTTAGGTGAGTTCTTTTCGATTTACCAAATTCTCTATAGCTCTAAAAGCGATGGAATGATCCGAAAGTCGAACGGCATTGAACTAGCAAGACATCCTATTATTCTTAATAGCGAAGATGTAAAAGGCAAGCTAATAGTCGTTGTCGAAGCGCACCTTATCAGCAACAGCTATTTTGATATGGATAACGCTATTTTTGGCTCAGGGCACATGGTCGATGACTTATTATCGGTGACTGAACACAATTCCTGTAAGTATTTCATTGTGGGAGACCCCTATCAACTGTCTCGTGGTGATCTTGAGCAGAGCCTTCTGTCTGGTCAGGCATTCAAAGATAAAAAGCTTCCAATCGAAGAGTTTGAATTAGATCAGCAAATAGAATCAGAACCTAAAGAGCTACATGATTTCCAGTTTGAGCTAGCTCAGCAGATGCAATTAAAGCAATTTACAAGCTTACCATCCGCTGACAGCCAGACCGTTTCAAAGATAGATAATGATTCATCAATAGGAATTGATATTTCTTCTGGCCGACACCATGCCGTATATCTCACAGCGCTCAACAATGTCGCTCATAAAATTAACTTAGCAGTTAAGAAAAAGGTTTTAAAACAGGCAAACCCTCTTGCTTTGAATGTTGGCGATTTAGTTGATTTTCATACAAGCACTCCCGTAATCAATGATGGCCGAGATGATTTAACGGCAAACACCGAGTGGGTTCACTCTGGTCAAATTGCGACTGTCACAGCCGTCGATGACGATATAATAACGTATGAACAATCTCTGCAAGGCCGTGACCAGCCAGTAACCATTAAACTAGGTACTTGTACTTGCGATATTCCCAGCTTAGGCAAGGTTAAAGTATATTACCTTGCTGACTATCTGCATGCAGATAAACCTGAGCTTAGCAACGACCAACTAATCGCTTTAAATATTATTGCACGAGAAGATGCTAAAAAGGCCTTAGAAGGCATCAAATCTCAATTAGATACACTTGATGATAAAAAGTCTGAACGGTACAAATCAGAAAAGAAAAAATACAACGATTTACTTCAGAATCGCATCGCCAATAGCCCTCTACTAAATGCAGCCAGATTTAGGTATGCGTATTCTATGACTGTGCATCGGGCGCAAGGAAGGCAGTGGGTTAAAGTGTATTTAGATTCTAGTCGAGGCCCTAGTGGTGAAGCCATAACCAACGACGGTTATTTTAGGTTTTTATATACCGCCAGTATGTGTGCCGAAAGTAATCTTATGCTTCTGAGATATCCAAAGCTAACTCCCCTTTACAATGCCCAGTTTGTGCCCAATAACAACTGTGCTATTGGTCCTATATCATTGTCTAGAGGGTTCAACTATGAGATTCCGGAAAAAGATATTTTAGAATCATTTGAATATCCAAATGGTTTCTCTTCCGAAGTCGAGGAACTCAAGGCTATTTGCTTTAACGTAAGTAACGTACTTAAGCATTCCGAATGGCGTGTTAGTGAAATAAAGCATCATAGTTATCAAGAGATGTACACCTTTGAACATGTATCTTCTAAAAAGTTAAAGGTTCGGTTTACGTACGACAAAAATATAAAAGTTAAAACTCTAGTATTCCCCGACGCAGGAAACGAAGCAACACTTGTTTCCGAATTGCGGACACTTCTAGAAGCCCCTGTATCACTGCCTGATAAACGACTTGACCGAGCAATTCAGGCAATCGATGCATTCTTAGAACCAACAAATTTTAAGCTTGTTAATACCCAAAAGCGTTCAGAGTGGGAAATTCTGGTTGGGTTGAGTAGCGATGAAGACTCGATCACTTTGAAAGTGTATGTCGGTAAAGACGGAATGGTTTCTAAAATAATGCCGGAAAAGGCGAGTTCTGAAGATGTAGTTAACTATTTCAGGGAGATGATGAATGAGCAGTGATGTTTTTGCTGAAATAAGAGAGTTAAAAAAAACTGGGAGATTAGTTGAAGCTTGGAATTGTGGGTTCAGTGTTTATCAGCAAGAGCCTGACAACAACTTCTTACGAACATCTTTATTCTGGGTGTGTTATGCGGGTATAAAATCTGTTCAGCAAAAGGTATTGGCAAGACAGGGAAAAATGCCTAATGCAACAGAACAAGATATCGTTAATTCTTGGATTAACTGTATTGCTGAACTAAATCTAACCGTTCCATGCGATGAGTTCGATTTTAGATTCTTCAACTTATTTAAGGATTGCGGCCACCACTATCTCGCATATATACAAATGCTTACTTATTACGGCCCCCACTTGTATCGAAGTGATGATCTTAAACCATATAAAACTGATAAAGGCGAATCGCCAAGCCTTTTAGTTCGGCTTGCACGCCAAGCGGCTAAGGGGTGGCTTCAGAATCATAATCAATGGAATTTAAACCTACAAAGCATTCTGGATTTGTTAAATTATGCTAATGAGAATGCACAAGATAAAAATAAAACATGGCTACAATACGACATCGCTAAATGCCTAGTAACCGCTGGGAAATATGATGAAGCAAGAGAATCAGCAATTGCTGTTCTTCGAAAAAAAATGTCTGAGGCGTGGGCATGGGGCGCACTTGCTGATACTTATAAAGCGACTAATACTGAAGCCGCGTTAGCTTGTTATTCGAAAGGAATCCTTGAGGCTCATGAGCCTCCTTTTTGTATCCCAATGTATTATGAACTTGCACAGCTTTTTTCGAAGATTAAGCACACAGATCTTGCATCTGCTGCACTATGTAAGCTCATTGAGATCTACAACGATAAAGGATGGAAGCTTCGAACCGAACATGAAGAACTTGTACAACAACCATGGTTTGACGCATCTGCTGTTGATAGAGCAAATATAGAAAACGTGATAGCTGAACATGCCGAGAGGGCTTTAGAATACACTACTGAAAGCTTAGAGACAGTTGTAGGTATAGTCGATGCTCATCATAGGAGTGGGAAGGGCTTCAGCGTATATATCGATTTAGGAAATAAACTCAGTGTTCGAAAAGGCGCTTTCTACGGTAAAGGCTTACCAGAAATCGGTACTTGGCTTGAGTTAAAGTGTGCAAAAAACGGGGACGAAGCAGACGTCTTAGAAGCGCACAAAGTATCAGAGCAAGAACATGAAAGAGTCGCGACCATAGAGGGGGCATTAAAGTTACACCCAAAGGGTTTTGGCTTCATAGAAGATGTTTTTTGCCCTTCGTTCCTATTGAACGGATTAAAAGATGGCGAATATGTCTGTGCTTTAAAAATTTATGATCATGACCCGAAGAAAGGTCAACCTAGTTGGCGTGGGATTAAAGTAGCGCCTAAGCATTAAGCAACCAGAACAATTTTGTTCAGCGCCAAAACGTTATTAAAGGGAATTACTTATGCCGAACACGCTGGCTCAGAGCGTCGCACAGCAAATTTATAAAAAGAATTATCAAAGCTGCCTCGCTCTACCTAATAATGATGGACCCAAAGCATTAAAGTTGTTGCTAAAGGAATTTATGGCGTTGACTCAACCCCAGAAGCACGCCATTTTAAAATGGAACCTTAATGCAATTACATGCAACTATCCCGCTAACTTACTACAAAGCATTTGGTGGAATTCTCCGCAGGGTGTTGAAGCGCTTCCGACTGATCTTGAAAGTTTGTCTGACACAAAGCTTTGCGTTAGGAGTGACGAGGGCTTTACTCCCCTGTCTAAAGTTGAGATACGACGTCAGGTTGTCGATATCTTATGCTCCGAGCTAATGCCTATAATTGAAGATGACTACATCAAAAAAGCACAAATAGACCTAGGCTACGTGCATATTAAGCATGAAGAACTTAAAGAAACATTTGACTCGTTGATCAACCTTACGTCTACCTATAAGGGGTCTCGACGGTTTTTAGAATTTCTAAACTTTACGTCAAAAATAAAGAATTACTCTGCTTTTAATGTCGCTTTAATTCATGCCCAGAATCCAAATGTAGAATACGTGGCTACGAGTAATGACTGGGAGAGAAGACATAAGCGAAAAGTTAAGGCTAATGCTAAGCCGATAGTTATCTTAGCTCCTTTCCATCCAATTTTAATGGTATTCGATGTTAACGACACCGACGGAGCCCCATTACCAAACCGATGCTTTTCAGCATTCTGGGCAGAAGGATACGAGCCTTACGAAGAATTGGAAACGCTAGTTGATTACTTGGGTAAGGAAGGCGTAAAGGTTACCCATAAAGATCTCCCAAAAAACTTGGCTGGCTGTATTACTAGAAATATAGGTAAGACGCCTGAGTACTCAATGAAGATTAATGAGAATCATGCAATAGCGGTTAGATTCGCAACTGTTATTCATGAAATAGGACATTGGCTGTGCGGCCATCTCGGCAAAGCCAAAGGCGTGCCTAACCGCGCTCATCTCGATCTAGCACAAAAAGAGTTTGAGGCAGAGTCCATTTCTTATGTGGTTTGCAAAAGGTTTGGTATTCGAAGCAACTCAGAAGAATATTTAGCAGATTATGTAGATCGGCAGTCATTAATACCTTCTGAAGTATCAGTGGACTTGATTTTAAAAGCTGCGTCAAAAATCGGAACGCTCATCAAATCAGGCCCCAGCAAAAAAGAACGCTCCTCGAACAAAATCAAGAAGACAGCTCAGTTGGGGTTCGAACTAGTGCCCTTTTGAGAGGAATGAATAGTGACTGCTTTATCGAGAAATAATTCACCAATACCAAAACATGTTTCACTTTCAACTGAGAAAGCTAGTACGAAGACAACACTTTACATCTAGAGTAAAAAAATCAATGAATTTAAAAAATATTAAGCTGACAATCGCAGCATTGACGGTCTTTACTATGACAGGGTGCAATTCAACATCGAACTCGTCAAATATCGACTCTCTTAAAAACCAGCCCGAAATAAATGTTGGCACATCGCTTTCCGAATTATCACCTTCTGACAGGAATGCTTTTATAGGTTTATTGTTGGCTCGCCTATTTGAAAAAAACATGGAAGACAACGGTCCCGAATTTGAGTATTTTGATAACAACTATCAAGTCAATTCAGCAAACGGTCGAGTTGTTGTCACAATTTCCGCTAATGATAATGGGCTTTTAGAACGTTCATTTCAGTCTACTTGTAAGCCCTGTAACGAAGCTACACTTACTCAGGCTAGTACTATTTACGAACAGTTGGGAGCGTGGTACTTAAAATACGGTGAAAAATATTCAAAGTTTGTGAGTGCTTATCGTAAGCAGGAAAGCCTTGTTACAAACTTAATAGAAACGACAGAAATCAAAGTAATAGACGAGAAAGCCCGCCTCTCGGAAGCTAGCCTTAAAAGGCTGGCTGACTCCATAAGAGTTTTAAAAGTAATGGAGGGTGAGAAACATAATGTTTTCCAACTCGATGAGCCCACCAATCTTGATTTGGCAATGAAGGTTGCTTTTCTTAACAAGGCCAACGTTGGCAAACTCAGTGTTACCTATAAAAACGTGCCAGCAACATTTTATCCATCAACGCTCCCAAAGGTGGTAAAAGCTTATGTGGACGAGGTAAAGGTAGACCTTTTTCCTCAAAGCTTCAGTGCTAGCAACGAAGATCTAGAACTTTATATGGAAGGCAGTAGTCTAGTCGTTTTAAACATGACTCCAGAATTTATAGAGCTTAAAAACTTATCGATGTATTACGACGGAAAAATTACAACGTTTGAACCAGAACGTTCATTGCTCCCGCCACAATCAGAAAGCATAGAGTTGTTTTCAGAGCTTCCATACTATTCTAGGTACAATCATAAAAGGCTAGTGAAAATAGAAGACGAGCATGACTCCGTAACTTTTGGGTTTGCAATCAAATACAGCATAAAAAACGATGAAAAGACACTCTTCCACACAGTGAATTTGCACCAAGAGAGGCTGTAGTCCAAAAGCATTAAGGACGCAATGCCTTGTCGTCGTGACTGGATAGCAGTTTGTACACTGCTTAAGAGTTTAGATTGACCAAGCTTGAATTACTCATAGCTAGCCTAAAGAAGAGCATTATGCATAGGAAGAACATGAAAGAGTATTTTTCTGAAAAATTTAGTATTTTTGACAAAAACGATATTCTTCCAAGAAAGCAGATAATAGAAGCTATAATAGTCTTCTCAGCGTGGGCTGTACCCGCCTTTATATTTGTGCTTTGGGCGGACACTTACTATCCAGATGTAGAGTTTTATAAAAAAGCTATAACTGAGGGCATCGGACCAAATCTATGGAATGCGATTGGTTCTTTTGGTCTTTTTTCGTTTGGTATAGCCCTTGCCTTTTCACCGTTAAAAACACCATCACTTTTAGCCACTCAGTTACTCTCGAATACCTATGCTATCGGCTGCCTAACTTTTGGACTTTTGGTTGGACAATGGTGTCTACTTCCCTTTTCAGAATTAGTATGGTGGCAACAGGGGCTATTTGGAGTCACTTCAGTATTTTTACTGTTGTTGGTTTTTGTGTACAACCTCTTTGTATGGTATCTGAGTTTTCTGATACACAGTTCTAGAAATCATAAGTCAAAATTTTTAGGTAAGTTCGAGCAGTTGCATTGGGTTTGGAGAGCGGGGATTGGCACTTTCTTATCTGCTATCTCTCTTGCAGCTTTCTTGAATGCTTAACAAAACATTTGCCATGTTTAACGCTGTGTTTCCAGCTAGGAGGTTTCGCAAATCGTTATCGAAAAAACTCTTTTGCGCATGCTTCATCTTGGCGTTTTAAATTCTTTTGAGGCGGCGAAATTGCACGCAGTTATTGGCTGCGTAGGAAACTTAAAGTTGCTCTACTAGAAACCTTCCGTCTTTGATACAACCTACCTCGATAGCACCACATGGGCTATAGCGCTTTAGCTTTCCTATTTGCTGTAAAGGCTCATATAAATCATTACCGTCGCGCAAAAGTTCACGTGTAATTTCACCTGAGACAGAGGCTTGCGCTACTGTTTCAGCTAGCGAGAAGACGTCTGATTTTTTCATTCGATACCTCCTACAGACTATTTGAAAATTAAGTGGGAGTGAGAGGCGTAGGTAGCGCTTCAACTCCCTGATAATACACAACCTCATTATAATGATAGCTATGATATGTCACAAAGCAAACTACATGCTTCATCAATAACATTGCTCCTTTCTTACAGGGCCTTGAGAATTTAGACAAGTTCACTCAGAAAGTGGTTGAGTATGAAATACCATAATTAGGCGAAAATGGAGTTAAGAGGGGCTGATCATTAAAGCTTCGGCTGAATTCAGCGTATTGAGTTTGTCCACTAAAACCCGAATGATAATACTGATCATTAGACCAATTCGGAGCAAACTCTCCAATAGTACTGTTTAATAACAAACCAGACTGATAATACTGACCATTAGACCCGTTCGGAGCAAACTCTCCAATAGTACTGCTTAATAACCAACCAGACTGAATTCTCTGTGCTGCAATTTCCCAACTAGATTCGTGTGGCCATAAAGAGATAGCCGCGTACTCTTCAGTATTAATTGGCTTTAGATACCCGCTTAGTGCAAGTGCCGCTTGATTACCTTCATCCGCTAGCCTATGAATCTTCTCAATATACTCCTTTTTTGGGTTGCTCAAATTACTATTAGGCACCCTCTCGATATATCTATTGTAAGATTCATCAAAGTTTTGAATAGTATGGGCTATCTGGCTTTCTTCTATCATCTCGCCATTCTCAACATCGTTTACAAGCGATTCAAGCTCTTTCTTTTGTAATTTAAAATCCGCTAAAGCAACTCTATTTTTTGTATCATTTACAAGGCCCCCACTCTCACTCAAAATAGATGGAAAGGCAAGCCCACAAGTAAATGCGAAAAAGAAGGCCTTCTTTTTCTGATTTGGGTCAAACGTTGTTAAAACATAAACACCAACACCAGCCGCCATAGCCCCGCTTACAAATGGCACAGCGACAAGGTTTAATAACTTAATGGCAGTTAAAGGAAATGTACTTGGCTCATTCCAAGCTGATGCAACTGAAAGCATCCCTCCAACTGCGCCACCAATGAGTATCAAAGAAATCTCCAATGAATGATCTAATATTGACCTATCGCCAGTTGTCATGCCAATCTCCCTTTGCTCAATTTTTAGAACCAGAATAGTACAATTATTGACCACCAACAAACATTTGATAAACATGATTGGGCCGCTGGATTTAGTAATATGTCACATTATTTTATGATTTCGTGTCTCTTTACACTTTAATAATTAAATCCTTTTCAACTAGGCTTTTATGCAGCTCAGAAGTCGTTTTAGACTGCGAGTGAATATAACGTAAGTCGTCATGTGCGAGCTTGCTCCACTTTCTAAATGGAACTACTTTACTTTCACTAGTTGCCTCTTTAGCTCTAATTGACTTTAAGCTTTGCGAACTAGTTTCAATTTGTGCGGCAAGCTTTCTAGCAAGTACGGTATTATCGATATCAGGGTACTCGTCTTTCAACAGTGCAATTTCTGTAGCATAGTCTTTGAAATCTAACCCGAAGATTTTAAGGAGCGACTTAAGTTCTGTGTCTTCAACTTCGCTAATATTTTCTTCAAGTTCTTGTTCTACATTTTCGTACAGCTCTTCAACTATACTATCCACATCGACAGTAGGGAGTGTTAAATCAGAGTACTTTTCTATTTCACTGACACTACCTGAGCGGAGCGCATCCAGCATAGGATGAACACTTTTCATTTCTTCTTTGTACACTGTGTCCAACAACGGGATAGTTAACTCTTCAGCTCCAGAAACGATTGCTCTTATTTGAGCAATAACAAAGATTTTTACGGTTATATCTAAAATCCCTTGCGATAAAACAAATAAATGGGTGAGGATGTCTTCTGAGGGCTTTTTTGTACGTTTCTGAACCCACTGGAACCTCCATAAGCGTCTTACAAAACCTCTCCAGCGATCTAAGTCCTTTTCTGTTTTTGAAATACCCCAATGCATGCTACCAAAACCAATTTCTCTTCTCGCACCGCGCAAATCCTTCGAAATACCAGTTGCTTTTGGTGTTCCTACAACAAGAACAGGAATTCCAAGGGTATTAGTGAGCTCAGTAAAGAAATTGATCAAAAAGTCACGTTTTTCTTTGGTGTCTTGTAAATGCTGTATTTCGTCTATAACAAGTACGCCTATAGAGTGATCAATTGCTATCTGCTTCATAGCTTGTAATAAGGTTTTCTCACCAATTCTGATTTTCTGAGTGTACCGACGGTGATACAAAGTCCCTAACACATCATCTACTGCATGGAAAAAATTACTGCAAAGACTTGCTAAGTCACCATTAGACGGACACTCAACAAATACGTAAGTGAGTTGCTGGTGCATGTTGTATTTAGGGTGCTCAATAAGTTGCGGATAAGTCGAAAGAATCTTCTTTACCGCCGTTGTTTTTCCGCTACCTGAACAGCCTATAAGCGTTGTGCTTTGGACTGAGCGATCTGTTGTGGGGAAAACGTTAATAGTCGCCTCTTTTCCTTGGGTTTTTAGATAGTTTTCTTGGATAACTTCTTTATCTAGATTTTTTGCGGGGTTCCGTTTAACGTAGCCGCTGCGAATCATAAGCGATAGCTTCTTTTCCAAATTTAAATGACTTGGAAGAGGGTGAAAAAAATCACCATCCATAAGCTTGGCAATAGCGTGAATTCTTAAATTAGCATGCATGTTTAGCTCTGCTTCGCTATGCGCGGGCCTTGATGCAAGAGCCTTTGCGAGAGCAATATCATCAACGCAGATTTGGGGCAACGCTTCAATAAGTGGATTACCTCGGTATTCAGCTAAGCCCGGGTCGCTATAGCTTGCCGTTACTGATGTTTGAGTAGTTTTCATTCGTCATCTCCAAAAATGTCATCTGGAATTTCGGGAGCCTCAAAGCTAGTAGGCTTTTTTATCGGTTCTACGTTATTTGGTATTTTTTGAGTCGGGCTATGCTTTTTCGCTCCGACAGAGCGAGATTTTCGTTCATCAGCCAGCGCTTGCTTTTTATTTGCCTTTATCGCACTCACTCTCGAACGCGCAGATGCGTCTGAGGTATTTCCTTTGTGACGTTTCATCGCCGCTCTTATACGGTTTTCAATTCCTTCTTCCGCATCAAGCTGTTTGCTTTTATTAGCTTTTGCTTCAATATCGCCCATTAGCTTCACAGCACGATTTGTTTGCTTGGCTTCATAAAACGTCATGTCTTGAAATGCACGGCTACGTTCAGTGAGGTTAGCGGCCCAGAACACTTGCTCTTGTTCTTTGGGAAATATGTATATGCTATTTGTGCTCCGTGGGTCGTAAGCAATTTCAACTTTTTTAGGCCTTGTACGATGCTTATCCCTTAAAAACCAACCAGCCTTAAATGCTTCAGGGCAGCTAAACGTCAAAGACTGAAACTTTATTCCCTCATTAGAAACTGTAGCCATTTCTCTTGGCAGAGTGTGAACTTTAAACTCTTTAACACCAGCGCTCCTCAAAAGACCAGACCGATTCTCTATACCCCACTGCCATAAATTCTTTGGAGTACGCGGTAATTCGTCAGGTATGCCAGCGTCAGCATCATACTTTTTCATAACACTTAAGTTGTGCTTATAGATTAGTAATACAAGAATTTCTTCCAGCTCTAAAAGTGTTAATTGAGCGTCAAGACGATAGTCTTTTCCTCCACGCTTTTTCACTGTTTCTGAGGTTACTGCACCGGGGGTGTATGGTATGAAGTCGGCTTGGAGTGTCCTAAATCTTTGCTCGACTATCCCCTTGGCGTCACCTCTACGAGCTTTGGCATTCTCGATACGAACGTTATAAGTGTTAACTAACGATTCCGATTGATGAGTAAGTAGCTCACCTTTGTCAGCTAGAATTGCAGTAGGTAGACCAATTGCTGGCCAGTCTTCAAATTCAATTGGTATACCTAGTCTTTTACAAACGTCGACTTTGTTCTCTAGACAATTTGCAATGCACATCATGGCAAGCACATATGAAGGAGGTTCAAACGTCAGATAATAACCTACGACTAACCGAGAAAAGACGTCAATAGTTAGCATAAGTGTTGGTCGGCCTATGATTTTGGTAGAGTCTTTATCGCTAACTAAATATAAATCAACAATCGTAGCATCGAACTCAAATCTATCACCGGGCGCAAGTACTTGTGCTGTAGCAGTACTTTTTAGAGGCCTAATATCCTTTTCGTAGTCAATTTTTGAGCTTCTCAATTTTGCGGTATCAGAAGCGTCATACTCCATTTTAAAAAAATGTTTTAACTGTAGGATCGTCGGATAATCTTGGCTTTGGATGTCGGGATACTTCTTTCTAAATTCCAGCTCTACTTTACTCTGGACTTTAGTCCAAGGCATTCGCGTCACTTTCAAATAGTACGAGTCGATTGCCTTCCTAAAAAGCTCCTTAATGTTTTCATCAATAGGAATACCAGTTCCAGATGTGACTGTTCGTTTCCTGCCTACTTTTTTATCTGTTATCTTGCGAGTCTTATTTCGTGCACCCTGCTTTTGAAAGTCGGGTAACAATGCCGCTTTGGTTTGACCTCGCTGCAAAAACTTGCGTGTTAAAGTGTAAAAATGTTTTCTCGAGTAGGTCGCTTCACCATCAGCTACAACCTCTTTGTAAAGCGCCGGCCACGCGTGGCGATGCAACCGTAACGGGTTATTGTTCACGTTTTGCATCACTTCCCAAATTTCTTCAAGACGTCGCTTTTGTGATGCAGAGGGTTGTTTAAGTGCATTGCTGACAAAAGGGTCTGGGATTATCTCAGCGCATCTTTCTTTGAGTGCACTGATAATTTCTTGTTTATCAAAAAGCTCAGGATTAGCGTACTTATCATTGATATCGATCCATAGAATATCATCAGGAAGTATGTCTAGAACCCGAAACTGCTGCTCATTATGAGAAACAACTGCATTAACCAACAGCATAAAGGCCACCGGTGTTTACGTTGTCGGAAACAGAAATAAGGTCACCACAATTTAGGTTTTGATATGGCTGACTGATATCGAATACGAAGATTCTATAAGCGAAAGCATTCCTTATCAGCATTAGTGAGTAACCAGTAGGTTGTCCATGTCGCCTATCATACAATGCACAGGCTTTTGCAAGCTTTAACTCGGGGGTATCTTTTATTTCATACCACAAATCCATAACTTGAGATTCGAAGCTTTTTTCCAAATGTAAGTTTTTACCACCCAACATCCAATCGACATTGGCCTGTTGAATATGGGGGATATCCAACTCTGTAATTAACTTCCATTCAATTCCTTTGGCTAAGCAACACCGTCTCTCTATTTCTAGTTTGGCGACAGTCTCTTTATTCATTAGGTCTTCAATATATTTGACCTGAACGGCTGTACGTCGATTTTCAAGAGAGTCGTAGCTTAAGAGTAGGTCCGTAGTAAAAATATGAAATTTGTTACCTTTTTTCGGGTGTTTAATACCAGCCTCTTCTGCCACGGTAAGCGATGTTTCTAAGTCGAAGGGATACTGTTCGCGAATGTCTGATATAGATTCGTTCCAGTCGCAAAGTGAGAATGCTAGAAATTCAAGTTTTGAAAGTAGATGTACAACTCTACCCGAGGTATGGGAGAGTGCTCGATAGCTTGTACCATCGCTAGAGATTTCTTGAACACGGATCCACGGTTGATATGTAAGTCCACGGCCCACACCTCTGCCGCTTTCGAAGCGCTTTTTAACTTCTTCTTTTGTCAGCCATTCAAGCTTTTTCATTGTTTATGCTCACCAATCTCCTATTTGATGAGCATAAACCAAGATTTTTTATAAACCAAACTTACGTCGATTTATTTTAATCAAACCAAATATAATATTACTTGAACCAAATATAATAATACTCAAACCAATTTTAATAGGCTCTGACACGAATAAGTGCTTCAGCAGTGTGCTTTATTCCACCGTAACCGACTTCGCCAAGTTACGTGGCTGGTCAACGTCGGTGCCCTTAATTAGCGCTACGTAGTAGCTCAATAGTTGTAGTGGCAAGGTATAAATGATAGGTGCGATTGGTTCGTCGCAGTGCGGTACGTTGATAACGCGCATGGTTTCATCACCTTCAAACGCCGCATCTTTATCCGCAAATACATACATGATGCCGCCACGGGCACGTACTTCTTCAACGTTCGACTTTAGCTTCTCGAGGAGTTCGTTGTTCGGTGCAACCACAATAACGGGCATTTCGTCATCAATAAGCGCAAGTGGGCCGTGTTTCAATTCACCAGACGCATACGCTTCCGCATGAATATAAGAAATCTCTTTAAGCTTAAGCGCTCCTTCCATGGCAATAGGGTATTGATCGCCACGACCTAGGAACAAGCTGTGGTTCTTATCTGCAAATTCTTCAGCTAAATCTTCAATGCCACCAGTTATCGCTAAGGTCTCTTCAAGCTTTGCAGGTAGACTATGAAGCGCAGAGACAATAGCTTTGCTGTCAGCGTCTGTCATGCCGTTTTCTTTGCCCAGTGCTAGGGTAAGCATTAAGAACGCAGTGAGCTGAGTAGTGAAAGCTTTGGTAGACGCAACGCCAATTTCCGCGCCAGCGCGGGTCATAAATGCAAGGTCTGACTCGCGTACTAATGACGAACCCTGAACGTTACAGATAGTCAAACTAGACATATAGCCCAGCTCTTTTGCTAAGCGAAGGGCAGCTAACGTATCGGCTGTCTCACCTGATTGAGAGATAGTAATAAGCAGGCTGTTCGGGTGCACTACTGACTTGCGGTAACGAAACTCCGATGCAATTTCTACGTTGCACGACACATTTGCATATTGTTCTAACCAATAGCGCGCCGTCATACCCGC
>CERQ01039461.1_pt1 | contig 14242 bp, 19 predicted proteins | sample 530711 | NCBI WGS metagenome assembly CERQ01 (sample SAMEA2620882, study PRJEB7988) | marine metagenome | biome: marine biome (ENVO:00000447); feature: mesopelagic zone (ENVO:00000213); material: "saline water (ENVO:00002010), including plankton (ENVO:xxxxxxxx)" | depth 850 m | reverse complement strand
GGAGTAAATTTTATAGGGACAGCAGAGTGCCCTTTTACAAATTCACTATAGAGATCTTCAACCCCTTCATAGTCTATTTGATAATCAGGAATAAACTTGAAAATGTTCTCGAGAATAATTCTTCCTTCAAGTCTTGCTAAATGTTCCCCCACACATTTATGTATCCCTATTCCAAAAGTAATAGAACTAGAACTGTCCCTATATATATTGTATTGATCTGGTTCATCAAAAGCTTGATTGTCCCTAAGTGCAGAAGCAAATAACATCATGACCTTGTCCCCTATTTGTAAAGTCTTGCCATAGAACTCAACTTCTTTAATTACTGTTCTTCCTAACATATTATTTGGATGGGCATAACGTATGGTTTCGTTGTATGCGTTTGGAATAAGATCAAGGTTTTTTTTAATAGCTCCTTTTGCTTTTGGATTTTCTTCCAATAACAAAAGGGTATTAGCCACCGTTAAAGGTACTGTATCTGAGCCTCCAATGATCATGGTCATAACCAAATTAGCAATCTCTTCATCTGAGTAAGCTCGTCCATCTACGCTAGCTCCTAACCAAACTTCGAAATGATCAGTTTTTCCTTTCCCAATTTCTTTTCTTCTTTTGGGGATAAACTCCATAATTAAAGAGATGAGTTTTAACATTGCATCCCCTCCTTCTTTTGAAGTACCTATCTGTCCTGGTTTCCTTGTCCAATATATTCTTAAAAGGTTTCTTACATCTTGTGCCAAAGAATCAGGAAGACCAATAAAACTACTTACCAATCTTAAGGAAGCAGGTAAAACAAGATCATGAATAATTTCAAAACTTCCTCTTTGTAAGAGAGGATCCATAAAACTCAATAAGAAGTTTTCAGCTCTAGCTTCAAAATCAGCTATCCTCCCTTTAAGGTACTCTGGTTGAATTAAACCTCTATGAGATTTATGTCTTGGCAAATCCATTAAAGCAAATGTTTCAGCACCTGTAGGCTCTCCCAGTAACAACTGACTGGTGGTGACACCATTTTCTACACTAAAATGTTCGTAGTCTTTACTTATAGCCTTAACATCATCGTACCGAGAAAAAAACCAACACTTATATTTTTTGCTATAAAAAGCTGGCTCTTCTTCCCTTAACTTCTTGAAGATTGACCGGTCTCCTTGCATGAATTTTTCATTATAGGGATCAAAATCAATCATTTTTTTACTTTGTTTGCATGTTCAACCATTCTTAAAGATTTTTGAGTATCCATATATTCTCTAGCTTCAATTATTTTCTCACCTTGAAACCTTAAAAAATAGTGATATTCGTTATCATAGTCAGTTCCATCAGAGAATTTAGCTTTACCAGTAGCAGTAACTGAAGCAAGGGAACCTTCCACCAATATATCCTCTATAGTGATCTGCAAACCCCCTGGGAAAGCTTTTAATAACTCAAAACCTACAGAACCAAGAGATTCTAAATTATGAAATCCAGAGACTTTTGAGTTCCCTGGAATCCAATACCTTATATCAGGGTGGTAATAAACCTCTAATACCTTCTGAGCATCACCTTCATTTACAGCTTTGAAAAAACCTCTAATAATTTCTTTGGTTTTCTCTATTTCCATTTTTAATGTCCTTCTCTTTGTCCTCTAATAGGAAGTTCAGAGTGTATATATAGTTCATCTAATAATTTCATTACACCTTTTGACTCTTCTTCAAGTTTTTGATTAGCCCCTTTTTTGGTCATCTCAAGAAAAGCTTCAAGTTGATAACTAAAAGTACTTTTTTTAGAGAAATGTTCTTCTACTAATTGGTTCCCTATTTCAAGCTCCATTTTGCACCAGTTACTTCTTACAAAATTATTTAGCTTTACTCTACCTTTTTTGCCAATAAATTCTATCCAAATCTCCATGTCTTCTGAAGTAACTATTGAGCTATGAATATTTATTTTAATATTATTTCTTAAAAGTAATTTAGCTTTACTCTCGATATCTATATCTAAATCTTCAGAAAGAGTTTTAACTTCTGTAGAGATGATCTCAGCATCTCCAGATAGAAAATGAACCATAGCATGTATTAGATAACAACCTGGATCCATGAACGCTCCACCTGATAAAGAATAATCGAACCTAATATCAGGTTTAGGTATATTTACCAAAAACTTTCCATTTAATTCATCTATATCTCCGATCACATCTTTCTCTATAATTTCTTTAAGTCTTTTGTACATAGGATGGAAAGACTGATGATAAGCTTCTAGAAGAATCAGGTTCTTCTCTTTAGCAATCTCAAACAGACTAAAAGCTTCGAAACCGTTCGAACAAAGGGGTTTTTCACATAATACGTGTTTTCCTTGAAGTAAAGCTTTCTTTGCCCATTCGTAATGATGACTATTGGGTAAAGGAATATATATTGCATTTATATCTTTATCTTTTAGCAAAGATAAATAATTTCCGTAATAATTTTTTATTCGATTAGAAAGTGCAAATTCTTTAGCTTTCTTGTTATCTCTAGAAGCGACAGCAATTACTTGAATTTCTTCAAAATCTCTTGCAGGATCAACAAGAGCCTCTTGAAGTATTTTTGCCACTCCTAAACTTCCGAAGTTCATTGTTTTCAATTTTACCCCTCTACTGGCACAATTAGACCATGCTGAATCAAAACAGCCTAGTTCTATGCGGTGCCACGATAGGTTCAATTAACTTTGAAGATCTTTTAACAGCTGCTAAAACAGGAAGATTTGATGCTATAAGTCTTATGGCTGTTTTCTACGAAGATGCCAGATCAAGAGGTTTAAGTATCAAAGATATGCAATTAATGTTGAATGATAATGGTCTGGTGGTAGCTGAAGTGGATGCTTTACTATCTTGGCTACCTGGGGCTGCTCCTGATAAAAATGCTTCTGAATATGAAAAAATAAGTTACAGTAAAAGTGAAGACCTATTTTTTGAAATTGCTGATTCTTTTGAAGCAAGGTCAATGAATATTGCTCAAGCATGGGGGCCTAGCTTTCCTGTTGAAAGAACCTCTGAAGCTTTTGCTACCTTATGTGATAGAGCTCAAGAGCATAACCTTCTTGTCTCTTTAGAGTTCCTGCCGTGGTCAGGTATACCTAATCTTAAATCTGCTTTCAATATAATCAAGGCTGCAGATAAATCTAATGGGGGATTAATGATAGATACTTGGCATCATCACAGATCAGGAGGAAAACCCCAAGACCTTTGGGAAATCCCGGGTAATAAAATAATCAGTACTCAAATAAACGGGGTCTTAAGTGAACCTTGGAAGGATGTGGTGGATGAGACTCTGTCAGCAAGGCTTCTTCCTGATCAGGGAGTAAATGACGTGGTTGGATTTATAAAAAGTCTTGATAAAATTGGTTCTCAAGCGCCAATAGGAGTTGAAATATTTTCAAATGAATTATTTAAATTACCTATAGAAGAAATAGGAAAAACTGTAGGTTATTCTGTACAAACAGTCTTTGAAGAAGCAAGAAACGCTAATGGAAATTAATAAAAAACAACTAGAAGATAAAATTGCTTTAATAACAGGCGGAGCTCAGGGCCAAGGCATGGCTGAGGCAAAACTCTTTGTAGAAAGAGGGGCTAAAGTTGTTATAGGGGATGTGAATGAAAAGAAAGGAAAAGAATTAGTAAAGGAATTAGGTCCTTCAGTAAGTTTCTTTAAACTAGACGTCTCCTTACAAAAGGATTGGGAAGAAATTATGCTAAAAATAAATAGTAAATATTCCTCCTTAGATATTCTTGTAAGCAATGCAGGCATATCCCCTGCTCCAAAAAGAATAGAAGATCTTGATGTAGAAGAGTATCTTAAAGTTATAAATATAAATCAGATTGGTTCTTTTCTAGCAATAAAATCAGTAATACCTCTTATGCGTAAATCTGGAGGTGGATCTATAATTACTATCTCTTCTACTGCAGGAGTAACTGGAGTTACAGGACTAGCTCCTTACTCTTCAAGTAAATTTGCTATCAGGGCTTTAACTAAAGTTGCCGCTTTAGAATTAGGTCATTACGGCATAAGAATAAATGCAATACTCCCAGGTCCTATAGATACAGAAATGCTTAAGCCTGAAGGAGGATGGGGAGTAGACATGAGAGATGCCCTATCTAAATCTAATCCCTTAGGAAGAATAGGAAAACCGTTAGATGTAGCTGAGTTAGCTGCTTTTCTAGCTTCAGATGCTAGCTCATTCTGTAATGGAGGCGACTTCATTATAGATGGAGGAGTCTTGGCGGGAACATATTCTCCTCCAGATGGTAAAGATCCTTGGGAAAGTTAAGGTTAGGAGAATCTTAACAAATACAGACTACTCAAAAGCTTCCATATCTAAACCTTGAGGAGAGACTTCTTTTGCCTCGTAAAAAAAAGCGGTAATTTTATCAACGGGATTATCAGACAGGACAGATTGAAATCTTATCATATGTGGTGTTGTAAAGTGCGCTTCTAGCGCCTTCTGATTATCCCACTTCTCAGTTATCCTTATTACATTAGGATTATTGAGTTCTACGCTAAAAGCATAATCCTGACAGCCTTCTTCTAAGAGAGTTTCTTTCTCTATTAACTCAACTTCAGATTTAATCTTTGAGATATTCGAAGAATTAGTTTCTAATTTTGCATTTACTATTATCATGATTAAATCTTAAACCTATAGTTGTTTAGAATCATCGTAAGAGAATATTCTACCTAAATCTTTAGAATTATTTTTCTCTAAAATAACCTTATAACCATCTACTGAAGAAATTTCTTTTATCCCGTCTATATGCATATTTTTCTCAAGATATTGAGGGATTAAAAGAGTCTTTTCCTTGGCATCTTTAGGGTCTTCAGCTGCTACAAAAAAATTTAGATGGGATTCATAGATACCATCAGCAATAGTCTTGTCATAAAATCCTACATGGATCATATAAAGATTCATGTGATTAAGACTTCCATTCTTCAGGAGCATCAGCATCTGGGGTTGCAGCCCACATTTTGTCTCCATCGTAAACTATCTTCTTCTCACTTTTAAATTCAAATATAACTCTACTTGGAGAGTCCAAAAACTGTGCAAATTGGTCTCTTTTAGCTTGGGATTCTTCTTCAAAAAGTCTTTCAGCTAAAGCTGGATAAAACCAGTCTTTGAGCTCTTGATTATCTTCATGAATAACACAAAGTCCTTTATATGTTACAGTCTTTCCTCCTCCCATTTCCGTTCCAACACTTGTAACACATATGGAACTTTTTCCATCTCGTTTTATAGCTGAAACCCTAGCCCTTTGTTTAGTTGCTGTTAACCATAACTTTCCTTCAAACTCTAAATAACTCATGATCACCCCAATAGGATGACCTTCTTTATTAGCCCACATGAAGGTGCATTCCTTTTGAAGTTTAATGAGTTCTTTCTCTCTATCTGGATCAAGAGGATATTGAGTTACATCTTCATAATCAGTTGCTTCTTGATTCATATTTTCTCCTGTTAATTACCCAATTCTAAACAAAAAAGTTAAAGACGAATACCTAAACGAGCTAGAAATAAAATATATACCCAATAAACACTCCCTGTAGATAATAAGGATATAAATAATGCATAAATAAAATCCAGTTTTACCCTAATACAAATGGCCAGCACTATAAAAAAAACTAAAGAAGGTGGAATCATTAATAAGATACTGTTTGAAAGATCAAGCACTGTTTTTATATTCTTTGTATCTAAATAAAGCCATGTAATAGCTAATACTGAGGTCAAAGGAACTGAAGCAATTATTCCTGCTATTAAAGTAGAGCGTCGAGCTATTTCAGAAACAGTGACAACTATTAGTGCAGTAATTAATATTTTTAATGCTAAATACATTTTTTTTTTATTAAAGAATTCAAATACAATTAAAACTTAAATACCGTAGTATTATAGAAGAAAGACAAGGAATTAATTGAAAGAAGAAAATAAATCTGCTGAAGAATTAACATCTAAACAATTACAAGAAGCCATTGAAGCACTTGATCCTTTAAAAAACGTACAGGATTTAGCTGCTTTGGCTGCTGAAATGTTAGCAGAAGAAGGCATGTCCACAATATGGGATGATATATTGCCCATGTTAGATAACGATGAAATATCAGAACAATTAAGATTAGCAGCGCACATTATCTTTAGGGCGAGTTTAATTCTTGAAGTTCTCAACCGTTCAAAGTTATCAGGTGAAAACTCTGAAATGAGTAACTTAGTCTATAACACCATGTTAATGATGGATGCCGTTGAAGTAGCTAATATTAAAGGGTACTTTCCAAATATCAAAAAAACACATTTCAACAGAGTAAAGGGAGAAACGCCTTCTCTTAAATCAGCTATTAAAAAGGAAAAGGTAATAGATACTATTCGAGAACTAGTTCAAAAGAACCCTGATAAAAGAATAACGTGGTTGAGAAAAAAAGCATCGTCTATCTTGAGCAAGCAAGGGGAAAAAGGATATAGTTATAGGCAAATCCTAAGGGATACCAAAGGTATTAAAATTAAGGGACAAATAAAATTATGAATAAACACAAATTTAGGTTTTCATGGCAAGCTTTTGAAGCTGAATCAGCTAAGGACTGGCAGGAAAAAGCAAAAAAAGCTGAGGATTCAGGATTTTCAGCTTTCCATCTAGCTGATCATTATCTTGGCCCAGGCCCCGCTTTAGATGCGGCCAGTCATCCAGTACAAAATATAGCAGCAGTACCAGCTATTATGGCTGCCGCCTCAGCAACCAATTCAATAAAAGTTGGATGTAGAGTCTTTTGCACAAGCTATCGTCCAGCAGGTGTTCTTGCAAAAGAGGCTATGACTATAGATTTTTTAACGGAGGGTAGGCTTGAATTAGGACTTGGAGCAGGCTGGGTTACAAGTGAATATGAAGCTTTAGGGATACCCTTTGATCCCCCAGGAAAAAGAATAACAAGACTTGAAGAAACCATTGCCGTCGTTAAAGCCCATATGAAAGGTGAAGATTTAAATTTTAATGGAGATCAAGTGAAGGCTTCTGGTTATCAAGGCCTTCCAGCATCTCCAAGTGGTAAAGTGCCTTTAATGATTGGAGGCGGAGCTCCAAGAGTCTTGGGTATTGCAGGAAGAGAGGCTGATATAGTAAGTATAAATTATAACAATAGCTCAGGTCACTTAGCTGGTTCTAGAGAAACAGATACAGCCGAAGCAACACTTAAGAAGATAGAATGGATAAAAGAGGGAGCTGGTAATAGATTTAATGATATTGAATTAGAGATTGGTGCTTACCTAACTATAGTTACGGACAATCAAACAGAAACAGCTAAATCTTTTACTGACATGCTGGGAATGTCTGTGGAGGAAGTACTATCTTTCCCTCACGCTTTAATTGGATCTGTTGATTACATTTGTGAAGAGTTAGAAAAAAGGAGAGAGCTCTTTGGAATAACCTATATTTCTTTTCCTGACAGTGCAGCTGAATCTGCCATACCTATAGTTGAAAAACTATCAGGGAAATAAAATTTCCTAGTTAGAACGCTAAAAACTCTACACAATTCTTTTAGGCTATATCTCATATTTCTGATAATTATGGTGGGCCGTCTGCGACTCGAACGCAGGACCAATTCCTTAAAAGGGAACTGCTCTACCAAACTGAGCTAACGGCCCATAAAAAGTTAGCATATTCTAAAGCTTTAACCTTCTTCATTCGACCTTTCTTCCTGCATTTTAAGATAATTTTTTGCTAACTGAGCTGCCCCTGTTTCAGGATACTTATCTATCACTTCTAACAAATAAGATTCAGAAATTTCAGTTTGAGACAAATTTCTTGCTATTTCAGCTAACTTGTATAGAGAGTCTGCTGCCCTTGCATGATCTTCATATTTAGTAATTATGACTAGATAATTTTCTCTAGCATCTTCTAATTTCTTTTGCGACAGGTAAAGTTCTCCAGACCAAAAATAGGCATCTGGAATAAATTGCCCTTCAGGAAAGGAAATAATTTGTTGTCGAAACTTTTCTAAAGCCTCTGCATACATCCCAGAATTAAACAATTCTAAAGCTTCTTTATACAAGGAAGCTTCTTTATTGGTTGAAATCTCCTCTTTAGGCAAACCATCATTTAAGATTGTTAGGGTTCCTTTTTCAGAAGAAGATAAACCTTGAATTTTCAGTTCATGTAATCTTTTATCAAGATCCATATATCTTTGCTTTTGAAGTTCATGTGATTTTTCGATTAAATAAGTGTTTTCTTCAATTAGGCTTCTTAAAATAGCTATTTCTTTTTCTAAATTAGTAATTTTTTGATAAATTAAATCAACCCCAGGATTTTCTTTCTCTGCAAACAAATTTAATGAGAGAGCTAAAAAACCTAATACTATATATGGGTAACTTTTAAGCAACTATTTTGATGGAGTTTAAAAAACTTTTAAAACAGCTCTTCTGTTTTTAGACCATGATGATTCATTAGACCCTGCAGATATAGGTTTTTCTTCACCATAACTTACTGTAAATATCCTATTTGAAGAAATTCCATTCAGGGCAAGTATTTCTGCAACAGCATTTGCCCTCTTCTCTCCTAGAGCGAGATTATATTCTCTAGTCCCTCTCTCATCACAATGCCCTTCTATGCGTATTTTTAATGAAAGATTACTTTTCATCTTTGCAGCTATATTCTTAGACTCAGATAGAGCTTCAGGGTTTAAATCATATTTATCATAGGAAAAATATACCAAACTAGACAATTCTATATTTGATTCTTGATAAGAGTCAGCAGACACAGAGGAAATTTCTTTTTCAGCATTTGTTGTTTCTAATACAGGACCTATAGAACATCCGCTTGCACTACAGATCACTAAAGTAAAAAATAAAACAACTGAAAACCAGGTCATAATTCTCTCCGAGTCTTATTATACTCACAAACCTTCTATTTAAGTAACGGTGACCAAGCTGGTTCCCTAACTTCACCGATCATAGGTGGTAAAATAAACTTGGTCTTAGCATCTATTGTTATTCCTGAAAGGATACCCTTATCATTCTTCTTAGTAGCATAAATAATGACATTTCCATTCGGTGAAATAGTAGGCGACTCATCTAGAGAGGTATCAGTTAAAACAGTTAACTTACCATTTCTTAAATTCTGTATCGCCACGTGAAATAAATCTTCTCTTCTATGAATGAGAGCAATGTTCCTTCCATCAGAAAGATATCGACCTCTTGCATTGTAGCTTCCTTCAAATGTTTTCCTTTTAATTCTTCCACTTGAAACATTCATCTCATATATCTGAGGAGATCCACTGCGATTTGAGGTAAACAGTATATGCTTTCCGTTTCTTGACCAAGTGGGTTCTGTATCTATTCCATAATGGAATGTCAATTGATTCCAATAATCTCTTTTTAAATCATAAATAAAAATATCGGGATTTCCAGATTTAGAAAGAACAGCTGCAATATACTGTCCATCAGGAGACCAAGATGGAGCACTGTTAATACCCTGCTGAAGCTCTAAGGCTTTCCTTCTTCCGGATGAAAGTTCTTGAATAAAAATTTGAGAATAACCTTTTTCAAAGGAGACATAGGCTATTTTATCTCCCATAGGAGACCAATCAGGAGATAAAAGAGGTTGAGAAGAAGAAAAGATTGAAACATCATTCCATCCATCTATATCTGAGATTTTTAAAAGGTATATGTCTTCCATAACCTTTGGTTTTGCCACGTAAACTAACTTGGTAGAAAAGATACCCGGTATACCGTTAATTTTTTGATATACCTTATCGCTTATCTTGTGAGCTAATTTTCTGAAAGATTTAACTGGGCTATTGATTAAACCTATATATAGTCTTTTACCCCTGGATATATCAAAAAGGGAATAGGATACTGTTAACCTCTTGTTTGCATCTGATTCTTCAAAGGAACCAAATAGTAAATATTTAACTCCTAGGAGTTTCCAATCTCTATAAAAAACTTCTTCTTCATTATTAGGGAAACTTAACATTTCTTGTGGTTTAATTACTTTGAATTCTCCAAAAGACTCTAAATCACTAGCGATAATCTTATGAAGTTTATTATGAGGAGAAGCATGTCTTTCTTGACTAAAAGGAACAATTGCTATTTTAAGAGGTTCCTGAATTCCATCAGTTATTTCTATTTTTAATTTAGAGTAGGTTATGGTTGAGGTTAATAAAAGACAAGTCAGTAAAAACTTTATATGGATAGATAAGCTATTCATTCGTTTGGATTAAATAAAATTGAAAAGTTTCTAAAATTTTTATCAAAAAGATTTTTAGGCATCTCTAGACCTTCAAATTTAGTTACTCTCTCAACAGCAATTAAAGCAGATCTATCAAAAGCTTCATTTCCACTCCCTTTCAAGATCCTCACATCAATAATCTCTCCAGTAGGAACTAAAGTGATACTAAGTTCTACAGACATTCCAAGTTTGGCTGAAGGAGGTTGGTTCCACTCCATTCTCACTTGATCTCTTATCATATTTGCGTAAATGCTAACTCTATCTAAATAATTAGTAGCTGCTGTCTCCTTAGATTCTAATAAAATCTGCTTAAGCTCTTCTAGAGCTATCAGAGGATCTTCAGTAGATAAAGGCAAAGGAATTTCTCTTTTATCAGGAACTTTTAGACTATTTACCCTTTTGATCTTGTTTTTCTTTTTTTTATCGACTGTTTTTTCATAAATGAGATAGGCAGGTATTGCTGCAGTTGTTATTAGAGTATCTGATTTTAGATTTATAAAAAATAAATCAGAGAAAGATAAAATTAAACCTGCGTGAAGGAGAGCTGAAACAATAAACCCAGCATAATAATTAGTCATTTATCTACTTTTTTAGGACTTGTCAATAGCCCTACATTTTCTGCTCCCGCGCTTTGCAAAACAGACATAAGATCAATAATTTTTTTATATTCAACTCCTCCATCCCCTCTTACTACTACTTGAAGAGAAGGATTAGTTTTTAGTACCTTTCTGATTTTCTCTGAAAGTTCACTTAAGTCTAGAGAAATATTCTTGCTAGACTCTAGTTCTAAATAGAATGAACCTTCTAAATCTACAGAAATGATAAGAGGATCTTCTTGTTCTCTTGGTAAAGGTTCATTTGTGACTTCAGGTAAATTTAATGCTATACCTTGAACCATAAGAGGTGCTGATACCATGAATACTACTAGAAGAACCAACATTACATCTATATAAGGAACTACATTTATATCTGATACCAGATTCCTTTTTTTTCTCATACCTTATTTTTATGTTCCTCTCTATGTAAAACAGAAGAGAATTCTTCTACAAAGCTTTCATAAAAAGAAATTAGAGAATCAATTTTAGATGTGAATCTGTTATAAGCTATCAAAGCTGGAATAGCTGCAAATAGTCCAACTGCAGTTGCAATAAGAGCTTCAGAGATACCAGGTGCTACCGAAGTAAGAGTAGCTTGGTTAGCTTCTACTAAACTTCTAAAAGAATTCATAATTCCCCATACTGTTCCAAAAAGACCAACATAAGGACTAGCTGAAGCGACAGTAGCTAAAAAGGGCAAATTTTTTTCTAATAAGTTTTGTTCTTGATTAAGGGCAACACGCATACTTCTTTGCACACCTTCCATTATTACGTCAGGTTCAAGATTCTGTTTTTTATACCTTTTGTAGTCTAAATATCCAGAATGGAAAATAGATTCTGCTCCTAAAGGGATATGTCCTTCTTCTTTTCCCAGTTGAAGCACCTTCTCAATGCCTATATCAGACCAGAAAATATCTTCAAAGTTAGATAATTCTTCTTCTGATTTTTGAATATAAATCCACCTCTCGAAAATGACCATCCATGAAAATAATGAAGCTAATAATAGAAGTACAATAACAAACTGAACAATTAAGCTAGCATTTATGAAGAGTTCTATTATGGAAGTTCCTGTCATATACTTTACATTAAAGATTTCATTCCTTTTAGTAAATAGGGAGGCAGTGAAGTTGGCTTAAATTTTTCTATATCTAAACAACCACATTGAATAATTGCCTTACAAAGAGTCTCTTCTGAGTGAGAATAAACATCTTGAGAAAAATCAAAGCTTACCCTCCCTAATTTTATCAATTTAGTTTTTATTACTATATTGTCATCTAAGGTTGCGGGTCTAAGAAAATCGATATTGGCATGTCTAACTATAAATATAGACCCCTCTTGCATTAGTTTTTTTTGCCCATAACCTATATCTCTTAAATACTCTGTTCTAGCTCTTTCAAAATATCTCAAATAATTTGCATAATAAACTACTCCTTGAGCATCAGTATCCTCATAATAAATCCTTAAATGTAATTCGTGATTCAATTTTCTAAGTCATGGGAGTCTAAATCGTCTTGATAAAGCTCTTTCAAAAGGAAAATAAAGTCACCCCATAATAAGTCTGCCGTAAATGGAGAGCTTAAGGGTAAGGCAGGATTTATTGCTCCTAAAGGTATTTTTACTTTTATAGGCCTTCTGTTGAATTTATAAACTAAGGCTGGGATTCCTTTATCTTTACTAGATTCTAGGACTTGTTGCCACCATGCCTCCAAAGGTTCTGCACCATTACCATACCTTTTACATTCGATATACCATTTTCCAAGAATAAGGTCCGGTAGGTGTTTCTCTCTTGTCTGTTCTAAGATTCTTTTGATAGAATTCGACAGGCCTAAATCAGAATTTAATAGATTCGCCACTTCTCTTTCAAAAGAAGCTCCTTTATTCCTAGAATTAGTCATTTTGTAAATCTAGATTATCTAACATCTCATCCGGAAAATCTGCATTTGAATGCACATTTTGAGTATCATCTAGATCTTCAAGACTTTCTAGAAGTTTACAAACTTTTAATGCTAAATTTAAGTTCAGGGTGACAGTATTTTCTGGAACGAAAGTTATTTCTGAAGAATCAATAACAATTCCAGCATCATTCAGAGAGTTCTCTGCTTTCTTAAAGTTATCAGGACTTACGCATATACTTATTGAACTATCTTGACTTACCTCAATATCCTCAGCTCCTGATTCTATGGCCAATTCCATAACCTTGTCTTGATTGCAGTTCTTATTGACTCTTATAAGTCCCTTATTAACAAATAAATAAGAAACTGACCCTGTAGTGCCTAAATTTCCTCCTGCCTTGACAAAAGCATGTCTTACTTCAGCTACTGTTCTATTATTATTATCAGTCATAGATTCCACAAGAATTGCTACCCCTCCTGGTCCATAGCCTTCAAAGGAAACTTCTTCAAGATCTTGTGTTCCAGAACCTCCTGCGCCTCTTTGGACAGCCCTTTTAATTGTATCCTTGGGAATATTAGATGAAAGTGCTTTATCCAAGGCTGTTCTTAGTCTTGGATTATCTTCAGGAACTTCCCCACCTAACTTAGAAGCTACAGTTAATTCTTTTATAATCTTAGAGAATATTTTTCCTCTCTTCGCATCTTGTCTACCCTTCCTGTGCTTTATATTTGCCCATTTTGAATGACCTGCCATTATTAATCTTCCTTAGTAGAATCTTTGATACTTATTTTTAAATCATCTAATACTTCAGGGGAAGCTTGACTTGGAGCGTCTGTCATTAAACAGGAAGCTGTTTGGGTTTTTGGAAAAGCAATTACATCTCTAATAGAGCTAGATCCAGTCATTAGCATTATCATCCTGTCATACCCAATAGCTAGACCTGCATGAGGAGGACAGCCGTGCTTAAGAGCTGAAAGTAAAAATCCAAATTTTTCTTCCGCTTCCTTAATACCAATTCCTAATATTTCTAAAACAGCGGTTAACATCTCGTGATCATGGATACGGACTGATCCCCCTCCTAATTCTGTTCCGTTCAAAACCACATCATAGGCATCAGATAAAATGGCAAGAGGGTTAGCCTTTAATTCTTTAATAGAAGCTTTAGGTAAAGTAAATGGGTGGTGAAGAGGAGTTATCTCGCCTGAAGCTGTCTTTTCAAACATGGGAAAATCTATTACCCAACAAGGTGACCACTGACTTTTAAGCAAATCTAAATCATTTCCAAGCTTTAGTCTCAGAGCTGAAAGAGATTCATTGACCACTTTCTTTTCTCCTGCTCCAAAAAAGATAATATCTCCATTAGATGCTTCCAAAGTCTTTAGAAGTTTAGAAACAACTGAATCTTCAAGAAACTTAGTAATAGGAGAATTTAGTCCCTCTTTTCCTTTCATTAAATCCTCGACTCTTATATAAGCCAGACCCTTAGCTCCATATTCCAAAACTAAATTGGTGTAATCATCAATTTGCTTCCTGCTTAAAACACCTCCTCCAGGAACCCTTAAAG
>CERQ01024159.1_pt1 | contig 14268 bp, 16 predicted proteins | sample 530711 | NCBI WGS metagenome assembly CERQ01 (sample SAMEA2620882, study PRJEB7988) | marine metagenome | biome: marine biome (ENVO:00000447); feature: mesopelagic zone (ENVO:00000213); material: "saline water (ENVO:00002010), including plankton (ENVO:xxxxxxxx)" | depth 850 m | reverse complement strand
GAATATTCAAGATCTAAAAAAGATAGAGGAGCTCCAGTAATTAGACTTAAATATAAAGAAATTCGTACAGAAAAGGTTTTAGTTAAATCCTATTCTGGTTATGACATTAAAATAGAAGCAGCAAATATACAAAGAGTTAGTGCAATTTATCTTTATTCAGATAGGGATAATTATGTATTTATGAATAATAGCAGTTATGAACAAATAAATTTAAGTAAAGAAATATTAGGAGATCGTATTAATTATTTGGTTGATCAATTACAAATTGATTTATTGTATTTTGAAAATAATCCGATATCTATTGAATTACCAAATTTTGTTGATATGAAAGTTATTTTAACTGATAATGCTGTTAAAGGAGATACTACTCAGGGAGCAACAAAAAAAGCTACTTTACAAACTGGGATTATTATTAATGTTCCTTTATTTGTTAATAATAATGATTTAATTAAAATGGATACACGAACATCGGAATACATAGGAAGAGTTTGAAAATGAAAAATATTTTTGAAGTATCTAGTTTATTAGTTAATCTCAATAGCTTAATAGATCAAAATGTTTATTTGAAAGATATATGGATACAAGGCGAAGTTACTGATTATAAAGGACCTGCTTATTCTGGCCACAAGTATTTTTCAATAAAAGATGAAAATAATATGATTAGATGTGTATTTTTCAAGTACGCTCATATTGGCTCAGATGATTTTTCAGACGGAGATAAAATTTTAATCAATGGAGAAATAGAAATATATTCACCTACCGGGAATTTACAGTTAAAAGTTAGATCTGTTAAAAAACATGGATTAGGTGATATTTCCATAGAGATTGATAGATTACGACAAAGATTAGAACATGAAGGTTTATTTGATATAGGTAGGAAGCGTGATATACCCTTATTTCCACAAACTATATGTGTGATAACATCAGAAAATTCTTCGGCATGGGAAGATATTAAAAAAGTAATTACAATGAGATATCCTTTAGTAAAGTTAATTTTGATTCCTACTTTGATGCAAGGTGAAAATTGTATTGAAGATGTGTGTAATTCAATTGATATAGCAAATAAAGATTCATTAAGTGATATTATTCTTTTGTCTAGAGGAGGTGGTTCTGAAGAAGACCTTATGCCTTTTAATTCAGAGGAAATAGTAAGATTTATTTTTGCTTCTAAAATCCCAATAGTGACAGGAATAGGACATGAAGATGATAATACACTTTCAGATTATGTTGCTGATAAAAGAGGATTAACACCAACAGGTGCAGCTCAAATGATCACACCTGATATCAATGATTTGAAAATTGACATTAATAGATTGTCTTTAAATATACAAAAGTCTTTTAAATATTATTTGGAATTTAAAATTCCTGAAATAGAAAAAGTAAAAATAAGATTACATAATATTTTCCCAAGAAAAATAGAAATTTTAATTAGAAATACTGATCAGATAGAATTTATGCTAAATGATAAATTGTCTAATTATATAAATACAACAATAAATAATCTGGAAGTTATAAAGCATTCTTTAAGTGTTTTTAATATTACTGAAATGTCAAAAAAGGGATATGCTCTTGTAGAAAATAATAAGAAAAAAATAATTAAGTCAATTAATCAGGTAGAAATGGGTGAAAAATTGAAAATCTTGTTGTCTGATGGAATATTAAGCTCAAAAGTAGAAAATAAAATTAAGGAGTAATTAATGTCTGAAAATAAAAGTGAAGCAAATAAAGATTTTGAGGATTTTGAAGAGAATTTATTATTTTTACAGAAAATAGTTAATGAATTAGAGAATCAGGATTTATCTTTGTCAGAAACAATTAAATTGTACGAGAAAGGGCAGATATTAGTTAAACATTGTAATCAAGCTTTAGAAAAAGCTCAGTTAGTTATTACTAACTATGAAAAGATTTAATTTGAGTTTGAGTTAACCCGTGTTTTTTAGTAAACCTACACAATCTATTTATTTAATTGTTTTATTTGTTAATATATTTATTTGGATAATTTCTGAATTAATATTAGATGGTTCTTCGAATACTTTAATTGCAATGGGAGCAAACTATGCCCCTTATGTAAAAGAAGGAGAAGTATGGAGGCTTCTTTTTTCTGTTTTTCTTCATTCTGGTATTTCGCATTTGATATTTAACTCAATTGCATTATTAGCTTTTGGAAATTTAATTGAACAATTATTTGGGAAAAGAAATTTTTTAATCTTATATTTATGCTCTGGAATTACAGGAAGTGCATTAAGTGTAGCATTAAACAATAATGCAATTTCTGTAGGATCTAGCGGGGCAGTATTTGGTTTACTTGGATCATTAATGATTTACTATGTACATATTAGAAAATTTAATCCTATTTATGCTAAAAATAATTTAATTGGTATCATTATTTTACTAACAATCAATTTGTTTTATGGATTAACATATCCAAGAGTTGATAATTGGGCTCATTTGGGAGGATTGCTAGGTGGGATATTTAGTTCATCAATTTTATTGTATTTTAATATCAGAATTAATATTAATTTAATTATAAGTATATTAAGTTTTATTATATGGGGATGTATGATATTTTTGTTGATAAATACATAATTGAAATTAAAAGCTAATGTTAAAAATTGGATGGTTTTCTACAGGAAATGGTAAAGGGTCTTTAGGTTTTATTAATTTTTTTTTAAATCAGATTAGTAAAAATTCATTGAATGCATCTTTGGAATTTGTATTTTGTAACAGGGAATTTGGTGAGGCAGATGGTAGTGATGAATATATAAATTATATTACTCAAAATAATATAAATTTAATTACCTTATCTTCTGCAAATTTTCAAAAAAAGAATAATTATAAAAAATTTTCTGATTGTAGAGAATTATATGATAAAGAGGTGCTTAAATTAATATCTGAGTATGAAGTTGATATAATTGTACTTGCAGGTTATATGCTTATTTTAAGTGAAGATTTATGTACAAAGTTTAAATTTATTAATTTGCACCCTGCTCTACCTGATGGTCCTAAAGGTACATGGGGGCAGGTAATTGTGAAACTTATTGAAAATCATCAAGAATATTCAGGATTAAATGTTCATATTGTTACTAAAAACCTTGATGCAGGAAAATCAATAGGATATTGTAAATTTCCAATAAAATCTAATTTGTATAATGATGCATGGAATCAATTTAATTTAGAATCAAATCATAAAAAAATTATTTATGAAGATTTAGATTTATTTACTCTTATTAGAAATCAAATATTATCTAGGGAAAAATATCTATTAGTGATTGTTATAAATTATTTAATTAACAATAAAGAAGTTTTAGAGCAGTTATTTAATGAAAAACCCAATAAAGATTTTAAATCTGTTGATTTTAGTCTGCAAATAGAAAAATTATTAAGCTGATTCTGATAATAAATCGTCGTAATTTATTTTAGTATTATTTTTATCATAGATGATAAATTTATTTTTGTTATTGATTGATTGTTCAGTTACATGGATTCTTGAAAAGTTGTTTTTACCAGGTAGTTCGTACATTGCATCAATTAAAGTTTCTTCTAATATAGATTTCAAACCTCTTGCACCAATTCCTCTTTCTATTGCTAATTTTGAAATTTTTTCTAGAGCTTTATTATCAAATTCTAATATCAGGTTATCTATTGAAAATAATGTTTTATATTGTTCTATAATAGAATTGACTGGTTTTGTTAATATGTCATATAAATGATTTTCGTTTAATTCATGAAGCTGAGTAATAACAGGTAATCTGCCAATAAACTCAGGTATAAATCCATATTCTAGTAGATCTTCTGTGGTAGCATTCTGTTCTGTTTCCTGGTCATTCGAATTATTTTTATCTGATTGAAAACCAATGGAATGGAAATTTTTTTGGATTCTTTTGTTAACAATATCTTGAATTCCTTCAAAAGCTCCGCCTACAATAAATAAAATGTTATGTGTGTTAATCTGGATAAATTCTTGATGAGGATGTTTCCTGCCACCTTGGGGAGGTACATTTGAAATGGTTCCTTCTATTATTTTTAATAGTGCTTGTTGAACTCCTTCACCTGATACATCTCTTGTTAAAGAAGGATTAGCTGATTTACGAGTTATTTTATCTATTTCATCTATATAAATTATGCCTTTTTCAGCTTTTTTAATATCAAAATCTGCTGCTTGTATTAATCTAAGTAATATATTTTCAACGTCTTCACCAACGTACCCTGCTTCTGTTAGTGATGTTGCATCAACTATTGCAAATGGGACGTCTAAAATTTTAGCTAACGATTGAGCTAATAATGTTTTTCCAGATCCAGCAGGACCGATTAATGCTATGTTTGATTTTTCAATTGTTATATCGGATTGTTGTGTATTTTGCGTATTAATTCTTTTGTAATGATTATAAACAGATACACTAAGTATTTTTTTTGCTATTTCTTGCCCGATAATTGATTTGTCTAATTCAGATTTTATAGATATAGGATATGATATTGATGATTTGTTTTCATCTGAATATTTTTTTAGATCTTTATTTTTAATATTTGTATTTGATAACATGTCAGAACATAAATTCACACATATATCACAAATAAACACTCGATCTGGACCTGCTATTAATCTATTTACTTGAGTTTGAGGTTTTTTACAAAAAGAGCATAAATATTTTGTATTGTTATTTAAAGTATTCAATGTTTTTTCTCATTTAATTTATTTTTATTGTTTATCAAGAACTTCATCAATAAGCCCATAGTCTTTGGCTTGGGCAGATGTTAAATAATAATCTCTATCAGTATCTTTAGCTATTTTTTCATATGGTTGTCCGGTTGACTCAGAAATCATTTGTCTGACTTTGTCTTGAAGTCTAAGCATTTCTCTTGCTGCAATTTCAACATCAGAAGCTTGTCCTTGAGCTCCACCTATTGGTTGATGCATATGGACGGTGGAATTTGGCAAAGCATATCTTTTGCCTTTTGTTCCTGCGCATAAAAGTACAGTAGCCATACTTGCAGCTAAACCTACACAAATAGTTGAAACATCTGGCCTGATTAAGTTCATAGTATCAAAAATTGCTAAACCAGAACTTATTACACCACCTGGTGAGTTAATATATATACTTATATCTCTCTCAGGGTCTTCTCTGTCAAGGTATAGAAGTTGTGCTACTAATAAGTTTGCCACCTGATCATTTATTGGAGTTCCTAAAAATATAATTCTTTCTTTTAGTAATAATGAATATATATCAAATGCTCTTTCTCCTCTGGTACCACTTTCTATTACCATTGGTATTATATTTTTTGGATTATTAATCATTTTCAAACTCCTTATTTTTTAGAGAGATTTACAATTGTCTTATAAATTTAATTGCTATACAACGTTTTCTAGGGTCTCTTGATATAAATATTTTGATGCCTTTTCAAGTTTTAATCTGTATTCTGCTTCCATTCGGATCTCTTCTTTAGATAATTTAGGGCTGTTTTTATTATTTGATTGTTGGGCTATTAAATTTTTTTCAGCTTCAGATAATTCTTGTTCTGTAGGAGTAATATTTTTTTGTTTACATATTTCTAATAGAGTGAAAGTTCTATTTAATTTTTGCAATGTTTCAATTTCTATATTTTTTTTAGTTTCATCTAGATTTTGGTTGTTTTTAGTAAGATATTCTTCAAGAGTCATTTTGAATCTTTTTGCTAAATTTTCAAGTTGTTCTATTTCATTTTGAATTTCTCTTTCAATCATGAGAGGTGGGAGTTCAATATTAGAAATTTTTATCAATTCATTAATTGCATTATTCTGGTATTCGTATTCTGATTGCTGTTTATGATTCTCTTCGACACTTGTTTTAACTTTTTTCCTTAAAGTATTCATTGTTTTAATTTCGTTATTGGAAACCATTTTTGCAAAATTTGCATCTAATTTAGGTGAGTCAGATTTTTTCACTGAATTTACTGTGATGTTAAAATTTGCTTTTTTATTAGCCATTTCTGAAGAAGGGTGATTTTTTGAAATCTTTAAATCTAGATTTTTTGAATCTCCTTCTTTTAGTCCAATAAGATTTTTAATTAACCCCGGTGCAAATTCATCATTTTGTTCTTCAAGTAAAATATCAGTGTTTTTTTGATCAAGTACAGAATTGCCATTTATTTCAATTTTAATATTAATAGAAATTAATTCTCCTGATTGCGCTTTTTCACTACTTGGAATCCAATTTGTGAATTGTTTTTGTAAATTATTGATTTGTTCATCTATTAGAGATTCAAAATCGGGATCTTTCATTTTTTCCAGTTTTATTTTATTTATTTCGCCCAATGCAATTTGAGGTTGTAAGGGTAAAATAATAGTAAATTTAATAGGGTTAAAGTTTTTCAATTCTATTTTTGGAGGCATATATGATTCAAGCTTGGATTCTTTAATTGCCTCAGTTGTTTTATCGGAAAGTATATTATCTAGCGCCTCAGATATTATTGTTTCTTTACCATATTGAGATTCAATAATATGATAAGGAGCTTTTCCTTTTCTGAAACCTGGAATTGTAATTTTTTTTACTAGTTTCTTATAACCAATTTTATAATAAGGTTCTAAGTCTTTGTCATCTAAATCTACATCTAAGTTTACTTGTCTGTTTTTTTCTTTACTTTGTTTAAATTTCATTATTTATATTATAAATCAAAATGCTTTGATTTCTAAGGTGTATAAAGATTATGATTGTTATAAACTTATTTAAATAGTTTAACTATTAATTATGATTTCTTTAGATGATTATATAATTCAAAACTCTGATAATTCTGCAGAGAATAAAGCAATATTTGAAATAATACTTAAAACATCTGATGGTGTGATTGAAATATCAAAACTTCTTTATGGACCCGATTCAAAAGATTTATTTGGTAAGCATGGTGGAGAAAATATTCATGGCGAACAGGTTGAAAAATTAGATTTGATTGCTACAGATGTATTTCTTAGAAATTTTGCTCAGTCAGAATATATTTCCGCTGTAGGATGTGAGGAGTTGGATGATATCAAACAGCTTCAAAATAATTCTTCTTCTTATATGATTATGATGGATCCTCTTGATGGTTCGTCTAATGTAGATGTCTCAGTTAGTATAGGTTCTATTTTTGGAGTTTGGGAAAATAGTTTTGATTATTCTGATTTCAAATCTTATAAAGGATCTAATCAAAAAATGGCTATGTATGCTATTTATGGACCTAATACAGTTTTAGTTATTGGGTATGACTCTAAAATTGTTTCATTTATTTTGGATTCTGAATCTAAATTTGTATTGTTGGATCAAAATATTAAATTACCAAAAAATCCTCAGTATTATAGTGCTAATGAAAGTAATTATCACAATTGGTCAAATGAGGTACAAGAATATATTGATAATTTGAGAGGTAATAAATCTTTGACACAAAGATATGTTGGTTCATTGGTTGCAGATTTTCATAGGAATCTGTTAAAAGGTGGAATTCATTTAAATCCTATGAATATTAATACTCGTAAGTCAAAGTTAAGATTAATGTATGAAGCAAATCCATTGGCTTATATAATTAATATTGCCGGAGGAGAATCTTTTTCAAAAGGCATGGATACATTAGAGTTGGAACCAGAGGGAATACATCAAACAGTTTCATTAATTATTGGAAATGCAAATTTGACAAAAAATGTAGAATAAAAGGATATATTATGGATAAAGACAAATTATCAAATATTGCTAAAAAATTAGTAGCTTCTCATAAGGGAATATTGGCAGCAGACGAAAGCAACCCTACTATTAAAAAGAGATTTGATTCCATTGATATAGAATCGACTGAAAACAATAGACGAGATTATAGGGAATTACTTTTTTCTACCCAAGGTATTGAAGATTATATTAGTGGAATAATTTTATATGAAGAAACTTTGTATCAAAAAAGTTCTAAAGGGCAGTTATTGTCTGAATTGCTGCAAAGTAAAGGTGTAATTCCTGGAATAAAAGTTGATAAAAGTGCAAAAGATTTCATTGGCTTTCCTGGAGAAAAGATTACTGAAGGATTAGATGGATTGTATGATCGGATGAAAAATTTCCATGATGATGGAGCTAGATTTAGTAAGTGGAGAGCTGTAATAACAATTGGTGATCAAATACCTTCTGCTCAATGCATAGAATTAAATGCTGTTTTACTGGCTAGATACGCTATTACTAGCCAAGAAGCGGGATTGGTTCCCATAGTGGAACCTGAAGTATTGATGGACGGAGAACATAGTATAAATTCTTGTTATGAAGTTACAAATAAGACATTAATTGAAGTTTTCAATCAATTAGATAAACATAAAGTGAATTTACCTGGAATATTGCTTAAACCAAATATGATTTTGTCAGGAAAAGAATCTCTAAATAGAGCTGATAAAAACAAGGTAGCTGAAATGACACTTAAATGTTTTAAAGAGGCTATTCCTGAAAATGTTCCAGGTATTATTTTCTTATCTGGAGGCCAATCCGATATTGAATCTATAGATAATCTTGATGCTATAAATAAATCGGCAAAACAAACAGGTGATATGCCATGGGAGTTAAGTTTTTCATATGGGAGGGGTTTGCAATCATCAACACTGAATAAATGGAAGGGGAATTCAGATAATCTCTTAATTGCACAAAAAGAATTTATAAATAGATGCAAGATGGTTTCAGAAGCTAGAAATGGCGAATTATCTTAAATAAATGGACATACTGATAGCATCGCATAACCAAGGGAAAATACTTGAGATTAAAAAATATTTTGAACATTTTAGTATAAAATTTTTTGATCTTAAATCACTTGGTATTCATGAAAGTGTTAGTGAGCCATTTGATACTTTTCAACAAAATTCTTTTCATAAAGCTGATTATTATTCTTCAATTTCAGGAATGTTAGTTTTAGCTGACGATTCGGGATTGGAAGTTGAATGTTTAAATGGAAGACCTGGTGTATTAAGTGCAAGATATGGAGGTGACAATTTATCAGACGAGGAAAGAAATTTATTATTATTAGAAGAAATTTCTGATTTTAATAATGTTAAGGCAAAATTTAAATGTGCATTAACACTTTGTCAAAGTAAACAATGGGTCAGTGTTTTCGAAGGAGAGTGTGAGGGATTAATAATAGATAAGCCTAAAGGATCTAATGGTTTTGGTTATGATTCGATATTTTTTTTAGAAAAATATTCAAAAACTATTGCTGAAATAGATACTGAAATAAAAAATAAAATTAGTCACAGAGCAATTGCTTTAAATAAGTTGTCTAAATTTTTAGAAAAGAATTGTTTTTGAAATTTTAAAGTAGTTTTTTTGAGGAAAAGTATAATTGTTATTTACTGTCTATCCATTGATTTACAATTTTCTCACTTGTTTTTTGTAAAATTCCTGTAGTTAGTGTTAGCTTGTCTTTTACATTGGTTAGTTCTATTAGTTTTTCTACAGTATATTTGCCGTATTGACTGCCCCTTCTGCTTTTCCTGCCTCCTAAGACCAGACGATTTATTCGTGCTGATATAATGGCGCCAAGACACATTGGACAGGGCTCCCATGAAGCGTAAAGAGTTGCTCCAGGAAAATTGAGAGTTTTGATTGAAGTACTTGCATCTCTTAAAGTTACAGTTTCTGCATGAGCGGTTGGATCAAATGTACTGTATACAAGATTTCGGCCAGTACGTATTATTTTACCATCCATTACTAATACTGCCCCAAATGGTTGATCACCTAGTTCCAAGCCCTTAATCGCTTCATTTATTGCTATCTGCATCAATTCTGTATCATTCATAATTTCATCCTATTTGAATTTTATTTAGGATTAAAAGTTTATTCTATAACTTTTTACTCTAAAGCCATCTGTTTTTATAGTAATACTTATTTTAAATCTATAATGCACTAAAGATGAGATAGATTTATAATTATAGTTAAGTATTTATAAATATTTGAATTTAGCTTTTTAAAATAACCTATCTAAATTCATTGAATTAATTCTTTAAAATGTATATTGTCTCTTTACTATGGTTATAAAAGATAAATTTAATAGACCAATAAAAGATTTAAGGATATCTGTAATTGACAGATGTAATTTTAGATGTCCTTATTGTATGCCAAAAGAAATTTATGGAGAAAGGTATCAATTTTTGAAAAATGATCAATTGTTATCATTTGATGAAATAATAACAATTAGCGAAATTTTTTCAAAGCTTGGAGTAGAAAAGTTAAGAATTACAGGTGGTGAACCATTATTGCGAAAAGATTTGTCTTTATTAATTAAAGATTTAAAATCAATTAAATCTATCAAAGAAATAGCGTTAACTACGAATGGTTTTTTCCTAAATAAATACGCCTTGGATTTAAAGCAGTCAGGAGTAGATAGATTGACTGTTAGTTTGGATTCTTTAAACCCTGAAACATATAAAAAATTGAATGGGCAAAATTTAGATATTGAAAAAACATTAGAAGGACTCAAATTTGCTAATAGTATTGGATTTGAAAATATAAAAATTAATTGCGTAGTCATGAAAGGTGTAAATGAGAAGCAAATTATTGATTTGGTAAATTTTGGAAGAGAAAATAATTTAATTATAAGATTTATAGAGTATATGGATGTTGGAACTATAAATGGATGGAAATCAGATGATGTTGTTTATGCAGAAGATATTCTTAGGATTATAGAAAAAAAATATGAATTAGAAGCAGTTGATCCGAATTATTTTGGAGAAGTAGCAACAAGATATAAATTTATTGATGGAATGGGCGAGATAGGCATAATATCCTCAGTTTCAAAACCATTTTGTGCTGATTGTACAAGAGCAAGAATTACTGCAGATGGAAATTTATATACATGTTTATTCACAAATAAAGGTCATGATTTGAAATCTGTGATAAGAGAACAATCTTCTAAACATCTGGAGGATTTTATAAAAAATATTTGGATAAATAGATCTGATCAATATTCACAACTTAGAGCTTTAGGTAAAACTGATAAAGAAAAAGTGGAGATGTATAAAATTGGTGGATAATAAGCAAAATAAATCTCAGCAATCCAGTATTGATGATTTTGTAACTGATTCTAATGTAAGTCGTTATATAGTTTATACTGATGGGTCTTGCATTCCTAATCCAGGACCAGGTGGTTGGGCGTATGAAATTAGAAATTCTCAAGATGAGATAATTGAATCATTAAGTGGTTCTGATAAAAATACTACAAATAATCGTATGGAATTAACTGCAGTCATTAAATCTCTTGGATCAGATTATATAAATAATGATTCTGTTGTGACTATTAAATCTGATAGTCAATTAATTATAAATACTATGATTAAGAATTGGAAAAAAAAAGAAAATATTGATTTGTGGGAAGAGTTGGAAGAATTTAAAAAAAAGAAAAATCTTCGTTGTGAATGGGAATGGGTTAAAGCACATGCAGGAATTGAGGGTAATGAAAATGTAGATCAAAAAGCTAATCAGGAAGCAAGAATGTCTCATCTTTCAAAAGATGGTAATGTAAATATGGTAGATGTTTCAGATAAAAGTCAAACTATTAGAGTGGCTAAAGCTGTTTCGAAAATAAAATTATCAAAAACAGCTTTTGAAATGACAAAAAGTAATGATTCAAAAAAAGGTAATGTTTTAGCCACAGCCAGAATAGCAGGAATACAGGCTGCAAAAAAAACCCATGAATTGATTCCCTTGTGTCATCAGATAAATCTGACAAATATAAATATAGATTTTATATTAGATGATTCGGGGTTTATAACAGTAGACTCAGAAGTGAAGTGCATTGGTAATACAGGTGTTGAAATGGAAGCTTTAACTTCGGTAACTGTCGCGTCTTTGACAATTTATGATATGTTGAAATCTGTGGACAAAAGAATAGTTATAAATGATATTCATTTAATCTCAAAAGCAGGTGGTAAAAGTGGTGATTTCAATTATTAAAATTATATTTAAATATGTTTAAATTATTGGTTGGTATAGGTAATCCGGGAAAGAAATATAACAATACTCGGCATAATATTGGATGGAAAGTTTTAGATTCATTTAATTTAATTAATAAAAGTGAATTGATATCTAAAAAAGATGATTATGAGTTATATCAAACATTTTATGAATCTAAAGAATTATATTCTTTAAAACCTATAACCTATGTTAATAATTCTGGAGTTCCATTAAAAAAAATAATTAAAAAATTAAATATACATACAAATGAAGTTTTGATTATTGTAGATGATATAAATTTATTGTTGGGAGTAATAAGATTGAAAGAAAGAGGTGGACCAGGAGGACATAATGGATTGAAATCTATTTTTTCGGAAATTGCTAGTAATGATATACCCAGATTAAGATTAGGAATAGGCACATCAGATAGATATGGAGAAGATTTAGTTTCTTTTGTTTTAGGAAAATTTGATGCTAATGAAACTAAAATTGTTAATGATATGATTGATAGATCAGTAGAAGCAATAGATAATATTTTGTCTGAAGGATTTGCAAAAGCAATGGAATTAACAAATTACAAAAAACAGGATAAGGTAAATTGAAAAAAATACATATAGACCGTATTAAAGAATTATCTGATTTGGTTAAATTAAATTTAACCTCAGAAGAATTAAAAACTTTATCTGTTGATTTAAATGATATTTTAGATAGTTTTGATAAATTAAATAGTTTAGAAATAAATGTATTTAATGAATTTGATGATGATTTAAAAGATAAAAATATTACCAGGAAAGATATTAAGCATAAATCTTGGGATAAATCTATTTTGTTAAGCAATGCTCCAAATCATGATGGGAATGAATTGAATATTGAGTATGTTCTTGGAGATGATTAAATGTCTGATGATTTGTCGGGTAAAAGTATTGGTTATTTAAGTAAATTATTAAGAAATAATAAAATTAGTTCTGTTGAATTAGTAGATTATTTTTTTGATAGGATTGAAAGATTTGATAATAAAATTCATTCTTTTTTGTCTACAGATAAAAATTTTGCTATCAAACAAGCCAAAGAATCTGATAATAAAATAAAAAATGGTGATCAAAGCCCATTAAACGGTATTCCTTATATGCTTAAAGATAATATATGTACTAATAATTTCCCTACCACTGCAGGTTCGAAAATATTAAATGATTTCTATTCTAATTATGATGCTACTGTTGTAAAAAAACTGAATATAGAAGGAGCAGTATTATTAGGTAAGGGAAATTTAGATGAATTTGCAATGGGTTCATCAACTGAAAATTCTTCATTTGGACCAACTAAAAATCCATGGGATTATGATTATGTTCCAGGTGGTAGTAGTGGCGGACCAGCAGCTGCAGTAAGCGCTGGGTTTGCTGCATTTTCTTTAGGATCAGATACTGGAGGCAGTATAAGACAACCTGCATCTTTATGTGGAGTTACTGGTCTTAAACCATCATATGGAGTAGTTAGTCGTTATGGATTAATTGCTTTTGGAAGTTCATTAGATCAAATAGGCCCATTTACTAATAATGTTGAAGATTCCGCTTTAATATTAAATGCAATAAAAGGAAGAGATGAAAATGATTCTACATCTAAGGATTATGACAAAGATTTAATTTTAGACCAAATAGAAGACTTTAAGAATTTGAAAATTGGAATTCCTAAAGAGTATTTCCCTGAAACTTTAGATAAAGAAATTAAAAATAAAATTACTGATGTTATTAATTTGTTAATTGAGCATGGTGCTGAAGTAGAGGAAGTATCATTGCCTCATACTGAATATGCTTTGGGAGTTTATTATATTTTGGCTCCATCAGAAGCTTCATCTAATCTGGCAAGATATGATGGTGTGAAATATGGTTTTTCTGATAATCAAGTTAGTAGTATGTGGGAACGAATAGAAAATTCCAGATCTAAAGGTTTTGGCATTGAGGTGAAACGCCGAATTATGCTGGGTACATATGCGCTGTCTTCTGGATATTATGATGAATATTATGGTAAAGCAGAACAGGTAAGACAGTTGATTAAACAAGAATTAAATGATGTGTTTAAAAAAGTTGATTGCCTGATTACACCCACTTCTCCGACAACAGCTTTTAAATTAGGTGAAAGGACAAAAGATCCTATGGCGATGTATACAAGTGATATCATGACAATACCTGCAAACATTGCCGGGATTCCTGGTATATCAATTCCATGTGGAAAGGTAAACGGGTTACCTGTAGGCGTACAATTAATGGGATCTTATCTTAGTGAAAAAAAATTATTAAGTATTGCAAATCATATTCAAAAAATTACTGATTGGCATCTTGAAAGACCTGGGTTAGATTAA
>CERQ01045201.1_pt1 | contig 14318 bp, 15 predicted proteins | sample 530711 | NCBI WGS metagenome assembly CERQ01 (sample SAMEA2620882, study PRJEB7988) | marine metagenome | biome: marine biome (ENVO:00000447); feature: mesopelagic zone (ENVO:00000213); material: "saline water (ENVO:00002010), including plankton (ENVO:xxxxxxxx)" | depth 850 m | reverse complement strand
TATGTTTTTAGAGGCTTTTGTTTGTGAGCGTTTTGTTGGATCAAGTCGAAAATCTGGGTTTTTACTACTTTAAGAATATGATTTAATCAAGCGATATAAGAAGTATTCGGTATTCCTGACTCCCCTAAATTGTGATCTAAAATCCTTTACTTTGGCATTAAAGGATTCTGCTGAAGCATTTTTACTTCTGTTTAAAAAATAGTTGAGTACAGAGCGGTAATTCAAAGCAATACTATTGGCTACCGTTTGGAAGCTCTTAAAACCTGATTCCTCTACATCTTTATACCATTGGGCTAGTTTGGTGTAAGCTATTTTTAATATCTATGGCTTGGTCAAAAATACTCAAGCCTTGAACAAGTCCATAGGCTTTCTTTAATTCTGGGTATTCATTAAACAATATCCGACCCCTGTCTTTCTGATTTGAAGTCCATTTATCTGGGGATTTATACAGTAGATATCTACTCCTGGACAGGAGTTATGAAGTATCCCCATTTGTTAAGACAGCTTAGCTGCTAAATTAAGTTCTATTTTTCATTTATTATGCAGCTTTTCTTTCTTGTTTTAAATATCGGTTATAAGGTATTTCATTTTCTATTCCTTGATGTCTTTTTTGGTGGTTATAAAAATTAAAATAGGTGCCCAGTTGAAGTTAAAGATCAGCTCCAGATTCTGGAGGGTTTAAGTAAATACTTTCGTACTTCACACTTCTCCATAGTCTTTCTATAAATACATTATCGATAGCTCTTCCTTTACCATCCATACTGAGCTTGATATTCCTAGATAGTACACTGTGGGTAAAAATCCCTGAAGTAAACTGGCTTCCCTGATCGGTATTAATGATCTCCGGAGTTCCGTGGATATCAATTGCTTCCTCCAAGGTTTCTTTACACCAATAGGAATCCATAGAATTGGAAACCGACCAGTTAAGCACATAGCGACTATGTAGGTCGATGATCGCTACTAGGTACGATAAACCCTTTTCGCATGGGAATGTAAGTAATATTGATGGCCCAAACTTGATTGGGGCGATCTACTGAAAGATTCCACAATAAGTTAAGGATACACTTTATGTTCTTTATTTCACCTGGAGGTATGTTTCCCTGGCATGATGGCTCTAAGATCCATTATCTTGGAGTAAAGGCGTTCAATACGCTTTTTATTGACTTTAAACCCTTTAATCCAGCCTAAGACAAGTATGCATTCGCTTGGCTCTAAATGGATGATGAGTATAATGTTCATCCATCAGGCGCATTAGTTCTAAATTGAGTTTGCTTTCTCCACGAGGCTTATAATAAATGCTACTGCGGTGGATCTGTAAGAGTTTACATTGCCGCTGAAGGCTGAGCTTAGAATGCCTCTTGCGTATCATTTTTCGAAGCTCTAAAGGTTCTATCGCAAGGCGTTTTTTAAAAAATCATTCTCCACTCCAATTACTTTAAGAAGCTGGTTTTTCTTTTCCTCTTCCTCTGATTTTTTGGATTTTTCGCCCTTAGAAAAAAAAGTGTCAGCCTCCTTTAGGAAATCTCGCTTTCAAGTATTAATCTGCTGAGGGGTGATTTCAAATATTTGTGCTAGTTCCGGAGTGATTTCCCGTTCTTTCAAGGCTTCAAGGACTACTTTCGTTTTAAACTTGGAGGTAAATTTTCTTCGTGTCATAATACAGTAAAATTAAGGTTATCTTTGAACTTAACTTACTGTCCTAATTTTTTGGGGATGATTAGTATCGAGTAATCCCATCTTTATGCTCGTAAGATCTGGAGATAAGTTTTCCATCGATGGCAATTTACCCTTTGGAACATAGTTTTCGATGAGTTCGGCATTTTTGTTCCATGCCACAAGATTGTGCCATTGAGTATTCTGAACGGATTCCCCTTTTTTATTGTAGTAATAGTCATTGGTAGCGATAATCAAACGCGCTACTTTTTTGGACTTGTTCAGATTGGTGATTTCGAAAGTGTTTCCCATATTTCCGATTAACTGTACTTTGTTACTTAGATTACTCATAATTAAAAGTTTTAAAGATTACTAATGCCCCTTATTAGAAATAGAATGGATTGTAAATTTTAAGGGTTGTTTGTTTGCCTCTTACTTGCGTAGCACACTAAAACAAGGAAGTTCTGTCAAGACTTTTCAGGATAAATCAGTATTGCCTGCGACGTCGTAAAATCCATAAGATTTTTAAGGAAGTAGAAACCTTATTTATCCTGAAAACTGGAGGCCTGGCCTTGAGGGGTTTTCTATAGTCTTAAGAATTATTTCCACTGCCTTTTTCGCAGGGAGCGTACCTGCAGTTAAGCGATCGTAGAAACAGGGATGGATTAGGATTCGTTAGTCTATACCTGTTTTTTGCTGTCCCAAAAAACAATAGCAGGCTTTTTTTATTATAAACCCCTTGAAATGATTAAGACAAAATTTTAATTTTTAAGGAGTACCGTGTATAAGCCCAAGAAGCTTATACCGGGAATACTGTTAAGAAAATGAAAGTTTTGTTTATCCATTTTTTTGTATTCCCTAATAAATTCAAAACATAAGTAAAGTAGAATACTATTTATTGTAGGTAATTATATAAAGATGGAGTATCCCATTACAATAGGAGTAAAGCAGTAAATAAAGAAATAGTTATTGTAATCGTAGTAATCTTACGTACGTATAATACAATAGTTTATAAGAATTAAAAAACTAATAAAAAGACGTTAAGATCTTAATCAAGTTTAGATTTTTAAAAGACTGTGAAAAATTGTCAAGCTATAAAAAATAATAATTTTATATTTTACCGTTAGTTTTATGGAGAGTAATTTTAAAAGTTTTATTTTGCGACTCTATTATAATAAAAAGAAGACGGGAGGGAAAAGCTTACCCTACTAAACTCATCCCTCCCTTAACTTAGAATTTGCAGGCAATATTACTATTCTTTTTGAATATTTTCCGTATACAAAACCTTATTAAAAGTAAGGTTTTGTTGTTTTTTACATGCTAAGCCTTACTATTAGTATGGTTGTAGAGTACTCTAAACTCCGTTTTCAAATCTAAATTTGCCGAAGTAGTAATTGTTAAATTTAGTTAGTTAGTAAAAGCAGCTTTGTTGCACGAGTAAAAGAAGGATGTTTAGGTATATTGTTATTAGCAATGAAATGGAAACTGTACGTCAGGTTACTTACCAATTAAGTAACTTTCCAGATTTTATATGCTTAAACATTACTTCTAACTTTGATGAAGCTTCTAACGTAATTCTAAAAGAAAGCCCCGATCTTATTTTTCTGGATCTCGATATGAGACTCCCTGAAATGGGATGCTTTGAGTTTGTGAATCAGCTCTTTCAATACACCGAACATCTTCCCAATTTCGTAGGACTGTCAGAAAGTAAAGAAATGGCGTACCTCACCATTAAAAATGATTTTGTGGATTATGTCTTGAAGCCAGTCAGCGAATTCGAAATGCGAAAATGTATGCTGCGCTTTAAAAAAAAGGCGAGTAAACAAGTCAATAGATTATGTCTTAAGAATAATTCAGATTACCACTATATTGATATCGATGATATTCTGTACTTACAGGCAGATAACAATACCACCGATATTTTCTTAAATACCGGAAATAAAATTGCCGCCTTCGAAACCCTTAAAAAGTTTCAGGAAAAATTACCTAAATTCTTTATTCGTATACATAACAGTTATATCGTTAATTCACAACAGATTAATCGAATTAACTTTGGGAAGTCTAAGATTAGCCTTCACGCTAATTTTGAAACCGTTAACCTTCCATTCTCCAGAAAATATAAAGATTCTGTAAAATTTTTTAATGATCATATGATTTCCGTACAGTTTGCCACTATCCTTAATTAGGTTAGTTACCCGCTAAATTAGGTTAGTTACTACGCCTATGATGTCAATCACTATACAAGGCCTTTAAAGTCTGATTTAAGACTTTTTAGATGATAGTTTTGGTTTTTATTAACAATAAAAATCATAACTCTTATGCTTAAAAATTATGTATCCCTAATGCTTCTTCTACTCTTAATTCAGTCTTGTACCCCAGATAATATGATAGAAGAAGTGGAAATGAATAATCAAAATAAAGTGAATTTAGAAGATCTTAATTTAAGAGAATTTGCCGATACTGAAAATGATACTATTTCCAGTACTCCAGAAGATAGTGAAGGAGGAGAAGAACTTCCTGATGATGGAAGAGATTAGTAGCTTATTTTAAGAATTTGATTAAATTAGCCAGTATGAAAAATGGGCTAATTTTATTTTTATTATGTTTGATTTTATTCGCCTGTCAAGAGAACAACAACATAGATGAAGAAAAAGAACGTGTTGAAACCTTAAAAAATAAAATTGTTTCTCTTTCAGATTCTGAACTAATTGATCAAGAATGGGATAAAATTATAGTAGATTCCATACGAGTAAATTTAGCCTCTGAATTAAGTAAGTACTTTAGAAAGGCTGGGGATTCTTCAAATTTTTATAAATGGAATGCGAGATTTTATAAAGCCTCTTCTTTACAAGGTAATACGATTCACACCGGGGATGCGTACTGGGATAAGGCAAGTTTTAACTCAGCTCGTAGCAAATTAGATAGTGCTTACTATTATTTTGGGAAGGGTCTAGAGATTTATAATGAATTAGATATTGAATCGAGAAAAGCATCAATGCTATATGGTTTAGCGTCCGTTCAATTAGAACTTAAGAATTATCTAGGTTCTGAAGTCCTTGCAATCGAAAATTTAAAGCTGGCCGAGAGTTTAGAGGATTTAAGCAGGATATATAAATGCTATAACTTGCTGGGAATTATCCACAATAATTTAAAAAACTATGATACTGCACTTGATTATCATAGTAAAGCATTAGACGTAGCAAGAGAACTTTCCAATGATTATTTTATCATTTTATCCAAAAATAATATAGCCTACCTTAATCAGGAGCACGGGTATTATGATCAAGCCATTACAGTTTCAGAGGAGGCACTAGCCTATGATGATAGTATACGCTTTAAATATCCTGCAGCTTATGCCAAATTAATTGATAATCTTGCCTATTCTCAACTAAAAGCAGAGAGAGGAAGTTCAACTATTCTAAAGACTATGAAAGAATCTCGTAGAATTAGAGATAGTCTAAATGATATACCAGGATTAGCAGTCGGGGATATTCATATAGCAGAATATCATATTGCTCATGGTAATTTAAGAAAAGCGAAAGCAATTTTACTGGAATTAATTGAAACTACAAAAGAAAATGAAAATGCAGCAGATTTAATGACCGCTCTTGAATTATTAGGAAAAGTAGATTCAGCTAATTCTCAAAAATATCTTGAAGAGCGAATCGCTATATCCGATAGTCTAATTGATATCGAGCGAAAAACCCAAAATAAGTTTGCCCGCACTCAATATGAGACGGATAAAGTTATAGCTACTAACCAAGAATTAACTTCAGAGAAGAAAATTATTATTCTTACTAGTAGTGTCGGATTTTTAGTAATAAGTCTTATCTACTTTATTGTAGTCCAAAAGACAAGAGTAAAAAAATTACGATTGGAGCAGGCCCAGGACAAATCCAATGAAGAAATTTATAAGTTACTGATAGCACAACAAAATTCCTTGGAGGAAGGTAGGCGCCTGGAGAAAAATAGAATGTCTAAAGAATTGCATGATAGCGTGCTAGGAAAACTTTTTGGTATTCGATTTTTGCTTTCCAGTCTTAATAGTATGTCCGGACAGGAAACCGAACAGCAGCGAGAAAAATATCTTAAGGATTTAGAAGAAACGGAAGAAGAAATCCGTCAGATTTCGCATGACTTGCAAGATAAAAATGAAGTGTTTCAAAGTAGTTTTTATCAAATTATACGGAATTTTTTGGAGGATCAAAATAATATCTATAGTTTTAGAATTGATCTGCATATGGAAACAGGTACTGTTGATCTAAATGTAATACCAATTTCCCATAAGATTAATATTTTCAGGATTCTTCAGGAAAGTATTTTTAATATCCAAAAGTATGCGAAAGCGACTAAGGCTTGTGTAAGGATTACGGTTGACAGGGAGGAAAAAAATATCTTTTTAGAAGTCGAAGACAATGGGCTTGGTTTTAATGTAAAAGTTACAAAAAAAGGAATTGGACTTTCAAATATTGAAGATCGAACCAAAGAAATGGGAGGAAGCTTTAAGATAATATCACATCCATCTCGTACCCTAATTAAAGTTATTATACCTATCCAAAATGAAATCTGAAAGAATTCTAATAATTGATGATCATGCTTTAATTGTAGAAGGCTATAAGAATGTCCTTCTGCTCGACAACGAGCGATACGAAATTGATACTGCTTTTTCTTGTGAAGAAGGTTTTAGCAAACTTGAAATCGCTAGGAGTCATGGCTTTTATTATGATATTATCTGTTTAGATATGAATCTTCCAGCTTATGATGAAATGAGTATTTTATCAGGGGAAGATTTAGGTCTACTTGCCAGAAAATGGTTTCCTAAGACGAAACTTGTGGTATTGACGATGTATAATGATAATTACAGGTTATACAATATTATGAAAAGTCTGGAACCAGAGGCCTTCCTGTTAAAAAGGGATATTTCTCCACAGGAATTCTCAACAGCAATTAGAAAGTGTACCCAGGGAGAAATTTACTATAGTCATACAGTCAATGCAATGCTTCGTTCTACTATAACTTCAGATTTTGTTTTAGATAAGATCGATAGAAGTATTTTACACTACTTATCTAAGGGTATTTTAACTAAAGAATTACCAGAGTATATACCCATGTCCCTAGGTGGAATAGAAAAAAGAAAACGGGTGATGAAAGAAATTTTTGATATAAAAGGGGGGGACCTGGTTTTGGTTGATTTTGCAAAGAAACATGGTTTTTTATAAAAATAGTAATAAGACAATAGGGTTTGGGGAGTTGTGGACAAATTTTCTTAAAATTAAATAATCGTTTTTTTAATATTTTCTAACTAATAATTTATTTGTAGAGTTATAATATATTAGATTCTGTGAGAAACCTAGTAGTTACTTTATTGATTAGAATAATTAATTACTTTAATAAACTTGATCTTGTTAAAATCAATTTATGTTATAACTAAACGTTAGTTTTAACATTTTTTTTGATTATATTCGTTTAATTGAACTATATAATTATGATAAGCGCATTATTGTTACTATTTTTATGGATAACAGGTAGTTTCTATGCACAGCAAACTATTCAGGTAAAATAAACGGATTGGATTCAAGATGATTTTAAAGAAGCTGAACTGGTATTCTCAATAGAATCATCAGATGGAAATAAAATCATTGGAAGAGAATATATCAAAGGATTTGTTATTGAAAAACTTCAGGATGATATGGAATTACAATGGGAAATTATTATAATTTCACTTAATCTCCAGTTACCATCATCCGTTAAGACAAATGACAGTGTTATACGCAAGTTGATATTTTGCATTAACATATTGAATTATAACGTGATGCTTTATATTATTTTATATCACAATATTAAATTCAGATCTTAAATCAACTATTGTGTAAATACTTTTCTCTCCATTCAGTATTTCTTCTGTAATGATAAAATTTCATTCTAGCCCTCAATGCAAGTATGTCTTCACTAACCTTTAGATCTAAGATCATTACACTACGTTTTGTGATCTTTAAGTTATTATGAATTTTATTGTATTTACAATGATGACACGGTGAGTAATGGAATCGCACTTTCCCCCACCCTGCACCGAGCTTTTGATCGTGAATTAATATATATTACTGTAGATTATAAGGTGAAGGTTTGCGCAGTCGTTAACTACATCGATTCTAAACTTTACCTTAACCCAGTTTAACAATAAGGAAATTTTTCTACCCAATAGAGAATCCTGGTTTTCTTAAATTGAGATTATAAGCTGGCATAAAGAGCATATTTTTCTAGGTTAGGCATCTAGATTACAGAATAGCAATGCTATTTAATTTTAGGTTTTATCTATAAGATTTAAATTAGCCGTTCTAAATAACCCGAATAAATTCCTATGGGGCTAAACGCTTTAATTTCAATAGATCTTAGGGATAACGATAAGCACAATTGCGAAATCTTCATTGCGGAAAAGGATAATAAAGAATGGTTTCTTATGGAAGAGGTTTCCAACACCTGGGGTAACTAGTTTTAATGAGGGTGTTACCAGGGGGAAAGCCCTGGAGGTTATACAGGATGATATTAATAAGAGTAAGACTAAAGCTCAACTTGATAAATTAGCCTGGCCGTACAACTGGCCAAAGAAGATATCGTATTTGGAGAGTTTTGATAAAACTTTAAATTACTAACAGTTAATAAAGCAGCCGGATTGTACTGTTTTCTTTGATGTAGTCAAAATCATTCTAATATAAATTGATTTCTTTCCCTTATCGATTATTAAATGCCCCATTTTTAAGGCAATTACGATAAATCCATTTAGTAGGAAAATTTCTGTACACTATAGCTATAAACTACTCACTTTATGATCTTAATAGTCAAAAGCGGTTGGGGATATAAAAAAAGACTACTCATTTGAGTAGTCTTTTGAAGAAAAAATAAAAACAATTTTTTAATTTGACCATTGTCCACAACCATATTGTACTGAGTAATTCATGTTGTTATTTTGAATTGTAAAATTGTTGAAATCAAAATCAGGCCCCATCGAAAAAGCATTGTAAATCTCCACTTTATATTGAGCATTAATCGTCTCCCGATCTGTACATTCTTGATTTAGAAGAAAATCAGCTCCGCTCATATCAGCCTCAGCAAAGGTTTGATTAGCTGGTAAAGTCATAGAAAAAAGTGCTGGAAGAACTTCAGTCTGACTTCCACCCGATACTCTGTACCATTTAAATAGGAATACTATGTCATACGAATAAGGATTAGCAGCAGCAATTTGAATATCACCACTAGTACTTTTCACACCAAAAGTAGCACCGGTAAATAAGGGATTAATGGTGTTCAGAGTATAATTAGCTAGGGATTTAGTAAGGTTCTTTTCTTTCAGTTTTAATTCTGATTGCTGATTACTTTGAAAACTTTCCTCAGGATTCTCATCTTTTGTGCAACCAACCGCAAAAATAAAAACGAGTGTGATTAGTAAAATTTTTTTCATGATATTGTATTTAAGTTTGATTTAAAACTAATTGAAAATCTTATCTTTATAAAATAAAGTACCTTACAAAAGGTAATGTTTAAAACTACTCAATGTACTTCTTAAGAACTACTTTTGCCATCATAATTAATGATAACGAAAAAAGCCCCCCTTAATTGGATGCGTATTAATTTCGAATTTGCATGAATTATATAGTAGTCATTGACTTCAGATTAAAATTTCATGTAATGCTTAAGCTGTCATAAAAAGCATACTTTTCTTGGAAAGTCATTTAGATCATAGGATAGTTAAATTATTAATTTTGGCTTTTACCTGGGAGGTTTAATCTAGCCTTTCTAAATAACCTGAATAAACGTTTATGGGACTAAATGCTTTAATTTCAATCGATCTAAAGAATAATGCTAAGAAAAACTGTGAAATTTTCGTTGAGGAAATGGAAAATAAGGAATAGTTTCTTATGGAAGAGGTTTCTAATACCTGGGTGACGAGTTTTAATGAAGGAGTTAGCAGGGAGAAGCTCTGGAAGTTATACAGGGAGATATAAACGAGAGTAAAGCTAAAGCTCAAATCGATAAAATTAGCCTGGCGGTACAACTGGCCGAAGAAGATATTGTATTTGGAGAGTTTTGATAAAACTTTAAATGACTAACATGTAAAAAAACTGCAGGATTTGTTGTATTCCTGAAATAGAAAAACCATTATATAAAAGATGGTTTCTTTCCTTTATTAATTATTAATTGACTCATTTTAAGTTAGTTGTAATAAATTAATTATTTTGAAGTATCCTTTAATCCAGGTTACCGCTTCCACTATGTAGGATTCGAAGCCTCCATGGTAACATTCTATGAAGTCATTTTTATATTTTGCCCTTAACTTTTAATTGGCTGTGCAATCCAGGAAGAACGTAACGATCAAATTAGTATTCGCGGTACAATAGCCGGTGAAATTCCTGAAAGAATTGAATATACCGTGCCAGTAGACGGTATTAATTATTTTGGTTTTGAAGACAGCATTCAGCCCGATTCACTGGGTAATTTTGAACTGAAACTACCCCTTGAACAAGCTAGTTTTATAGAGTTCCAACAGCTTTAACCCATACGGCATCCTAATCGCCGAGCCGGGAATGGAATACGATATTACAATCGTTCCTAACAACCAGGAATATTCATTGCAGGTGGAAAGTCCGAATAAAAAAGGTCAGCAGCTCTACAATCAACGCCCCAATCGCAGTATGTTAACCGGTCACTTTGAAATTAAAGCCGGGGATTATAACGAAGATTCCATTCCCGGTGAAATACGACAAAAATTGAGGCAGGATAAAGAAGAGGAGCTTGTCGCAATATAAGTCCCTGCTCGACTCCAATAATATCTAAAAAGAGTTCTATAATCTTGTTAGCATTGACAGATCGTATTTCTACCCCGGTGCGCAATCCAGTATTGAATTCTTAAACTATCTACTGGAGGAGCGTGAACAGAATCTTTTGAGCAAAGAACAATACAACGGTCTATGGGCAGATGCTTTCCAGACAGAACCAATATCAGAAAAACTCATGCGATCGCCATGGTTCTTTTTTTACGTACAGTTTTATCTACGATTTAAAGAATCGACAGATAGCAACTACGACCTTCAAGAATTAAAGGAAATTGGAAAACAGGGAAAAACCCCACACTCATAATATGGAGATGGCAAATAAATACCTTTCTGGTAAGCTACTGGAATATTATTATGCGGCTTATTTATTATACGAGGCGATCAATAAAAATTACGAAAAAGAAGTGATAACGCTTTTTGAAGAATTTAAAAACAATTATCCCTCCAGTTCATATACTCACTTTGTGGAAGCTGAGATGATTCCTATTTATGGCTTCAATGAGAAACCAGAAGAAATGAGTGAAACTATTCAGATAATGCATAATTTTCAAGAAATCAACTCATTAACAAAGGCAGTAAGTAAATTAAATGCTGACTAGGGTTTGCGTAGATATCTGGGCTATCTGGTGCGGCCCCTGGATTACTGGAAGAAGTGCTGAAAATCTTCAAAAAGCTGCATCAAAAATAGAAAGCCCAAAATTGAATACCATAGTTTCAGATGTTTCAAATTTAAACGGTATTGCGGTATTAGAAAAAGCAATTGCAGAAAGTAAAATTAAAATAGACGTTCTTTTCCTGAATGTAGGAACGGCGGTTTTTAACTCCATTGAACAAGTAACAGAAACTGATTTTGATGCTTAGTTTAATACGAATGTAAAGGGAAGTTTCTTTACATTACAAAAATTACTTCCTAATATTAATAATGGGGGAGCAGTATTATTTATATCATCAACCGTAGCAACAGCTGTCAATTGGGATCAAGTGTATATTCTGCTACTAAAGGGACGTTTAATAAGATTGCTCAAATTGCATCAAACGAATTGATTGACAGAAAAATTAGGGTAAATATCGTGAGTCCTGGCCCTGTTCAAAGAGAAGGTTTTGATAGTGTGGTTCCTAATGAGGAAGCAAAAGACCACCTTGCTTTGGCGACTGCTTTACAGCGATTAGGGAGTCCTTATGAAATTGCAAAAGCAGTATTGTTCTTAGCCTCAGATGAGGCAAGTTTTATTATGAGAACAGAATTATTGGTAGGTGGTGGCTACACCACCTTTACCAAAAAATAAAATAATGGGGTTGCACAGGTGTTAATTGTATTAATTTTTGCCTGTGCATTTTGATTAATTATGGAACGCTCGTTTTGCAAGCTGGCATTAATCAACCTCCTATAACTTTTAGACAACACCACAGTATTATCCATATTTTAAGTAGAAAAACCTGTAGCTAAATGATTTTTTTAATTGAAGTATTTTCAAATTCGAATAAATATTGTCATAAGCGGAGGATCTATAGTAGTCTAATCGAATGACTTTTTAAATTCGGTAGGTGAAAAATGGGTTTTTGACTTAAACAACTCGCTAAAAGATTGAGGATGTTCAAAACCAAGCTGATATGCTATTTCAGAAACAGAAAGAGAAGAAACACTCAATAATTCTTTAGCTTTTTCAATGACCTTTTGTTGAATGTATTGCTGCGTGGTATTCCCGGTAAGTGATCGAAGGAGATCATTCAAATAACGCTGGGACACTCCTAATTTTGCACTTATAAATTTTAAGGAAGGAAATCCCTTTTCCAGTCCGCTATTGTCCTGAAAATACTGCTCTAAAATTTGATTTAGCGAACTTATAATTTCGTGGTTTACTTCTTTTCGGGTAGTAAATTGGCGGTTATAAAAAACGCTTGCTGTAGCTAAATAATAAAGCTAATTGTGACACCAAAACCTCCTGACTAAATTGATCGATGTTTTCTCTGGATTCAGCATTTATGGTTTCAAATAATTGTTCGACAATAGCTTTTTCTTTTGCCGATAAAAAGAGTGCTTCAGAAACATTTTATGAGAAAAAACCATAGGATTTGATCTCACTGCCTAACGGAAGTTTGCGAATAAAATCGGGATGAAAATATAAAGCATAGCCTTCATAACTTTCCAGATCTTCATAGGCATTACTATTTGACCAGATTTTAAGAATGCCAATCCACCTTCTTCAAAATCATAGTAATCCTGGTCTTATTTTATCTTCCCTCTGAACCTATTTTTAAAGGAAATTTTATAAAAATCAATACTTAATTTTTGCTAATTGTTTATTGCCCGTTGTGGTGTTTTATTGTAATCTACCAGTTTGAATAGGGGATGTCGTGGGGCGAGCGAGCCTAAATAGCGCATTAATGCAGATATGCTTCTAAAATTTTTTATTCCTGAATTACTTGCAAAAAAAGGTCATAGTATACCACCCTGGCCGGGGTAAATTGAAGGTTAAGTTAACAATTTAAGTCAAAATTAGCCATATAAGTTTTAAACTAGCGTTATAGCCTTTCGGAAATTGCCAAGCGGTTCGAAATCCATTCAAATCAGATTAGCCAGTGCAAAAAAGAATTCTTAGAGAAATCGAGCGATTTTTTTGATAAAAAAAGCTTGCTGAAAAAGATAATGATCTGGATAGACTTTGTGCAAAAGTTTGGAAGCAGTGAAACAAGCAGTAGCCAAGCACGTTAACCCTGATATTCTCAAACAAGATCAAGGGAGTCAATTTCAATTTATCTGCTCAGGTTATGTATCTTATTTAATGTATAAAGGGGGGCGCAAGAAGACAGATTACGCTATACAAAGGAATAAGGTCATAGATAAACGACTATCCCCATTGGGATCAACCGGGCATTGGCAGAAGAAAACCTGTAAAAAATATAATGATGCAGCCTAAAAAATCAATTGGGAATCAATTAAAAGTGGTCTAATCAAATCGAGGTATTATAGTATTTAACTTTTAAATTGATTTAAATTATCCCGAAGTGTAATAGTTTTTTATCTTTACCAAGGCGAATCAAATGAATCTAATTTTAAAGTTCACAGATCGTCAACATGAAAAATAGACACTAGTATTTACAGGGTTTTATGTTTTTAGAGGCTTTTGTTTGTGAGCGGTTTTTTACGATCTTAATCCTAAAATTTATAAGAAACATCTTTAACTTCGAATTTTAGGAGTCATTTTTATGTGCCTGTTAATCTTAATAACTACCTTATTTAAAAAAGTTTATTAGCTTCTTGGAACTGGAGTACGATGAGGGCCAAAGTATAAACTTGGAAGTGCAATAAATAAATCCATTTTAAAGAGAAAAGGCTGTTTAAAATAGATTAAACAGCCTTTTTCTTTTTATGTATTTCCGTTATTCCGTAACTGGGATGATTTTATATGCTTTTCCAACTTCGGTATCAAAACTTGTGATATAATAGCTTCCTTCTTTCATACTTTCAACTGAATGCCCTTCGACTTCCACAGGCTGAGTTGTACGTAATACCAGTCTTTCGCTTGATTCTGAGTGTATTCTTGCATTCTGTAGTTTGTGATTGTTCCAAGCCAGATCTACCTTAAAGTTGCCACGGGCTTTTAAACCTGTTACTGAACCGGTATCCCAGGCCTGAGGCAAGGCAGGAAGCAGGTGCAATTCGCCCAAATGGCTTTGCAAGAGCATTTCGGCTATACCGGCAGTAGCCCCAAAATTCCCATCGATTTGAAACGGTGGATGGGCATCAAACAAATTGGGGTAGGTACCCCCTTTATGCTCTTTAGAATAAGGATCTACATAATGCATCAATTCGCGAATCATCTTGTAGGCATGATC
>CERQ01043436.1_pt1 | contig 14447 bp, 10 predicted proteins | sample 530711 | NCBI WGS metagenome assembly CERQ01 (sample SAMEA2620882, study PRJEB7988) | marine metagenome | biome: marine biome (ENVO:00000447); feature: mesopelagic zone (ENVO:00000213); material: "saline water (ENVO:00002010), including plankton (ENVO:xxxxxxxx)" | depth 850 m | reverse complement strand
GTGCCGGTGTTCCAGGAGCAGCTGATGCAGATGGCGATGGCGGTGGGGGAATGCACCGGTGAGGATGCCGATCTGCTGCGGCGGGCGATGGGCTCCAAGCGCGGGGTGGAGCGCATCGAGTCGCTGCGCGAGAAGCTGTATGAAGGCATGGCCACCAATGGCCTGGTCGGAGAGGCCGCCGACGCGATCTACGCGAAGATCCAGGCGTTCGCGAACTTCGGTTTCGCCGAGTCGCACTCCCTGTCGTTCGCGCTGCTCGTCTACGCCAGCTCGTGGATCAAGCTGCACTACCCGGCGGCGTTCCTCGCGGGGCTGCTGCGCGCCCAGCCGATGGGGTTCTATTCGCCGGCGACGCTCACCGCCGACGCCCGCCGTCACGGCGTCGAGGTGCGGCGCCCCGACCTGCACGCCTCCGGGGTCGAGGCGGTGCTCGAACCGGTGTCGGGGGATGCGGTCACGGCGCCCACCGGACGTGCCGCGTGTGCGGATCGCATCCAGGATCTCGTCGGCGACTTCGATCCGCAGGGAGTGGATGAGTCGGCGGCTCATCGCCGCGACGCCGGATACGCGGTGCGGCTGGGGCTGGCGGCGATCAAGGGCATCGGTGCGGCGCCGGCCGGTCGCATCGTCGCCGAGCGGGAGCGCGGTGGGCCGTTCCGTGACATGCGGGATCTCGTGCGGCGCACCGGGCTCACCGCCGCCCAGCTCGAGGCGCTCGCCACGGCCGGGGCGTTCGAGTGTCTCGGGCTCAGCCGCCGCGAGGCGATCTGGATGGCGGGAGATGCCGCACAGGATCGCGCCGAGTACCTCCCGGACTCCCTGGTCGCGGTGCAGCCGCCGCTGTTCACCGACCCCTCCGGTTACGACGTGCTCGCCGCCGACCTGTGGGCGACGGGGGTCTCCACCGACGACCATCCGATGACCCACTTCCGGTCCCGGCTCGACGCGCGCGGCGTGCTGACCTCGGCGGGGCTGCGCACCCACGAGACCGGACGCCGCGTCGAGGTCGCCGGGCTCGTGACTCACCGGCAGCGCCCGGCGACGGCATCCGGGGTGACCTTCATCAATCTCGAAGACGAGCACGGCCTCGTGAACGTGATCTGCTCGGTCGGAGTGTGGAACAGGTATCGGCGGGTCGTGCGCGACGCGCCCGCGCTCATCGTGCGGGGCATGCTGGAGCGCTCGGTCGAGGGCGTGACGAATCTGCTCGCCGACCGCTTCGACGACCTGCGGGTGGATGTGCCCCACAACGCGCGGAACTTCCGCTGACGCGCCGGACGGCCACGCCTCGGCCGGTAGACTTCTGCGGCCAGCCTCTGTAGCTCAATGGAAGAGCAGTTGCGTCCTAAGCAAACGGTTGGGGGTTCGAGTCCCTCCAGGGGCACCGATTGTTTCACGTCAGACCGGCATGTTGATCGGCGTGGTCTAAGTGGTCGAGCGTTGCTCGATCGCGCGGCGCACTGCCGCCAGCGCGAGTCGGTCGGACGGTAGCCAATCGACTACGTTCAGTTCATCCGGATGCAGCCAACGGATCTCGTCATGGTCCTCGCCGAGAACAGGCTCTTCCAAGGCGATGGCTGCCACGAAGAGTCGTAGGACATGCTTGTCGCTGATCCGCCACGGCGAATCGTCGTCGAGGACCTCTTCGAGCACGGAGATTCTCGTATGCAGTTCCTCCCTGATCTCCCGCGCGAGCGCGGTGGGGAGATCTTCCCCGTCCTCAACCTTGCCGCCGGGGAACTCCCACTGGCCTGCGAGGTCGGCGGGGCGAGTGCGCCGTGCGGCGAGTACTAAACCGTCGCGCACAATGACGGCGCCGACGACGATGCTCATTGCGCGGCCACCGAGGCTCGCTGGAAAAAGTCCGAAGGCATCGGCCGGTCAAGCCTCCAGGTGATCGCAATCGGCCGCTCACCAACGTGCTGCACAAACCTGGCGGTTCCGAGGAAAAGGTAGGGCGCGGTTCCGAACTCATTCACCTTCTCTTCGCGCACGAAAAGGAGGACGTCGCTCGCTCCCGACAGATATCGCTGCCCGGTGGGTGACGTGACCGTCGTCCCAGACTGACTTTCCCAGTGGAAGAGCTCGTCGCTGAGGGGGTAATCGCGATACATCGTGCTGGGAGAAAACGCGGCTTCAGATTTCTTCAGCGTGATGAAGAAGGCGTCGACGTTCTCGTCCGTGACGTAGAGCACGCCCTCGCGGAAAGAGTTTGGCTTTCGGCGAAGACTTGCATAGCGCAACGCCGCCAGCACCTCCTCGCGCTGGTATCTGGCGTGCACTCGCAGGGGTGACCATGCGAGACGGCCGCGCATAGGGGACGGAACGTGCCGAGCGCTGTCGAAGGCGAGCCCGATCGCAGCACTGAGCTCCTCGCGTGCGGCTCTCTCCTCGCGCAGGGCGCGCAGGCCGGCTTCGACAGATTCAAACCCTCCGCCATCGGGCCAGAGGGAAAAGAACAGCATGTTGGCAAACAGCTGGCTGTGCGCGGACAGTTCGGTATACGAGGGGGCGTCGTCGGCCAGGAGACGCAGATATTCCAGCGCGCGGTCCGCGTCGTCAACATGCACGAGGGCGCGTACGCGCTTCAGAAGTTGCTCTTCGTGTTCCGCACCGTTGGACGTTCCTAGTCCGGCATCCCTTCGGAGCTGAGTCCACGAGCGCCCGGTCTGCCCTCGCTTAAGAATGTCCGCGAGCTCCACACCGGCGTCGCGAAGGAAGGTTTCGAGCGTCAGATCTCCATAGGAGCGCAGCTCCGCGGCAAGCTGCTGCCACCGATTGACGACTTGGCCCTTGAGGTTCTCGAGAATTGCGGCTTGCGAGTTCCGGTCGAGGACGATTTGCGACCCAGAGGGCAGGAACGGGAAGCCATGCTTGACCTGGCGGACGACCGCCTGTCGGGTCAGCCCGGTGAGGGCGCGCAGCTTCTTGTCCCACCGGAACCGCTTGCTCTGATGGCCCACGAAATCGAGTGCCGTCAGCACGGCCTTGTCTTGGGTGCGACGCAAGCCTCGACCCAATTGCTGCAGAAAGACTGTCGCGCTCTCTGTTGGTCGGAGGAAGAGCACTGTGTCGACGTCAGGGATGTCGAGCCCTTCATTGAAGAGCTCGGCGGAGAAGAGGATATTGACCTCTCGATTGCGCAGCTTCTGGAGCGCAATGTCGCGCGGCGCTCCCGTCCGGCCGTCGCCGCTTACCATCAGAGCAGGGATGTTTGCGTTGTTGAAGACGCGCGCCATGTACTCCGCGTGCGCGACATCGACGCAAAAGCCGAGCGCGCGCATGCTCGAAGTATCGATCACCTTGTCCGCGAGTTCTTTGATGATGATCCGGGCGCGCGCATCGTTGCCGGTGAACAGTCCAGACAGCTGAGCCGAGTCGTACCCGCCTCGAACCCACTCGACTCGCGAAAGGTCCGTCCCGTCTGCGATGGCGAAGTAGTGAAAGGGCGACAGAAGCTCCTGGCCGAGCGCATCCCACAACCGCAACTCTGCAGCGATGCGTCCGTCGAAGTAGCTCAGAACGTCGTTTCCGTCTGCACGCTCGGGGGTAGCGGTAAGCCCGAGCAGCTCCTCCGGCTGAAGGTGTTCCAACAGTCGCCGGTAGGTCGCGGCGCTCGAGTGGTGGAACTCGTCGATCACGACAATGTCGAAGGCTGTGGGAGGGATGTTCTCGACGCCGTACGAGGTCAACGACTGCACGCTTGCGAAGACATGCTCCCATCGCTCGGGTCGGCTTCCCGCCACGTACGCCTCACCGAAATTCGCATCCGCCAAGACCTCGCGATAGGTGCGTGTGGCCTGCGTGAGGATCTCCTTTCGATGTGCGACGAAGAGTAGCGATCGCTCCGCTCCGCCGAGCCTCCGGTAGTCGAACGCCGCGAGCACGGTCTTGCCTGTACCGGTCGCTGCAACGACCAAGTTTCGATGGCGATCATGTACTTCGCGCTCCGCGTCGATCGCGTCGAGCATCTCGAGCTGGTAGGGGTAGGGCCGAACCTCCAGCCCCGACAGGGAGACCGTGACACGATTGTGGCGGCCTGCACCAGATGCCTCAGCAAGTGCGTCATCGAGGCGGTCACGATCGCGATCGGGGTTGTAGATCTCGTAGCTTGCGTCATTCCAGTACGTATCGAACGTCGCCTGGAATTTCTCCAGCAAGGCTGGGGTGCCGATTCGGGAGAGACGGACATTCCACTCGACTCCGTCGAGGAGTGCGGCCCGCGAAAGGTTCGAGGATCCGACGTAGGAGGTGTCGAATCCGCTGTGTCTGCGGAAGAGCCATGCTTTTGCGTGCAGTCGAGTCCGCAGTGAGTCGTACTGGACCTTGATCTGCGCGCCGAACTCTCGTGCGAGCCGGTCGATCGCGGCGCGTTCGGTAGCGCCCATGTAGGTGGTCGTGATGATCCGGAGCGATGCGCCACGCCGCTGAAGTCGTCGCAGCTCGGACTCGAGCAGTCTCACCCCATGCCATTTCACGAAAGCGCAGAGGAGATCGACCTGGTCCGCAGTGTCGATCTCGGCCTTGAGCTCCGAGTTCAGATTCGGTTCGCCCCGTGAGTTCGTGAGCAGCGCTGCCTCGCTGAGCGGAGTCGTCGGGCGGACATGCTCGTAGTCGATCTGGCCAGGAGTGGATGGCCGAGTCAATCGATGGAGCTGTTCAACGGGTGAGAGGACGGGGTCCGGCGAGTCGGGCAGTCCCTGCAGCAGACTGTTTGCGAGCTCGAGCCGCGCGTCCTCCGTGCCCAGAGAAGACAGGTGCCGGAGTGTCTCTTCATAGACCTGACGAGCGAGAACATGGGGCTGATCGGCTTCGTCAACGGCCTCGAGCCTCGAAGTGAGACTCGGCAACGCCGACAGGCGACGCTGAAGCCCGGCAGTTAGGAGTGACTCGTAGAGACCCGCTGGTAACTCCGATGACTCCGCCATGCCACTCCTCTAATGCCAGCCAGCTCGTCCGATCCACACGCTAGCGGAGCCGTGCCATGCAGTGGACGGGTCCGCGCCGAGCGTGCTGATACGGTCGCAATCGTGACGAGCGAGCGAGTGCGCCAGGCCCTAGTTGAGTTCGTGCGCGAGCGGGATTGGGATCAGTTCCACACCCCCGCGAACCTCGCGAAGAGCATTTCCATCGAGGCGGGTGAATTGCTCGAGTGCTTTCAATGGGGAGACGAAGGCGACGACGCGCGAGTGCGTGAAGAGCTCGCAGACGTGATGACGTACTGCATGCTGCTCGCCATGCGACTTGGCGTCGAGCTTGATGAGATCGTGGTGGAGAAGCTCGCCGTGACTGCCGAGAAGTACCCCGTCGAACGAGCGAAGGGGCGAAGCGCCAAGTATGACGCCCTTTGATATCGAGCGACTCGACTTCTCACCACACGCGATCGCGGCATGGGCCAAGGGAGATGAGCGACGGAGAAACTGGCCCGTGGTCTATGTCCTCGATGGCGGAGCGACGCGTGGCGCGGCGTCCGTCTACGTGGGCGAGACCGTCAACGCGGCCTCTCGGATGCGCCAGCACCTCGCCAACCCCACGAAAGATGGACTCCGCAGCGTGCGCGTCGTCTTCGACGAGACTTTCAACAAGTCCGTCTGTCTGGATCTCGAATCGCACCTCATCCGATGGCTTGCCGGCGACGGCCAATTCAGCGTGATGAACGGCAACGAAGGAATTATCGACGCGCGCTACTACGAGCGTGAGCTCTATCGCGAGAGCTTTCGAGACATCTTCGAGCAGCTCCGTGCTGAGGGAATCTTTCAGCGCTCGATTCCTGAGATCGAGAACAGTGACCTCTTCAAGCTTTCACCTTTTAAGGTGCTCACGCCTGAGCAGGCGATCGCCGTCGAGGACATCGTGGAGGGCTTGCTCGGGGATCTCGAGACCGGCGTTCCATCGTCAAGCGTGATCGAAGGGCACCCCGGCACGGGGAAGACGATCGTCGCGATCTTCTTGATAAAGCTGCTTGCCGACATTCGTGACTTTGACGACGGCGACGAGATCGAGCCAGATTCGATGTTTGCCGAGTTCTTCGTGCCGGAGAACAGAGAGCTGCTGAAGCACCTCCGAGTTGGGTTCGTCGTCCCACAGCAGTCGCTCCGTGAGTCCATCAAACGAGTTTTTAAGAAGACTCCGAAAGTCGCCGTGGACCAGGTCCTCAGCCCTTTCGACGTCGGTGTGTCGGACAAACGCTGGGACATCCTCATCGTGGATGAGACGCACCGACTAAACCAGCGAGCAAATCAGTCCTCAGGCGTCAACAACAAGCGCTTCATCACAATCAACGAGAAGCTCTTCGGCGCGGATGACTCGTCGAAGACGCAACTCGACTGGATCCGCGCGCAAAGCTCCCATCAGATCTACCTGCTCGATGCAGAGCAAACAGTGCGACCGGCAGACCTGCCGCGGGAGACTCTTCGGGGGCTCGTCGAGCAAGCTCGCTCTGCACACCGCCAGTACCCGCTCGCGACGCAAATGCGCGTGCGTGCGGGGGCGGACTATGTCGAGTTCGTCCGCGCGATGCTCCGCGGCGAGGCGGGGACAAGTGGTCGTCCAGACCTCGGCGAGTACGACCTCCAGTTCTTCCATGATCTGGCAGAGATGCGGAAAGAGATCCTCGATCGCAACACCGAGCACGGGCTTGCGCGCCTCGTCGCCGGCTATGCGTGGGACTGGAAGAGCAGGCGCGACCCGAGCGCATTCGACATCGAGATCGACGGGTTGCAGCTGCGCTGGAACAGCCAGGCGAAGGATTGGATCAATAGCGCCAGGTCAATTGACGAGGTCGGATCGATCCACACCGTCCAGGGATACGACCTCAACTACGCCGGCGTCATCATCGGGAATGACCTCCGCTACGACCCGGATGCTCGACGGCTCTTCATCGACCGCGACTCGTATCGCGACGCGAAGGGCAAGGAGAATAACAAGCAGCGGGCGCTCACGTATTCGGATGATGATCTGCTCGAGTTCATCCGCAACATCTACGGGGTTCTGCTGACCCGCGGGATCAGGGGGACATACGTGTACGTATGTGATCCCAACCTGCGGGCGTACCTCGAGGGTTCGATCGCGTCATCTTAGCCCCGCAGGAATCGTGTATCGGCTAGGCGCCCAGGGCAGCCGCCACCTCTTGGAACGCTTCGCGACGTCGCGCCACCCGTCGCGCACGCTCTTCAGGATCCTTCACGAAGAGAGCCTGAGGTGATGGGTGGAAAGTCCGCACGATCGCGAGGTTCCGCTCTCTTTCGAGCGCGGGAGCCTGTCGAAGCAGACGGTCCCATGCTCGCCACGCGTCGCCGCCTTGCAGCAAGACGACACTCACGTCCGGTGCGAGCTGGAGCAGCCGCAGGATGGTGGGTACGCCGGCGTCGATCTCTGCGGTCTTCGGGGCGCGATTGATGTACCAGGGGTATGCGTTCCACGGCAGAAGAACTCGAGGGGAAAGGCCGACCACCTCGAGAAGGTTGGCTTGAAATTCCGCGGAGCCGTCGTTGTTCTCGGTGCAGACAAATCCGCTGCCCGTGTTGTCCTGCGTTGCCGGGCCGGGGTCGCGGAGGATGCTGAGAACCTGCGCATCCGTGCCGCCGTGGAGTGGCGCGACGTAGGGAACCCAGCCGCGACCCTGCTCGCGCAGCTCGTCGACGTACTGATTGATCGGGGCGACATGCGGCGCGTACCGATCCGCCCACTGTTGCTCACGGAAGAGGGCGTCGGCCATGCGTCTGGACATGGCGGAAATCTATCCGAATCCCGATTCAAATCCATCCGTATCTGACCACTGCTTGGTGCACGTGTGGGAGCGCACGGTGGCATCGATCGGCCGAGCGCTATGCGTGCGGATGTGACACCTACGCGGGTGGGAATGTGGAGACGAGTCGAGTGTGTACAGCATCAACGTCGAGCACCTCTCCCGGACGGTCAACCATTCGCTTGATCAGCGCCCGGGGCCACGTGACATCGATGCCATTCACCGTGAATGATCCGCCGATGAGAGGCCAGTCTGCCTCCAGGAAGCACAGCACGCCGGTGACGGTGACCTTCGCGTCGTCGACGGCGGCGATGACTCGGTCGACCTGCAATTGGGTGCCGTTGACGAGCTTCGTGCCGTCTCGCCCGCCGATACGAAGAGACTCGACGCGCGGACGAAGGATGCCTCCCTCCACGTGGAGTGCGGGCCGCTTGTTCTTATAGCGTTTCGCGTCGATTACCCACACCCCTGACGGCCCGGTGACGATGTGGTCGATGTTTGCGCGCGTGCCGGGGATGCGCCGGTCGTGCAAGACACGGAAGGTGTTGGGCAGGTCCTCGAGGCGTTGTGCCACGAGTTCCTCACCGAGCGCACCGCGTTCCCAGGCCCTTGTGCTCTCCGGGTCTTCGGATAGAGCGAGAATTAGCCCGCCGAGCTTGGGGTGGCTTTCGCGGATGCGCCGTTCGCGGTTGTCTTTGCGGCGCTCGTATTCGCGGCGTGCGGACGCTCCGGCCGTTCCCACATCAGGAGCGCGGATCTCGATGGCGCACTCGATACAGCGGACGGTCTTGAGAGATCGCTCGTAGAAGGCCTGCGAGCCAGCGGGGAGTGGAGTTTCGCACAGCCGGCACGTGCCCGCGTACCGGAGTTTCATCTGCTTGGCGTCCGGCCCGATTTCCAGCGTCACGACGCTGAACGTACCAGGACGGCGGCGCCGGAGACGTCTTCAGTTCGTGTGGTCCACCAGGATCCCTATCCGTGCGCCGCTCGCGTGGGGGACCGATCCGGGCATCGATGCGAGCCGCGAGAGCGGAACGTTGTCTGCGGGCCGATGACATCACCTTCATCGCCAAAGGCGTCGCGTGTCGAGGCTATTCGTGTCGCACTCGTTCCGCGAGCAGCGGCGAAAACTCGCTGGTCATCATGGGCCTAATGTTGCTGGCTGCGCTGAGCAACAGGTGTGACAAGACCCGGCATCCGTCCGCTACGCCTGGTTCTAGCGCGTCAATCGGCTCGTCGACGCTCAGAGCTGTTCTCAGTTTCTCCTGAATGTCCCGCTTGAAGTCGATCGTCCCTTGATAGACCTTTGAAGCGCCCACCGGAGCTCCCCACCGCACGGGAGGTAGGCCACCGTTCCCCCCGGCCCGGAGCACTGCCTCACCAAAGCACATCTCGATCGTGACAGCGCGTCCGTTCACATCGCCATGTGAGACTCCGTTTGGCCCGATGGTCGGGTAATGATTCGCGTACTTGACGTCCGGCAGCACGACAATCGCAAAGTGGCTGGGGAGGCTAGATCGCCGAAGCATCTCCGCTGCCTGATTGCCTACTGCATCGTTGTCTAGAACGGCAATGACGCGATTGACGACGCCGGCCGCGGCTAGAGCTCGCGTGAGCTTCACGACTTGGTCAACGCCGCCAGCCGCGGACGTCGTGTCGAAGTCAAGAAACGCGAACTGGTGCACAACAGCGGGCGCTCCAATATGCAACGCCCGGGAGAGGTACGCCGCATCGGTGCTCCCCTCGGTGACGACGATGGCTGAACCGCTTGAGCCAGTTCGGCTTGCGAGCCTCGCGCGCGCGGTGAGATGCGGGCGTTCGTCCGCCTCAAGCCAACCGCCCATCAGGCAGTCAGACAAATCAAGCCTCACCGCGGTGTTCGATCGTGCTCCTCGCATCAACAACGAGATGGCGAACCGGGGGTCGTCGAAGGATTCCAGGAGATCTCGCCACACCTCGTCCAGGTACTTCGTAACGGGGTCTTGCGCAACATGGGTCCAGTACCGTTCGCGAGCCCAGCGCGTCACGGCGTCGATGAGCGACTGTGTGGTCGGGTATCGGTTCTCGTTCTCGGTGGAGCGAGTTACATGTTCGGGATCGGCCCTGACGTCTGTTAGGTATGTCAGGGCTACTTCGTGTACTTCGTCGGGATCGAACCCTTGCAGCCTCAAGCGAGCCCGAAGGGCCCGCACGGTTGAATTGTAAGCGAAGACGTCCGGTATGAATGCTCGTTCGTCATCGTCCTCGACCTCCGCCTCCTCGTTGTCAGCGTTGTATGCGACGGTCAGCTCGGATCCAGTGAACAGGAGAGCGACCGCATTCCGGGAGATAGTTCTTCCCCGCGTAGAGCGTGCGTCGCCCAGCTGCGAGAGTCCAATACGAGCCCATACCCGAATCCTAGGAGCGGTGAAGACGACGATTCTCCGAGGTGCACCCCCGGCCGAGGAGACCAAGGAAGTCAGTCGGCCGTGTGCCTGATCGACGCCGCCGCATCGATCGCTCATCGGGCACGTCTACCCCTCGGAACGCTCCCCTTCGCAGCGCGCAGGAGGCGATGTTCCTGCGAGTATCAAGATGGACCGTGGAACACCGGTGCCGAGGCGCCTGCTCCGGCAGTCTGATGGACAGTAGCTCGTCAGCCGCTCTCGACGTCGCCGCGCTGTTTTCTGACCTCGGCCATCCTTCGAGCCACCATCTGGAGGACGGCCTCGTCGAACGGCGGGATCTCTTCGTAGATCCACTCTGCGACTACACGGTGGTCGTCGACATAGCGAGCCCGCCCGCTCTCGACCGCGTCGTGGTTCGAGGTGTTCACGATGGTCTGCTCGCCATCGAGCATGGTGCCGGAGTAGTCGATGATGTCCTCACGTCCGACGTAGTCGAAGAGGTCCGCGAGGATCTCGAAGGCGATGCCGTGCAGGTGCTTTCCGCGGTCGTGGTCCGAGACGAAGACGACGCTGGTCGTTGCGTCCTCCTCGAGGTAGATCTGGAAGACGAAGCTGTGGATGATCTGGTTGCACAACCGTCCGACTCCCAGTTCGGTCTTCGTCCCCTTCTGGAGGTCGTAGAACTGCTCTGGATCGAACCGATCCAGCACCATTGGCTTTCGTCCGACCAGCGGATACCGCACCGTCGGGATGCGCATAGACGGGAGCAGCGAGGAGGACTTGGCCGAGTCGATGAGGCGACGGATCGAGTACGCGCCCATCATGATGTCACGCTCGGCGAGGAAGTATGTCCGCTCGGTCCAACCCTTCTGAGTACTCCACCGCCGAAGTCTCATCGATGACTTGAGGAGCTCGTCCCTCCACGGAACCGAATCACCGATCATGGCGAGATTCTCTCAGGCGCTATTCGTCCTCGAGGCCGCCGCGGCTCAGCGAGATGCTGGTGATGGCGTCCGCGCGAACATTGCTCTGCAACTGCTCACTTCCGAGGTGAGCCCGCGGACCCCAAGCGCCTGATCGTCGATGCGGTCCTCTGCGAGGGCGTGCGACTGGAGCTCGTGCGTGCGTCCCCTACCCGGCCGTGTCGGGACGCGGCAGTAGCCTGAGAGGCCTCGGGCCCTTCAGCCGGGGGCACCGTATCGGACACTAGGAGAAGTGCGGGGCCTCATGGCACAGCGGCCAGACGACAGCCAGGTCGGCGCGAAGCGCGAGTCAAAGGCGACTCCTGAGGAGCCGCCACGTGCCGAAACGGCCCCCGACCAACATGCGACCGCGACTGAAGCCGCGACCAAGACAACGGCGACTGAAGCCGCGACCGAGACAACGGCGACTGAAGCCGCGACCGAGACATCGAGCGACGAAGTCAAGGTTTCACCCGAGACTCGTGATGCCTACGACAAGGTGCCCAGCATCGGAACGGGATGGCGTTGGTACGACATCCCCTACAAGGCACTTGAGTGGCTGTCGTCCGGTTGGCGACGCAAGCTCCTGACCCGCAAGGCGCTCGAGCGTCTGAACTACGGCCTGAACTACCTGATCCCGTTCAACGAACATGAGCGTGACAAAGTGTGGGATCGCAAGAAGCCGATGCACTCTTTCGAGCTACCAGACGACGAACACGTCACGATGCCTGGTGTCTGGGTTGTCGAGCTCTTTCCGCCTAGCCAATTTCCGTTGCTTGAGGAAGCCGTTCGCCGCAACGAGTGGGACAAGCACCGCCGGCTCACGCATCGGGAAGCCAACCACGAGTTGCTCGTCAGATCACGGACGGGCTCCGGGTGGATGGCATGGGACCTGGCACAGATCACGGACATCAACTCTTCGCGTTGGTCGCCGGACGGAACCAAGGAGAAGCTACCGAAGCACTTCGAGGCGGTCTCGCTTCGCGCCATCCAGATCGGCTCAGGCCTGACCGCCGTCGTCGCTCACTTCCACCTGCACGATATCGACGCCAAGTACCTCGACTCCGTCTGGCATTCAGCGCACGAGCCCATCCTTCTCCGCCGCAAAGGGTCACGTCCCCACTCGCTGAACCACAAGTTCGCGGCGTTCCACAACACGCAGTCGGCTCGCCACGAGATTCACGACGCTGCTCGGCAGTGGATGCGCGATCAGATTCCGGGATTCTTTGCCTCGATGGACGAGCCGCACACCGTCATCGACATGTTGCTCACAGACCTGCTCGATCCGCTCGATACAGGCGAGCCCCCACACGATCTCCGCGATGCCTATCGCGCACTCGGATTGACGGAGTATTTCTTCTACCAGTACACCTCTGCGGATATCCCGAAGTTCCGCCTCATGCCAACCCGGGACAATCTGGCCCCGGCCGCGACATCGTCGCGACGAGTCTGGGCGCTGTGGGCACAGAAGCAAGCCGCCATCGATGCTGCTGGCGATCGCCTCGATATGTACGGTGCCGACAAGGATGAGGCGCTCGCGCACCGCTACTCCGACGCCATTCAGTCGTTTCTAGTACCACTTGGAATCTCACACTTCCTCGAAGCCGCCGAGGCTCAGTACGCCGAGGTTCGCGATCGAGCGCGAGTCCGTCATGGGCACTTCAACACCCGAGCGATCGAATCGCTGCGCGAGACTCTCCTGACACTCAGCCTCGATCTATCCTCCGCATATCGAGACATCCAGATCGACTGGAAGCAGCGTCCCAAGTTCTACGGTGAAGCCGAATTCACGCTTCAGACGACAAAGCTGGCTCGCGAGCGTGACAAGGCCGAGGGGCGGAAGCCATTCGAGTCCGAACACGTCAACACGACCATGCGAGAACGACAGGCTGAGGGCTTCGAGCGCCTCATTGGTGCGGATCACGACTACCGTGACCTTCTGTCGACGGTTGCATCCCTCGGGGCGTCCGCGGACTCGTCGAAGCTGGGACGAGTCGCGCTCTGGGTTGCGCTCGCGTCACTCGGCGTGGCCGTGCTCACACTTCTACTTGCTGACACCGGGAACGGAAGCCTGCTTGAGTCGCTACTGTCGTTGGCTGGTTGACCGGCGTCCGACGCCGGGCACTGATGGGACTTCTGCAGGGACGTTCGCTTGCTCACCTTTCCCGCAGGGCACGTTCATCCCGCCTAGTAGCCGGTCGGTCAGCGAACGCCGGCGGAAGTGAACTCGAGGTCGCCGCGGGAAATGTGTCTTTCGTGCTGCGCGATGGATGTCGGGTTCTCGCGGGGGTGTTCGTTCAGGGTCCGATTGCGAGCGCATCGGCTGCCGAAACACTGGATCGCGCCGAGTCCGACGAAACCACCGGGAGGCATCCCTGCCAGTGTTACTAGTTCTTCTTCATTCGTGATCTCAAACGCGAGTACAGCTGCTTCGACTTGACCTTTGCATAGACGAAGAGCGAGGAGTATGGGGACGGGTTCCAACGCTTGTACTTGCCGCTCTTCGCATCGCGGGTCCAGTGCTGGTTGTCGGCATCGATGAACTTCAGGAAGAGCCGATCATGCTTCCCATATCCATAGTTCAGAATCTCGACCTCCTCCGACGCGCCGGCCGGAAGACTGCCGTGCTCGGACCCCGGCGATTCAACCCCGTACTGAACATACGAACCTGAGCCATCGAAGTGAAACACGTGGACCGCGAGGATAGGAGCTTCCCCTGTGTTCTCCAGGAGGACCTTTGGCATGAGGCCTGTGGCTTGCGCCGTCCCACCCCAGGGGTCCGCCGCCACCCAGGACACGAGAGAGTTGGCGCGTTGACGCTTCGCGCGCTTCTTGTCCGAAGCAATTATCACAACAGTCGCGATTAGTGCGCCTGCGGTTCCGATCGCGCCTGCCCACTCGCCAGCACTTCCCCACACCCATTCTTCGTAGCCGAACCAGTTAGCGACGCTGTTCCAGAAGTCCGCCCACTGCTGCATGAAGAGGAGACTAGCCCGGCGCGGCACGCTCCCCGATCCGAATGACGGAGCGGTTAGCAGCAGGAGTGCTGGCGACGTTCGCGCTAGCGCCGGTGCAGTAGGTCGCGCGCCGAACGAACCGCGACGGGCTTGCCCGACATCAGCGTTCGATGCGCGTCACGCGGAGTACAGGTGGCCATGTTGGACGTCGCGGCCGAGTCGCCGATGACGGGCGCGGGCGCGAGATCGGAGGTCCGAAGTGATGGACTCAAGGCAGCCACGCCGCGGACCTGCATGGTCGGCTCGTCGCAGTGATCGCTTCTGGTGAGCGAACCACTGACCACGCTTGTTTAGACGACGCTTCGGAAAGCGCGTGTGTAAAGATCGGAAAGCG
>CERQ01022718.1_pt1 | contig 14616 bp, 9 predicted proteins | sample 530711 | NCBI WGS metagenome assembly CERQ01 (sample SAMEA2620882, study PRJEB7988) | marine metagenome | biome: marine biome (ENVO:00000447); feature: mesopelagic zone (ENVO:00000213); material: "saline water (ENVO:00002010), including plankton (ENVO:xxxxxxxx)" | depth 850 m | reverse complement strand
GGGGTGCCGGTCGTCGCGACGGGCAACACCGAAGACAAGGCCGAAGTTGCCGCCCGCGTCGCCTGGAGCGGCGTCGGTCTGCGCCTGAAGCCCACGCGCAGTGGCATTGCGCCCACCCGGATCGCCCACGCCGTCGACGAGATCCTCGGCAACGGCTCGTACCGCGAGCGCGCCGCGCACATCGGCGCCGCCATCACCCGAGCTCCCGGGCCGCTCGGGATCGAGGCCGTGCTCGACAGCCTCGCGGGCGCCCGCACCTCCTGATCGTCATCACCCCTTCCACCCGCATCCCTTCTCGAGGACGACATGACCACTTCCGACACCACCCCTGACGCTTCCGACACCTCCGCCGCGATCCTGCCCGGAGAGCACCTGCACGCCCTGCGGTCCGCCCTTCACGGCCCGGTCATCCTGCCGGGTGACCCCGAGTGGGACGACGCCCGACGCGCCTGGCAGCTCCTCGTCGACCAGTACCCGGTCGCGGTGGTGGTTCCCGCCGATGTCGATGACGTCGTCGCGACCGTGCTGGCCGCGCGCAAACACGGACTGCGCGTCGCGCCGCAGTCGACCGGCCACGCCGCGGGAACCATCGATTCGCTCGCCGACACGATCCTGCTGCGCACCTCCGCTCTCGACTCGGTCGAGATCCGCCCCGCGACCGCATCGGCCCGGGTTGGCGCCGGCGTGAGCTTGGGCACGGTGGCCGACGCCGCCGCGCAGCACGGTCTCGCGGTCGTCGCGGGCATGGCGCCGAGCGTCGGCGCCGTCGGATTCGCGCTCGGGGGAGGGCTCGGATGGCTCGCCCGTTCGCACGGTCTCGCGGCGAACAGCATTCTCGCCCTCGAAGCGGTCGACGCCCACGGCCGGGTGCTCCGCATCGACGAGACGCACCACGCGGACCTCTTCTGGGCGGCGCGTGGGGGAGTCGCGCCGGTGATCGTCACCGCGATCGAGATTCGGCTCTTCCCGGTCACCGAGGTGAGCGCCGGCGCGCTGATGTGGCCGCTCGAGCGCGCCGCCGACGTCGCGCACGCGTGGCGGGAATGGATCGACGGCATCCCCGAGTCGGTGACGTCACTCGCGCGCGTGCTGCGCTACCCGGCGATCCCCGAGATTCCGGAGTTCCTGCGGGGTCGCTCCGTCGTCGCCGTCGAAGCGGCGGTGCAGGCCGACGCCGCCACGGCGGACGCGCTCCTGGCGCCGCTTCGCGCCCTCGCGCCGGAGATCGACACGATCCACCCGATGTCGCCGGCAGAGCTGGGCGCCGTGCACGGTGACCCGCCCCAGCCCGCGCCGGCGCGGGGCGAAGCGATCCTCCTGTCGGAGATCTCTGCCGCCAGCGTGGACGCCTTCATGGATGCCGCGCTCGCGCCCTCGTCTGCACCCTTGCTGTCGATCGAGCTGCGGCATCTGGGCGGTGCGCTTCGTGCCGGGAGCGGCACGGGCGGAGCGGTCTCGACGATCGACGGCGAGGGACTCGTCTTCGCCGTCGGGATCGTCCCCGTCCCGGAGGCTCACGAGCCGGTCCGTGCGGCGGCGCTCGAGGTCGTCCGCCGCTTGCGCCCTCACGCGGCGCCGCGGCTCGTGAAGAACTTCGCGGAACGGCCGGTTGCCGCATCCGACGTGTACGACGAACCCACCCTCGCCCGGCTTCGCGACATCGCTGCCGCGTGGGACCCGGACCGCGTCATCCGCGTCGGCCATCCGCTCGGCTGATTCACACCGCCGTCGACCATTCGCCGGCCATCACAACGACGGCGCACACGAGCGCTGAAACGGCCATCGCCCCCATGAGCCACGCCATCGCGCGGTTGCGGGTGCGCGCCCGCTCGACGGTGAGCGCCACGACGACCATCGCTGCGAACAGCGACGCGGTGAGCACGAGGGCGATCGTCGGAACGAGGATCTGCAGCTGCAGCGTCCCGATGAACAGTGCGATGCAGATCGCGGCGAAGATCGCCCCGGGGATCAGCCATCGTCTGCGCCCGCCCTCCTGCAGCGATCGCTGAGCGCGCACCCGGGTCGGGTCCGGATCGGCCATCGTCGACCTCCCTTCCTCGACGCGCGACGCTACCCCCGCGCATGCGCGCGCCGCACCGGGGTTGACACCCGTCGTCGCGCGTCGCGCCAGCTCGTCGGATCAGTAGACGTCGCGCACGTAGCGCTTCTCGCGGGCCATCCGCGCGAAGTACTCGGTCGCGTCGTCTTCGTCGAGGCCGCCCCAGGTGCGGGCGACCTCGACGAGCGCGCGATGCACGTCGCTGGCCATGCGTGTCGCGTCGCCGCACACGTAGACGTGACCGCCGTCCTCGAGCCATGACCACACGTGCGAGCCCTGCTCGCGCAGGCGGTCCTGCACGTAGACCTTCTGTCGCTGCTCCCGCGAGAACGCCAGACTCAGCTTGGTGAGAAGCCCGTCGCGCTGCCACGACTCGAGCTCGTCGCGGTAGTAGAAGTCGGTCGCGGAGTCGCGCTCGCCGAAGAACAGCCAATTGCGGCCCGCGTGTCCGAGCGCGCGTCTCTCCTGCAGGAAGCCCCGGAACGGCGCGATGCCGGTGCCCGGTCCGATCATGATCATCGGCGCCGTCGGGTCCTCGGGCGGGCGGAAGTGCTTCGTCTGCTGGACGAAGACCGGAACATCGGCGCCGTCGCCGTGATCGGCGAGGAAGGTCGAGCACACGCCGCGGCGCGGCCGCCCCTGATGCTCGAAGCGCACGGCGGAGACGGTCAGCTCCACCTCGTGTGGACTCACCAGCGGGCTCGACGAGATCGAGTAGAGCCGCGGCTGCAGTCGCCCGAGCACGCCGAGCCACTCGTCTGCGCTCGCCGAGACGGGAAGCTCCGCGAGCACATCCACCGCCTGCCGCCCCCACAGCCACTTGTCGAGGTTGAGCGTGTTCCCCTCGCGCAGCAGCGTGGCCAGCTGACGGTCGCGGGTGCGCTCGCCGACGAACCGCAGGAACGGCCGGCCGACGTTCACGATCTCGAGGTGACGCGTCGCCGCCTCGCGCAGCGCGAGCGTGCCGACCCCGTCGAGGTCGACGGCGGCGTCGCCGTCGAGGCCGGTGGCCGACAGCCACGCGTCGACCGCGTGATCACTGTTCACCGGGCGCACCCCCAGGGCATCTCCCGCCCGGTAGGTCAGCTCGTCGTCGACGGCGAGGGAGAAGCGCCGCACGTCTTTGGATGACGCCGTAGCGCTCAGCCGCTCGTTGCGGGTGAGGCGCGTCACCAGCGGCGAGGAGCGGGAATACCGCGTCGCCGTGGGGCTGGCGAGGGGTGGCCGGTCGGCCACGGTGGCCGCCGGTGCCGCATCCGTGCCGATGGCTCGGGCGACCGACTCGTACCAGCGGGTCGGGGCCTTGTCGGCGTCGGGATCGCAGTCGACCCGCGGCACGAGACGCTCGGCGCCGAGCTCGGCGAGGCGTTCGTCGACGCGTCGTCCGTGCCCGCAGAACGCCGAATAGCTCGGGTCGCCGAAGGCGAGCACGGCGAAGCGCACGCCCGGCATGCGCGGTGCCGCCTCGGCCGACAGCTCGCGCCAGAACGCGTCACCGTTGTCGGGGGCGTCGCCGTCGCCGAACGTGCTGCTGACGACGAGCACGACCGGTCGCTCGGCGATCTGCTGCAGCGAGGTGTCGTCCATGCAGACGAGGTCGACGTCGTGCCCGTCGGTGCGCAGTCGTTCGGCGATCTGCACGGCGTGATCTTCGGCGGTGCCGGTCTGCGACGCCCACAGCAGCATCACCCGTTCGCGTGTCTCGGCTGCGGTGGCCGTCGTCGCGGTGCGGCGCGCCAGCATCCCGTTCAGCCAGGCTCGATCGGTCGAGGTGAACGGCGCGGACTCGGGCAGGGTCGCGACGCCGCCGCCCTCCTGCTCGTGCGCCCACAGGAAGCCCTGCAGGAAGGCGCTCTGCTCGGGCGTGAGCGTGGGCGGCGGCACGGGCTGCAGCCCCAGCCCGGTGATCGCCGGTGCGGGCTCGCCGGCGTCGTGCGCCGGGTCGGGCGAGGTCGGCTCGGCGGCCGGCTCCACCTCGAGCGACACGGGAACGGAGGCCTTCGTCACCGCGACGGCGGCGATCTTGAACTCGGGCTGGAACGACAGCGGATCGACGGCGTCGTTCGTCACGGCGTTCACGGCCAGGTACTCCCCGTAGACGTCGTTCCAGTGGAACGGGGCGAACAGCGCCCCGCGCTGCACACGATCGCTCACCGCCGCCGGCAGCACGGCCCGGCCTCGCCGCGACGCGATCTCGACCGCGTCGCCGTCGGCGACCCCCAGCCGCGCGGCGTCGTCGGGGTGGATCTCCACGAACGGCTTGGGGTTCAGCGCGTTCAGCTTGGCGACCTTGCCGGTCTTGGTCATCGTGTGCCAGTGGTGGGGGAGACGCCCGGTGTTCAGCACGAACGGGAAGTCGTCGTCGGGCATCTCCTTCGCCGGCATGTGCGGTCGGGGATGGAAGACCGCCCGGCCGCTCTCGGTCGCGAACGCCAGCGGCGGCACCGTGCCGTCGTCGCGGGTGCGCAGCGGGCTCGAGGTGCCGTCGTTGACGTAGCGGATCGGATGCCGGCCGTCGCCGTCGCCGCTCTCCGGCGGACTCGGCCACTGCACCGGCGTGCGCGCCAGGCGCCCGTAGTCGACGCCGCGCAGGTCGTACCCGGTCTTGGGGTTCGAGAAGGCGCGGATCTCCTCGAACACCTCCGCCGCCGACGCGTACGAGAACGCGTCGCCGAAACCCATCGCGGTCGCAACACCGGCGATGATCTGCCAGTCGGGCATCGAATCGCCGACGGGGTCGGCGGCCTGGTTCAACAGGGTCAGCGTGCGCTCGGAGTTGACCGAGACCGAGGTGGACTCCGCCCACAGCGCCGCCGGTAGCAGCACGTCGGCATAGGCATTGGTCTCGGTCTCGACGAACACGTCCTGCGTGACGACGAGCTCGCAGGCTTCGAGGCCCCGGATCACCGTGCCGCGGTTGGCGACCGAGGCCACGGGGTTGGTGCAGATGATCCAGGCCGCCCGGATGTCTCCGTCGGCCATCTTCTCGAACATCTCGACCGTGCCGCCGCCCACCCGGGTGTCGATCGCGCCCTCCGGCAGGCCCCACACGTTCTCGACGAACGCCCTGTCCTCCGCCGACACCACACTGCGCTGGCCCGGCAGCCCCGGACCCATGTAGCCCATCTCGCGCCCGCCCATCGCGTTGGGCTGACCCGTCAGCGAGAAGGGGCCCGCTCCCGGCCGGCAGATGGCGCCGGTGGCGAGGTGCAGGTTGATGATGGCGTTGGTGTTCCACGTGCCGTGCGTCGACTGGTTCAGGCCCATCGTCCAGCACGACATCCACGCCCCCGCCTCGCCGATCCAGCGGGCCGCGGTGCGCAGGTCGTCCTCGGACAACCCGGTCAGCTCGGCGACGGCGTGCACCGGATAGTCGGCGAGCAGCTCCGGCATCCGCTCCCACCCCTCGGTCGAGGCGGCGATGAACTCCTCGTCGAGCGCACCGTCGTCGTGCAGCAGGCGCAGCAGGCCGTTCATGAGGGCGAGGTCGGTGCCGGGGGCGATCGGCAGGTACAGGTCGGCCTTGTCGGCGGTGGCGGTGCGGCGCGGGTCGACGACGATGAGCTTCGCGCCGGCCTTCACCCGATCCATCATCCGAAGGAACAGGATCGGATGCGTGTCGGCCATGTTCGAGCCGATGACGAAGAAGACGTCGGCGTGGTCGAAGTCGTCGTACGACCCGGGCGGGGCGTCGGAGCCCAGCGACAGCTTGTAGCCGGTGCCGGCGCTGGCCATGCAGAGCCGCGAGTTGGACTCGATGTTGTTCGTGCCGATGAAGCCCTTCGCGAGCTTGTTCGCCAGGTACTGCGCCTCGAGCGACATCTGTCCCGACACGTACAGCGCGACCGCATCGGGGCCGTGCTCGTCGATCACCGCCCGCAGCCGCCCGCCGGTCTCGGCGATGGTCTCGTCCGTCGGCCGTGGCTCCAGAGGCGCGCCGCGCTCCGGCCGCGCCATCGCCGTCTCCACACGACCGCCGGCGGAGAGCATGTCGGCGCTGGTGGCGCCCTTCGTGCACAGCCGGCCGCGGTTGGTCGGATGCTCCTTGTCACCGCGCACCTTCACCACGCGGCGGCGGCCGCTGTCGGGATCCACCGCGACATCCAGCACCATCCCGCAGCCGACTCCGCAGTAGGAGCAGGCCGAGCGCACCGAGGTCGTCGGCGTCAGGGAAAGGGAGGATGTCACGGCGGACCCCGTCTCAGATGCGCACGCCGGCGCGCCGGCCGCCGCGCAGGTAGACGATTCCGGTGAGGGCGAGCATCACCGCGTAGGCGACGACGAACCACGACAGCCCCGCCTCGTACCCGCCGGTCGCGGTCTTCGAGGCGCCGAGCGCCTGGGGGATGACGAACCCGCCGTACGCGCCGATCGCGGAGATGAGCCCGAGTGCCGCCGCGGCCTTGCGCTGCGATCCCATGTCGCCGGCGGTGCGGTGGGCGTCGGCCGAGCCCGCTCGCCACGCGAACACCGTCGGGATCATCCGGTACGTCGCGCCGTTGCCGATGCCGCTCGCGGCGAAGAGCACGAGGAACAGCGCCAGGAAGAGCCAGAAGCTGCCGAGCGGCAGGGTGAGCACCACCGTCACGACCACCACGGCCATGACCGCGAACGAGGCCATCGTCATGGCGGCTCCGCCGAAGCGGTCGGCCAGGCGTCCGCCGTAGGGACGCGACAGCGATCCGACGAGCGCCCCGAGGAAGGCGAGGGACAGCGTCGCCGACCCCACCTGGAAGGTCGAGAACTCGGGGAACTGGTCGGCGATGAGCTTGGGGAACACCCCCGCGAAGCCGATGAAGGAGCCGAACGTGCCGATGTAGAGCACGGCGAGCACCCACAGGTGCGGCTCGCGCAGGGCCGCGAGCGACGCGGCGACGTCGGCCCGCGCGTGCGACAGGTTGTCCATGCGGAGGGCGGCACCGATCGCGGCGACGAGGATGAGCGGCACCCAGATCCAGCCCGCGAGCGGCAGGTTGAGGGTGACGCCGGCACCGATCGTGATGGCGATCGGCACGATGAACTGCGCGACCGATGCGCCGAGGTTGCCGCCGGCGGCATTCAGGCCGAGCGCCCAGCCCTTCTCGCGCTGCGGGTAGAAGTAGGTGATGTTCGACATCGACGACGCGAAGTTGCCGCCGCCGACACCGGCGAGCGCCGCCACGGCGAGCATCACGCCGAAGGGCGTGTCGGGGTTGCCGACGCACAGCGCGAGTCCGATCGCGGGGAGCAGCAGCAGGAGGGCGGAGATGATCGTCCAGTTGCGGCCGCCGAACTTCGGCACCATGAAGGTGTACGGGAAGCGGAGGGTCGCGCCGACGAGGCTCGGCATGGAGATGAGCCAGAAGGTCTGAGTCGTGTCGAACGAGAATCCGGCGGCCGGCAGCGCGACGACCACGATCGACCAGAGCTGCCAGACGACGAAGCCGAGGAACTCGGCGAAGATCGACCACCGCAGGTTCCGCGCCGCGATGGGCCGGCCGACGGTGTCCCACTGCGCACGGTTCTCGGGGTCGTAGCCGTCGAGCCAGCGCCCGGGGCGCGCGACGATCGGCGGCGCCGCCGACGTGTCTGCGGGTGGTGTCGCGACGTGGGTGGGGCGTTCGTCGAGGGATGTCATGGCGGTACTCCTCAGAGGGCTCGAGGCGGGGTGGAGCGTCGGATGAGGGTGGTGCGGCGACGTCGTCAGGGGACGACGTCGGTCGGCCGGTCGTATCGATCGACCACGATCTGGACGAGCTCGGGAGGGACGGGCGGGTCGGCGGTCAGGAGGGGAGCGGTGGTGACATCGGCTCCGGCGCGGGCCGCGAGATCGGCGAAGTAGCCGGGTGCCAGCAGATACGTCGAGACCACGACGCGTCCGCGCGTCGACGCGCGCACGTCGGCGACCGCGTCGGCGACGCGCGGCTGAGCGGCGGAGATGAACGAGGTGGTCACCGGCCGGCCGAGCTCGGCCGACAGCATCTCACCGGTGATGCGGCAGTCCTCGACGGCGCGTTCGTCGCTCGACCCGGCCGCGGCGAGCACGACGGCGTCATCGGTGCGCAGACCCGCTTCACGGAGCCGTCGGGCGAGCACGGTCACCAGGCGCTGGTCGGGCCCGAGCGCGCGCGTCACCGTCACCTCGCGGTCGCTGTCCCCGGCGGCTTCGGCGAGGTCCACGTGCACGTGATAGCCCGTCGACAGCAGCAGCGGCACGATCGTCGCGGACGACTCCGGAGGGAGGCCGGCCAGCACGCTCGGCACGTCGGGCTGCTGCACGTCGACGTGGGCATCCGCCACCGTCAGCTCGCCGCGCGCGGCGCGCACCGCGTCGACCAGCGCGGCCACGGCACGGCGACCGTCGAGGTCGGAGGTGCCGTGGGATGCGGCCACCAGCGCGCGAGCCGGGGCGACCGAGATCGAGCCGTCGGTCTCACGCACCCGCCACACCGGAAGGCTCAGCGCGCCGGGCTTCGTGTAGCACTCGCCGGTCTCGAGGTCGAAGACGTCTTTGTGCAGCGGCGAGGCGATCGTCGCACGGTCGCCGCGGGAGCCCACGATTCCGCGGGACATCACGCAGGCCCCGGTCGCGGGGTCGGCGTTGGAGACGGCCGCGATGCGACCGTCGGGAAGCAGGAAGACGGCGACCTGCTGACCACCGACGAGAGCCGCCTCGCCCCAGCCGGGCTCGAGGTCGCTCCGGCGGCAGACCGGCGTCCACACCGTCGGCGGCGCCGAGCTGTCGAGGATCGCGGATGTCGTGTTCACGCCGTCGACTGTAGGAAGCGCACGTTTCCTGGCGTGTGCCGCGGCCGTGTCGTGGTCGTAACGGTTCCCTCACGCGCCGCATACCCGCACGTGAGGCGCCCGTCACACGGCGTTACGGAGGCGCAACAGCTGTGGAACCGCGCCTGCCTAGTGTGGGGCCCACGCCCGTTCGGTCGGGGCCGATCGGTCCCGTCCCGAACCCAGCACCGAAGCGAGAATCGCATGAGCCCCTCACGTCACGTCATCGTCGTCGGCGGTGGACCCGCAGCCCACCGCCTCGTCGAGTCGCTGCTCGCCCGCGACGACGACGCCCTGCAGATCACGGTCTTCGCCGACGAACCGCATCGTCCCTACGATCGGGTGGCGCTCAGCCGACGGCTCGACGGCACGCACGACCTCACGCTGCCGACCGCGGTGTGGGAGCACGACCGCGTCACACTGCGCACCGGAGAGCGCGTGGAGGCCATCGATCCGACCGCGCGCACCGTGACGACGCCGAGCGGCGTGACCGGCTACGACGAGCTCGTGCTCGCCACCGGATCCTCCGCCACGGTGCCGCCCATCGACGGGTGCGAATCGGGCCGCGTCTACCGCACCGTCGACGACGTCGACGCGCTCGTCGAGGAGATCTCGGCCTTCTCCGCGCGCCACGGCCGAGCCGCCAACGTGCTCGTCGTCGGCGGCGGCCTGCTCGGGCTCGAGGCCGCCGGGGGAGCGGCGCGGCTGGGGGCCAACGCCGCGATCGTGCACTCGGGCCGGTGGCTGATGTCGGCGCAGCTCGACGAGGGCGCGGGGCAGGCCCTCGGCCGCATCATCGCCGCCGCCGGCATCCGGCTACACCTCGGGGTGCGCCCCACGGAGATCCTCACCGGCCCGTCCGGCCGCGTGCTGGGGGCGAGCCTGACCGACGGCACCTCGGTGAGCGCCGACATCGTCGTCTTCTCGATCGGCATCACCGCCCGCGACGAGCTCGCGCGCGACGCGGGCCTCACGCTGGGTGCACGGGGCGGGGTGGCCGTGGACGACACCTGCGCCACGAGTGCGCCGCACGTGTGGGCGATCGGCGAGGTCGCCGCGATCCGCGGCGAGGCGACGGTGGGCCTCGTGGCGCCCGCGAACGCGATGGCCGAGGTGGTGGCCGACCGCATCAGCGGCGGCGAGGCGCTCTTCCCGGGCGTCGACGACGCGACCAAGCTCAAGCTCGCCGGCGTCGACGTGGCGAGCTTCGGCGACGCGATGGCGCGCACCGAGGGGGCCCTCGAGGTCGTCTATGCCGATCCCGCGCGCGGCCTGTATCAGAAGCTCGTCGTCTCGGATGACGCCAAGACGCTGCTCGGCGGCATGTTCGTCGGCGACGCCGCGCCCTACTCGACCCTGCGTCCGCTGCTCGGTCGCGAGCTCGGCGCCGAGCCGAGCGCGTTCCTCGCCGCCGCCGGCGCCGAGCCTCCCGCGGGAGGCGAGCTGCCCGACGACGTGCAGATGTGCTCGTGCAACAACGTGTCGGTGGGGGAGGTGCGCCACGCGGTGCGCGAGGGATGCACCGACCTGGGGGAACTGAAGGCGTGCACGCGTGCCGGCACGCAGTGCGGGTCGTGCGTGCCGCTGGTGAAGAAGCTGCTCGAGACCGAGCTCACCAAGGCCGGCGTCGAGGTCTCGAAGGCCCTGTGCGAGCACGTTTCCCTGAGCCGGGCGGAGCTGTTCGAATCGGTGCGGATCCTCGGCCTCTCCAGCGCCGAGGCCGTCTTCGCCCGGTTCGGCACCGGGCTCGGCTGCGACATCTGCAAGCCGGTGATCGCCTCGGTGCTCGCCAGCCAGACCAACGGGTACATCCTCGACGCGGGGCAGGGTCCCCTGCAGGACACGAACGACCGCGCCCTGGCGAACATGCAGCGCGACGGCACCTACTCGGTGGTGCCCCGCATCCCCGGCGGAGAGATCACGCCGCAGAAGCTCAAGGTCATCGCCGAGGTCGCCGAGCAGTTCGACCTCTACACGAAGATCACCGGCGGCCAGCGCATCGACCTGTTCGGCGCCCGGCTCGAGCAGCTGCCCGAGATCTGGCGCATCCTCGTGGACGCCGGCATGGAGTCGGGTCAGGCCTATGGCAAGTCGCTGCGCACGGTGAAGTCGTGCGTGGGTTCCACGTGGTGCCGCTACGGCGTTCAGGACTCCGTCGGCATGGCCGTGTTCCTGGAGGAGCGGTACCGGGGTCTTCGCTCCCCGCACAAGTTCAAGCTCGGGGTCTCCGGATGCGCGCGCGAGTGCGCCGAGGCGCGCGGCAAGGACATCGGCGTGATCGCCACCGAGCAGGGCTGGAACCTCTACGTGGGAGGCAACGGCGGCTACCAGCCGGTGCACGCGCAGCTGCTGGCCAGCGACCTCGATGACGAGACGCTGGTGCGCTACATCGACCGCTACATCATGTACTACATCCGCACCGCCGACCGGCTGCAGCGCACGGCGCGGTGGCAGGAGGACCTGCCCGGGGGCCTCGACCACGTGCGTGACGTGGTGTGCGAGGACTCGCTCGGCCTCGCCGCCGAGCTCGAGGCTGCGATGGCCTCGCACGTGGGCACGTACCGCGACGAGTGGGCGGCGACCCTCGCCGACCCGGAGCGCCTCAAGCGCTTCCGTTCCTTCGTGAACGCGCCGTCGACACCCGACCCCGGCATCCGCAAGGTCTCCGAGCGCGGACAGAGCCGCCCGGCGTTCGCGCACGAGCGCGTGATGCTCGCCGGCCCGGTGATCCCGGTGCGGGATGCGGCCGCGGAGGAGGTGGGCTGATGCGCGCCGAGATCGACCTCACGGGGCGCCTCGTGCTCGTCGTCGGCCGCGCCGACCGCGCTCGCCGCGCGGTCGCGCGATACCGCGCCGCCGGCGCGAGCGTCGAGGTCGCGGACGCCGACACCGCCCTCGCGCGCCTCGAGGATGCCATCGGCGACGGCGCGGTGCCGGATGTCATCGCGTGGGTCGAGGGCGATGAGCAGACGCGGGATCGCCTGCGAGACAGCGCCCGGATCGCCCGCGCCGTGATGCTCTCCGACGACCCCGTCGCGCCCACGCCGCGCGGGCACGTCAGCCTGATCGGCAGCGGCCCGGGGGATCCGGAGCTCATGACCATCGCGGGGCTGCGCGCGCTCGCCGAGGCCGACGTCGTGCTGCACGATCGGCTCGGCCCCTCGCACGTCGTCGCGGAGTACGCGCCCGGCGCTCTCTTGATCGATGTGGGAAAGACACCCGGACACCACGCGGTTCCCCAGCGCGAGATCGAGCGGATCCTGCTCGAACACGCCGCGCGCGGCCTGCGCGTGGTGCGGGTGAAGGGCGGCGACCCGTTCGTGTTCGGGCGAGGGGGCGAGGAGGTCGTGGCGTGCCGTGCCGCGGGTGTTCCGGTCACCGTCATCCCGGGTGTCAGCAGCGCGGTCTCGGTGCCGTCCGCGGCGGGCATCCCCGTCACCCACCGCGAGGTCTCCCGCGCGTTCACCGTCGTCTCGGGTCATGCGCCGTTCTCCGAGGAGGAGCTCGGGCACCTCGTCGGGCTCGGCGGCACGCTCGTCGTGCTCATGGGCGTGGGCACCCTCCCGCATCTGGCGGCCGGCCTGCAGCGCCACGGCATGGCTGCCGATATGCCTCTCGCGATCCTCGAACGTGGATTCTCCGCCGCTCAGCGGGCGGTCGCCACGACGGTGGGTGAGGTGGTCTCGCTGCTGCCCACGGTCAAGCCGGTCTCGCCGGCCGTCATCGTCATCGGCGAGGTCGTGGGCGTCACCGGGCCGGTGGGGTGGGGGATCGGTGAGATCCTGTGCCAGGATGAGGCTCTCACGGCGCCCGAAGCTCGCGCCGCCGATCTCGCCATCTGACCCGGGAGGTGCGGGTGCACGCGACGCCTGAGGAGACATCCGAACCCACGGTGCCCGGATTCCGAGCGGATCAGCTGGAGGGCTTCCGGATCGGGGTGACCTCGGACCGCCGTTCGGAGGACCTCATCGCGGGGTTCGAGCGTCGCGGCGCGGAGGTGCTCCACGCACCCACGATCCGGATGACCGGGGTCTCCGACGACGCGGTCGTGGTGGCTGAGACGCGTGCGATCATCGAGGCGCGACCGGACTACCTGCTCGCGACCACGTCGTACGGCATGCGGCGCTGGGTGGAGTTCGCCGACGCCGCCGGCGTGGGCGACGACCTGCACGACGTGCTCAGCGACGCACGCATCCTCGTGCGCGGACCGAAGGCCCGCGGCGCGGTGCGGGCCGCCGGGCTCGACGACGTGGGAATGAGTGAACGCGAGACGACCACATCGCTGGTGGACCTCGTGCTGCGCCACGACGTCGCCGGAAAGGTGGTCGCCGTTCAGCTGCACGGCTTCACCGATCAGACCCAGCTCGAGCGCCTCGCTGCCGCGGGAGCCCGCGTGCTCACCGTTGCGCCCTACCGGTGGACGGCCCACGAAGACGAAGCCCGGGTGCTGCGACTGATCGACACGATCTGCGCCGGCGGACTCGACGCCGTCACCTTCACCAGCGCGCCGGCCGTGGAGGCGCTGTTCAACGTCGCGAGCGCGGCCGGCCGACTTGACGCCGTTCAGGCCGCCCTGCGCGAGCGCGTGGTCGCCGCCGCGGTCGGGCCGGTGACCGCCGCGCCGCTCGTGGAAGCCGGGGTGCTCCCCATCGTTCCCGATCGGTTCCGCATGGGCGCCCTCATCCGGCTCGTGTGCGAACACCTGGAGTCATCGGCCGTGCTGCGCGCCCAGACCGAGGTCGGCACGGTGGAGCTCCGCGGCCGTCTCGTGGTCTGCGACGGTCGCTCGGCCGTGCTCGGACCGGTCGCGCTGTCGCTGTTCCGCACGCTCATGATCGCCGAGGGAACGACCGTATCGCGAGGAGAGCTGGCCGAATCGGCGCCGGAGCGGCTGGACGACCACGCCGTCGACGCCGCGATGAGCAGGCTCCGGCAGGCGCTCCCCGACGCCCGGGTCGTCGCGACCGTGATCAAGCGCGGCTACCGACTCGCCCTTCCTGTCTGAGGCCACCGGTCTCGCTGCGAGGTCGCGAGACGCTTGGGCGTGTCGTCGGGCGACGACGTACCGTGGAAGCGGATCGTCATCCGACGGAAGGCAGGGGAATGAAGATCGTCGCGTCATCGGACTGGCGGGACGGTCTCCCGTACGACAAGCCCATCCGGGTGGCCGACGTGGCCGACGGCGAACCGGCGCGCTGCTTCTCGTGCGGCGCCGACTCCGATCCGGTCGCCCGCACCGAACTGTGGGCGGTCAAGCACCGGCATCCGAAGAACCACAGCGGCTACGTGCGGTTCTACTGCAGTGCGCACGTGCCCGCATCCCCGGCCGCCGCGCCCCCGACCACGCCTCGCCGCGGCTCGGCACCGCGCGCGCAGCGTCGCCCCGCCCCGGAGCGCCGTGCCGCACCGCGCCGCGTGAGCTCCGTCGAGCCGATCGCCCGCGCGAAGTGCCCCGACTGCTTCATCGAGGTCTCGGCCACCGGCGAGTGCGGCATGTGCGGGCAGCGCGTGAGCTGACCCGGCGCCGCGCGACATCCGCTAGCGATCGGCTCCGCCGGTCTCAACCCCCTAGCCCTGGTTTCGGAGGCGGGAGAGCGTGGGGAGATGGCATCCCACGACACCGATCTCGCACGCCTGGACGCCTGGTGGCGCGCCGCGAACTACCTCAGCGTCGGCCAGATCTACCTCCTCGACAACCCGCTGCTGCGCCGGCCGCTCGCCGCGGAGCACGTCAAGCCCCGACTCCTCGGTCACTTCGGCACGGTGCCGGGGCTCACCCTGATCTACGCGCA
>CERQ01001672.1_pt1 | contig 14628 bp, 13 predicted proteins | sample 530711 | NCBI WGS metagenome assembly CERQ01 (sample SAMEA2620882, study PRJEB7988) | marine metagenome | biome: marine biome (ENVO:00000447); feature: mesopelagic zone (ENVO:00000213); material: "saline water (ENVO:00002010), including plankton (ENVO:xxxxxxxx)" | depth 850 m | reverse complement strand
ATGAGCTGGAAAAAGAAATCCGATCCGGCCGAATAGCCGTCACCGGCGACCCCTGCCCCGACCGGATCGATGGTCTTGGGGCTGAAGATCTCACCGACGACGCCCGGCACGGTCCAGTCGCCGGGATACATCAGGTTATAGCCGATCAGCCAGTACATGATGCCCGCAATGCCGAACAGCGCGATGTTCTTGAAAAGCTGGGTGGTCACGTTCTTGGATCGGACCAGCCCGGCTTCAAGCATGGCAAAGCCGGCCGCCATCCACATGACCAGAAAACCGCCGATCAGAAACAGCAGCGTGTTGAAGATGTAGACGACGTCCGCGCTGACCGCGGCCGCCACCTCGGCCGGGGCCGCATCCTGCGCCACGGCAGGCAGGGCTGCCAGGGACGCAAGCGTCGCGATGAGCGGGAGGGACTTTTTCATCTGTTTACCTCACTTCCGTGCCGCAGCCGCCGGACGGGCTGCCATCCGGCCTTTGATCGGAAATTCCGGGGCTTCGGCACAAGGCGGCGCGCTGCCCGGCGCCGGCAGAAATATCGGCTGCCTCAAAATTGGCGTTGCCGGCTGCCCAAGGCCCAAGAAACGGGCAGATTGCGTTCGGCGCCGCGGCCCGCTGCCCGTCACCTGTGCATGTTCGCGGATTTTGCCGCGTCAGGCGGCGGTCGCGGCAAGTTCCCGGACGAGCCGGGCTTTCGGCGGCAAGACACCGCCCCTTCACGGATTGGTCAGGAGAATTCCCTCTGCCCGATTCTTGCTGTATGCTGATGGCCAACTTGGCCGGAGAAAGAACCGGCAGGGCAGTCAAGCAGGCATCTGGACCACATGAAACGACCGACCGGCACCCCGAAGCGCACGGGCAAAAGCCCTGTTGCCGACAAGCGCAGTTCTCCCAAGGCCGCAGCGGCCTCGAAATCGGCCGTGCGCCGGCACAAGCCGAACCAGCGCAAGCGGGGCAATGTCGTCGTGCGGGCCGTCGCGGGCACGGTCTGGCTGTTCTGGCGCATCCTGTGGGGTTCGTTCTGGCGGCTGACGATGGTGGTTCTGCTGATCATCGGCGGGGCCTCGGCCTATTATTATGCGGGCCTGCCCGACGCGAAGGAATTGTTCGACGCGCGTGCGCGCGGATCGGTCACCATGCTGGATCGCGAGGGCCGCGTCTTTGCCTGGCGGGGCGAGACATTCGGCACCGTCACCGGCGAGAAAACCGCCCCGGTCCTGCGCGATGCGGTGGTCGCGACCGAGGACCGTCGATTCTACAGCCATCTGGGCGTCAGCCCGCGGGGTATCGCGGGCGCGATCCGGATCAACCTTGCCGAAGGCCGCGGTCCGCTGGAAGGCAATGGCGGTTCGACCATTACCCAGCAGGTGGCCAAGCTTTTGTGCCTCGGCGAGACATTCGATCCGATCCGCTGGAAGAACGAGGCCGAATTCGAGGCCAGCTGCCGCGTCGGCAGCCTGTGGCGCAAGGTCAAGGAGGTCCCCTTCGCCTTCGCGCTGGAGGCCAAGTATTCCAAGCAAGACATCCTCAACATCTACATGAACCGGTCCTATCTGGGGGCCGGCGCGCGCGGCTTCGAGGCGGCGAGCGAGCGGTATTTCAACAAGCCCGCAACCGATGTGACCCCGGCCGAGGCCGCGATGCTGGCCGGGCTGCTCAAGGCTCCCAGCTATTTCGCGCCGACCGCCGATCTGGAACGCAGCCAGGGTCGGGCCGATGTGATCCTGGATCTGATGAAACAGCAGGGCTATCTGAACGACAAGCAATATGCCGAAGCCAAGGCGAATCCGGCGGTCCTGTCCAAGGCGGCGCAGGCCCGCGCGGGCGGCTATTTCGCCGATTGGGTCATGGATTCGGGCCCCGGTTTCCTGACCAGCGAGACGACCGACGACATTACCATCAAGACCACCTTCGATCAGGACATCCAGCGGGCGGCCGAACGCGCACTGAAACGGATTTTCGACGAGAAGCTGGGCGGCAACAGCAAGGCCGAGGCCGCCGTCGTGGTGATGTCCGCCGATGGCGCGGTGCGCGCGATGATCGGCGGTCGCGACAACACCGTGAACGGGGCCTTCAACCGCGCCATCCAGGCCAAGCGGCAGACCGGGTCCAGTTTCAAGCCCTTCGTCTATGCCGCGGCGCTGGAGGCGGGATATTCGCCCTCGGACATCATTGAGGACGGGCCGATCACGATCCGCATCCCCGGCGGAAAAAACTGGTCGCCAAAGAACTATACCCGCCGCTTCTATGGTAACGTGACGCTGGAGACGGCGCTGAAGAACTCGCTGAACACCGCGACGGTCCGCCTGCAAGAGATCGTGGGACGCGATGCGGTGCGCCGGGTGGCCAGTGATTTCGGCATCGTCAGCAACCTGACCACAAGCCCCTCGCTGGCCCTTGGCGCCTCCGAGGCCACGCTGCTGGAACTGACCGGTGCCTATGCCGGGATCCGCAATGGCGGCACCTCGGTCGCGCCCTATGGCCTGGTCGAATTGTCCATCAAGGGCGACGACCAGCCGCTGATGGGGCAGTTGGGCGGCCTGGGCCAGCGGGTGATCAGCCCGCGCGCGGCCGGTCAGCTGATCTACATGATGCAGCAGGTGATCGATTCGGGCACCGGCAAGCGGGCCAAGCTGGGCTCGCGCCCGGCCGCCGGAAAGACCGGCACGACCAGCAGCTACCGCGACGCCTGGTTCGTTGGCTTTACCGAACAATATGTCGTCGGCGTCTGGATGGGCTATGACGACAACACGCCGCTGAAGGGCGTGACCGGCGGCGGATTGCCGGCCGAGATCTGGCAGGCGGTGATGACCGATATTCACGAAGGTCTGCCCGAACTGCCGCTGTCCACCGTTTCGCCCGATGGCAGCGGGGTGATCATGTCCCAGGGCAATTCGACGCCGAAAGTGGTCACTTCGGGTTCTGCCGATGATCCGCTGGCGGCGGCGCTGGCGGGCGTGATGAACAGCGTCGAGGGCAGTAGCCAGCAGCGCGGCCGAATCATTGGCGCGGCCCCGACCGAGGTGGGCGGCAGCGCGCCACAAACGCCGGGCAGCTCGACCTCGGCCAATTCAGACGACGCTCTCAGCCGCGCCCTGAACGGCATCCTCGGCGGCAATTGACATCGCGTCCCGGCCCGCGGGCGATTGCTGACAAGCCCCGCCATTCAGGCGGGGTTTCGTTATTCCGGCTCGGTCGAGGGGCTGCGACGCGGCCATGTGTGCACCGGCCGCGAATGGGTGGTAATCGCCTGGAAGTCGCAAGCGCCCGGTCACCGATCCAGCCACGTCGCGGCCGCGCGGCGGCTTTGGCTGTCATCCGCGCCGCAAGGCCGCCAGCGCCGCCTTGCACAGGCCAAGGTCCAGCCAGCGGCAACCGGCGCAGATCCGGTCCAGATCAGCGGGCAGCAGTTCCGATGCGCGGCGCTGCGCCTCGGACCAGGGCATACGCTGACCCGGCGCGATGCCCAGGGCTTCTGCGTGGCGCCGGTCCAGCCCGTCGATCCTGGTCTGCATCCGGCAACCGGTCCCGCGGCGCGAGGGACAGGGTCCGCAGATCGCATCCGCGCCCTGGGTGAAGACGACCTCGGTCGCGGGATCGGCACGAAGTCGCTGCACCACGATGCGGTCCATGTTCCGCGTGAAATCCGGCGAATAGCCCTTGCCCTGCCAGCCGATCGCGCACAGCACATGATGCGGGCGCAGCGAAACGGCCCCGGATCCGCTCCGGGGCCGTTCGTTGTCCTGGCAGGGTTCAGCGGTCGTCAAGACCGACGTAGTCCCGCCGGTCCGCACCGACATAAAGCTGGCGCGGCCGACCGATCTTGTTCTGCGGATCGCTGATCATCTCTTTCCATTGGGCGATCCAGCCGACGGTCCGCGACAGCGCGAAGATCGGCGTGAACATCGAGGTGGGAAAGCCCATCGCGGACAGGATGATGCCCGAATAGAAATCGACGTTCGGATACAGCTTCTTCGAGACGAAGTATTCGTCCTCCAGCGCGATCTTCTCCAGTTCCTTGGCGACCTGAAGGGTCGGATTGTTCTGGATGCCCAGAAGGTCCAGAACCTCGTCCGCCGATTCCTTCATCACCGTCGCGCGGGGGTCGAAGTTCTTGTAGACCCGATGGCCAAAGCCCATCAGGCGGAACGGATCGTCCTTGTCCTTGGCGCGGGCAATGTATTCGGGGATCTTGTCCACGGTGCCGATCTGTTTCAGCATTTCCAGGCAGGCCTGGTTCGCGCCGCCATGGGCCGGCCCCCACAGGCAGGCAATGCCGGCCGCGATGCAGGCAAAGGGATTGGCGCCCGAGGATCCCGCCAACCGCACGGTCGAGGTCGAGGCGTTCTGTTCGTGATCGGCATGCAGCGTGAAAATCCGGTCCATCGCCTTGGCCAGCGCCGGATCGACATCGTATTTCCCGGCCGGGACCGAAAAGCACATGTTCAGGAAATTGCTGGCGTAATCCAGATCATTCTGCGGATAGACGAAGGGCTGGCCGATGGAATACTTATAGGCCATGGCCGCGATCGTCGGCAGCTTGGCGATCAGGCGGATCGCCGCGACCTCGCGCTGCCAGGGATCAGAGATGTCGGTCGAATCGTGGTAGAAGGCCGACATTGCGCCGACCACGCCGACCATCGTCGCCATGGGATGGCTGTCGCGGCGGAAACCGCGGAAGAAATTGTGCATCTGTTCATGCACCATCGTATGATGCGTGACACGATGTTCGAAATCGCTGAGCTGTTCGACGGTCGGCAATTCGCCATAGAGAAGCAGGTAGCAGACTTCCAGATAATGCGATTTCTCGGCCAGTTGCTCGATCGGGTAGCCCCGATACCACAATTCGCCCTTGTCGCCGTCGATGAAGGTGATCGTGGAATCGCAGCTTGCGGTCGAGGTGAAGCCCGGATCATAGGTGAAAACGCCCGCCTCGCCATACAGCTTGCGGATGTCCAGAACGTCCGGCCCCTCGGTCGGGGACAGGATGGGCAGCTCGTAATCGGAATTGTCGATCAGCAATTTGGCGGTCTTTGTCTCGGCCATCCAAAAGTCCTTTCCGGCTTGGCCGGGTCGTCCGCGCGCGAATATTCGGAAGACAACCCGGAATGTGAAAGCAGGGATCAGCCTGCCAATTCGGTCTGGTCCTGAAGCCGGGCCAGCGTTTCGTCGCGGCCTAGCGCCATCATCATGTCGAACACGCTGGGGGTCGCAGTCCGGCCGGCCAGAGAAGCGCGCAGGGGCGCCGCCAGCTTGCCCAACCCGACGCCGTTTTCCTCGGCGACAGCCTTGGCCGCCTTCTCCAGCTCGTCTCGCTGCCAGCTAGCATGCTGCAGCGCGGCAGTCAATGATTTCAGCATACCACGGGATACCGGGTCCAGCATCCCGGTCGCCTTGTCATCCATCCGGACCGGGCGGTCGATCAGCGCAAAGTGCCCCTGTTCCAGCAATTGCGGCAGGGTCCGGGCCTTTTGCTTCAGAGCCGGCAGGACCGGTCGCAGCCGCTCCTGGTGGCGCGCGCTCAGCGGGGCGGCGCCGGTATCGGCCAGATAATCCCCAAGCGCCTGCATCAGGACGTCATCCTCCATCGCGCCGATATGATGGCCGCTGACATGTTCCAGCTTTCTGAAATCCAGCCGGGCGGGCGCGCGCCCGATCCCGGACAGATCGAACCAGTGCCGTGCCTGCGCGTCATCGAACAACTCGTCATCGCCATGGCTCCAGCCCAGACGCGCCAGGTAATTGCGCATCGCCCCGGCCGGATAGCCGAGCGTCGCGAATTCGTGCAGGCCAACCGCGCCGTGGCGTTTCGACAGTTTCTTGCCATCCTCGCCATGGATCAGCGGGATGTGGGCGAAAACCGGCCGCTTCCAGCCCATCGCGTCGAAGATCTGGATCTGGCGGGCGGCGTTGGTCAGGTGATCGTCGCCCCGGATCACATGGGTCACGCCCATGTCGTGATCATCCACCACGACCGCCAGCATGTAGGTCGGGGTTCCGTCGCTGCGCAACAGCACCATGTCGTCCAGCTGATCATTGGCCACGCGGACCGGGCCCTGCACGGCGTCCTCGATCACCGTCTCGCCGGTCTGCGGAGCCTTGAGGCGGATCGCATAGGCAGCATCCGGCAGGTCGGTCGCGTCGCGCCACGGGCTCTTGAAAGGCTCGCGCGGATGCGCCTCGCGCCAGGCGGCGATCTCGTCGGGGGTGGAATAGCACCTGTAGGCCGCGCCACGCGCCAGCATGTCACGCGCAACCTCGGCATGGCGGTCCTTGCGGGCAAACTGGCTGAGCGGTTCGCCATCCCAGTCCAGGCCCAGCCATTCCAGCCCCTTCAGAATCGCGTCCGTCGCCTCGGGGGTGGATCGCGCGCGGTCGGTATCCTCGATCCGCAACAGGAACCTGCCACCCCTGCCGCGCGCGAAAAGCCAGTTGAACAGCGCCGTCCGCGCGCCTCCGATATGCAGATAGCCGGTCGGTGACGGGGCAAATCGGGTGACGATCGGGGCTTGTTCGGACATGGGAAAACTTTTCGCTGGTCAATCTCGGGGCGGACAGGGCTGCGTTAACACTTTGGTAAGTGCCGCCGTGCCAGGGTCGTGAGGCAGAGATAGAGAAGCCATCGCGAAAGGACAAGAATGCGCGCCGCAGCGGGGCCCGGCCCTGTTCCGATCCTCTCCGCGCCCGCGGCCGCGCTGCCGGGACTGACCCGGGCCCGCTCCAACGCCGCCGCGCCTGCCGACATCCGCCGCCCCCGTCCGGCGGCGGCCAGTCGCGCGGGATTGTTTCCCTGGGTGCCGGTCTGCCTGTCGCTGGGGATCGCGCTGTGGTTCGCCTGGCCCGCCTTGCCCGGAACCGGGTTCTGGATCATCGCCGGAGGTCTGGGGCTTGCCGGATTCGTCGCGGCCCGGCTGTCTCAGCCGCTGGCCGAACGCGGACGAATCGGCTGGGCGTTCAGCGACGGTTTGCGGATCGGCGGCATGGCGATCGTGCTGGTCGTGGCGGGGGCCGGACTTGCCGGAATTCGCTCGGCCCATGTCGCGGCGCCGGTTCTGGAATGGCGCTATTACGGACCGGTCGAGGGACGGCTGGTCGAGATCGACCGATCCGCCCGCGACCGTATCAGGCTGACGCTGGATCGCGTCGTGCTGCGCGACGTGTCGCCCGCGCGGACACCCGGCAAGGTGCGGCTGTCGCTGATGGACATGGCGGCCGGGGATCTGCCGCCGCTGGGTCAGCGCGTCATGCTGACCGGAAATCTGGGCCCGCCCTCTGGCCCGGCCGCGCCCGGCAGTTTCGATTTCCGCCAATATGCGTGGTTCGAGGGGTTGGGCGCCGTCGGCTACAGCCGCACGCCGGTCATGGCCGTGGCCGCCCCCGAAGGCGGCCTGTGGTGGATGCACCGCGCCCGGATCGCGATAAGCCGGGCGATGCAGGACCGGATCGGCGGACAGAAGGGAGCGGTGGCCGCCGCCCTGATGACCGGCGACCGCTCGGGCATCGAAGAGGCCACGAATGCGGTGATGCGCGCCTCGAATCTCTACCACATCATCTCGATCTCGGGTTTGCATATGGGAATGCTGGCGGGTTTCGTCTATGGCGCGCTGCGGATGGCGCTGGTGGCGGCACAGGGCATCGGGATGATCTGTGGCTGGCCCGTGCACAAGATCGCGGCCGGTGCGGCGATCGCGGCGGCCTCGGCCTATCTGTGGCTTTCGGGCGGCGGCGTCGCCACCGAACGCGCCTTCGTGATGGTTGCCGTCATGCTGGGCGCGATTCTGGCAGACCGGCGCGCGATCTCGTTGCGGACGGTGGCGCTGGCGGCGACGATCATCCTGATCCTCAGCCCCGAATCATTGATTTCGCCGGGCTTCCAGATGAGTTTCGCGGCCACCATCGCACTGATCCTGACCTATGGCCCGTGGTCACGTCTGGCACCGCGCCTGCCCTTCTGGCTGCGGCCCTTGTTGATGTTGCTGGTCTCGTCCTTCGTCGCGGCCATGGCGACCTCGCCCCTTGCGGCGGCCCATTTCAACCGCATGGCGCAATACGGCCTGCTGGCGAATCTGCTGGCGGTGCCGGTCATGGGCACCCTGGTCATGCCGGCCGGGGTCATCGCGGCGTTGCTGGCCCCGATCGGGTTGGCGGGACCGGCCCTGTGGATCATGGGCCTGGGCACCGACTGGATGCTTCGCGTGGCCGAATTCGTCGCCGGACTGGACGGGGCCGTCACCGCTGTCGCGGCACCGCCCGCCCCGGTGCTGCCGCTGATGGGGTTCGGCGCGGTCGCGGCGGTCCTGTGCTGGCGGCGCGATCTGGCCGCGTCCCGGCCCGGCCCGTTGGCCGTGGGTCTGGTCGCGGGTCTGCTGATGCTGGCGGGATCGGCCGCGTTGTGGCTGACAGCCGCGCGCCCGCAGATCCTGATCGCAGCCGAGGGCGAGGCTGTCGGGCTGATGACGCCATCGGGCCGGGCGGTGTCGAAACCCTCGGGCGGATCCTTCATTGTCAGAACCTGGCTGCTGGAGGATGGCGACACCGCCACACAAGAGGAATCGGCCGCGCGTCCGGCTTGGCAGGGCGACAGACGCGACCGCCAGGCGGTTGTGACGGCAGATTGGCAGGTTCTGCATTTCACCGGCAAGGGATCGGGCCGGCGCGCGCTTGCGGCCTGCCGCCCGAACCGCATCGTCGTGGCCAGCGAACCGATCGAAGGTCTGCCCGAGGTGCCGCCCTGCCTGGCCTTCGATCCCCGAAGGCTGCGGCAAAGCGGAGCCGTTTCCATCGACATGAAGACCGAGGGGCCAAGGATCACGGCCGCGTCAGGGCGCCGCCCTGCGCCGAACTGAGCCCGGCACAGACCAAGGGATGATTGTCCGATCCGTGGCCGCGCGCTAGCCTGATCTCGGGAAGGAGAAAGCGATGCGCCACCTTGTGCTTGCTGCCCTCTTGACGCTGCATCCGCTATCCATCGCCGCCGAGCCGCTGGCGATTCTGCCGGTCAAGCTGCTGGACACGTCGAGAGAGCCCGGCGATCAGGGCGCGGCGCACGAGGCGCGGCTCTTGTTGCTCGCCGATGTTCTGAAGGCCGAGACGAAGGGAGCGATTCTGCTGGACGCGGCGGCGATAGCCGATTGCCAGCCGCAGACCACCGCCTGCCTGCTGGACAAGGCCCGCGCGACCGGGGCCGACCGGGCGCTGTTCGTGGTGGTGCAGAAGACCAGCACGCTGATCTTGCAGATTTTCGCCAATCTCGTCGATGTCGGGACGGGCGACCTGATCGTCAGCCGCAACCTGAATTTCAGGGGCGACAATGATGAAAGCTGGCGCCGCGCGGCCCGCTTTCTGGCGCGGCAGTTGCGCGATGCCTCGAACTAGCCGCGGGCGGCGGATTCCAGCGCGGCGATGTCGATCTTGCCCATCGCCATCAGCGCCGGCCAGACCCTGCCTGCCTCCGATCCGGTGATCAGCGCCATCGCCCGGCGCGGGACGATCTGCCAGGACATGCCGAAACGGTCCTTCAGCCAACCGCATCGCGATTCCGCCCCGCCATCCGCGATCAATGCCGCCCAGAGCCGGTCGGTCTCGGCCTGGTCCTCGGTCATCACGCGGATCGAGGCGGCCTCGGACAGGGTGAAATGCGGCCCCCCGTTCAATGCCATGTAGGGCGTGCCGGCCAGCGTGAAATCGACCGCCAGAACGCGTCCCGCCGGCGCCATGTCCTGTTCCTCGATATAATGGCTGACGTCGACGATGCGGCTGTCGGGCAGCAGCGAGACATAGAATTCCGCCGCTTCCATCGCCTGATGATCGAACCAGAAACATGTCGCAACCTTGCGGTTCATCGCTGCTCTCCCGTCGCCAGGTGTCCGCCATCGGTTCCAGGGGATTCCCGATCACCAATGTTTCGCTGCGCGCGTCACAGGGATTTCGCCAGCGCCTCCAACTGGTCGGCGGCTCTGCCCCAGCCTTCGTGAAAGCCCATGGCCTCGTGTTCCTTCAGCGTCTCGGCGTTCCAGTGCATGGCGCGGGCGATATAGCGGGTGCGCCCCTCGCCGGCATCGTCCAGCACAGCCTCGGAGGCCATGAAGGGTTTGCCCGCCGGACGCCAGCCGGGCGTGAAGGCGTCGGTCGAAACCAGCTTGCGCCCCTCGACCACTTCCAGGAACACGCCCATCGTGGGAAACTCCTCCCCGTCAGGACCGTGCATCACGGTCGAGAATTGCCCACCCGGACGCAATTCCAGAACCGCATCGGTGACATGCCACGGCCTGGGGCAGAACCATTGTTCCAGCAGGTGCGGATCGGTCCAGCAGCGCCAGACGGCCTCACGCGGGGCGCCCATCACGCGGTCCAGAACCAGTTCGAATTCGGCGTCCTTCATGTGGTTCTCCCTTCGGGTGGTGTTGAAAACAGCAACCTCAGATAGCGTTGCAGATGATCGACGCTGTCTCTGGCGACCGAGGGATCATCGGCAGCCTTGGCAAGGATGAACGCCCCCTGCAATACCGCCTGCATATGGGCGGCAAGGCTGGCGGGGCTGATACCGGTCAGGCCGCGGGCCGCCATCGCGGCGGCGATGTCCGGCTCCAGCGTGGCGGCGTGGCCGAAGATCGAAGCGGCGCAGGCGTCGCGAATCGCCGGATGCAGGTGAAACGCCTCTTGTGTCATGGTGCCTGCGAGGCAGGTGAAGGCCGCGGGATCGCCGGCGATGATGTCGCGGCGAAAATCGACATAGGCCAGCACCCGGTCCAGCGGGTCGTCATGGTCGTGATAGGGCGCGGCTTCGAACAGCGACCCGGTCATCTCGGTCCAGTATTCCGCCGCCGCCACGCCCAGGGCCTCCTTGCTGGCGAAATGGTGAAAGAACGCCCCCTTCGTCACACCCGCCGCCCTGCACAACTGATCGACACTGGTCGCGGCAAAGCCCTGTGCCCGGACGATGTCGCGCGCCGCCTCCAGCAGCCTTGTCCGCGCATCGCCCCGATCCGGATCATGCCGTGTCTTGCGTCCCATGTCCTGAATATACCAACCGGTTGGTATCTACGACAAGAAAAAATTTCCCTCTGGTTTCAGGGTCAATCAGCCTCGTCGCAGGCCGATCTGGTCCAGGGCAGCGTCGATCTCCGACCGTGAAACGCCTTTCATTTCGGCCACGAGCGAATCGAACCGGCGACGCAGCGCGACCTTTTCCTCGCCCCGGCAATCGTTCCACGGCCGACCCTGCAAGGCCATGTGCAGCACGTAATAGCCGATGAAATGCGGCCGCCCGCCCGCGACCAGCAGCGCGCGATAGGCCTCGTGCGCGCCGATCCGGCGCAGGCTGGCTGCGTCGGCCACCCCTGCGGCGGTCAGCGCCCTCGCGGTCGCGGGGCCGATATTGCCGATAGTGACGAGATCGCTGTCCATGGCCGCCTTTCCAAGACCCGCCCTTTGCTGTATCAGCACCCGGATTCCAAGGACAGCATGACATGAGCGACAAGGCCAGCACCGCGCCGGTGAAAAAACTTTTCATCAAGACCTATGGCTGCCAGATGAACGTCTATGACAGCCAGCGCATGGCCGAGGCGATGGGTGCCGAAGGCTATGTCCTGACCGAAGACCAGGCCGACGCCGACATGGTGCTGCTGAATACCTGCCACATCCGCGAGAAGGCGGCCGAAAAGCTGTATTCCGATCTGGGCCGCCTGAAGCCGTTGAAGGCCGAAAAGCCGGACCTGACGATCGGCGTGGCGGGGTGCGTGGCCCAGGCCGAGGGCGAGGAGATCGTGCGCCGGATGCCGCTGGTCGATCTGGTCGTCGGGCCGCAGACCTATCACCGCCTGCCCGCGATGGTACGGGGCCAGGCGCCGCGAATCCTCACCGACTTTCCTGCCGAGGACAAGTTCGACCACCTGCCCGCCCCCCGCGCCACCCGCCGCGCACCTGCGGCCTTTTTGACCGTGCAGGAAGGCTGCGACAAGTTCTGCGCCTTCTGCGTCGTCCCCTATACCCGCGGCGCCGAAGTCAGCCGCCCCGCCGACCGGATCCTGCGCGAGGCCCGCGACCTGGTCGCGCGCGGCGTCCGCGAGATCACGCTGCTGGGTCAGAACGTCAATGGCTGGCACGGCACAGGCCAGGACGGGCGCGAATGGGGCTTCGGGCGGCTGATCCGGGCTCTGGCCCAGACCGACGGCCTCGACCGCATCCGCTATACGACCAGCCACCCCAACGACATGGCCGACGACCTGATCGCCGCGCATGGCGAGGTGCCGCAACTGATGCCCTATCTGCATCTGCCGGTGCAGTCGGGCAGCGACCGGATCCTGAAGGCGATGAACCGCAGGCATACGGCCGATCATTATCTTCGCCTGATCGACCGCATCCGCGCGGCGCGGCCCGACATCATCCTGACCAGCGATTTCATCGTGGGCTTTCCCGGCGAGACCGAACAAGACCACGCCGACACGCTGCGCCTGATCGAGCAGGTCGGCTTCGGCACCGCTTTCAGCTTCAAATATTCACCGCGTCCCGGCACCCCGGCCTGTGAACGGCCCGAAATCGACGCGGCGGTCGCCGATGCCCGCTTGCAGGAATTGCAGGCACTGCTGGCCCGTCAACAGAAGGTGGCGCAGCAGGCCATGGTCGGTCGCAGGCTTGGCGTCCTGTTCGAAAAACCGGGCCGCCTGCCGGGCCAGATGGTTGGCAAGTCGGATTATCTGCATTCGGTTTTCGTGGACGCGCCCAATGCCGCCATCGGTGATCTGGTTCAGGTCGATATCGTCGAATCCGCACCGAATTCCCTGCGCGGCGTTCTGGCCGCATAGCTCGCCAGCATTGCCCGTCTTTCCACGGCGGGATTTGACGCCGATCAAGGCAAGGCGCAGGCTGTCCTGATACCATCCGAATCCAACCCGGAAGGAGATGATGATGGGCTACAAGACGATCCTCACCGTGCTGTCCAGACCGACGCAGATCAGCCTGCTGGACGATGCCGAAACACTCGCCACGCGCGAGGACGCGCATCTCGACATCCTTTGCCTCGGCGTCGATCTCAGCCAGGCGGGATATTACTTTCCCGGCGGCACGCCCTATGCTTTTCAGGAAGCGCTTGACGCCGCGATGGAAGATGCCGAGGCACTGGAACAAAAGGTCCGCGACCATCTTGCATCGGCCAGCGATCTGCGCTGGTCGGTCGATACGGCGGTGGTGCAGATGGGGGGCGTCACCAGCCTGGTCGGCGTGAAGGCGCGGTTTTCGGACCTGACGGTTCTGTCGCGCCCCTATGCCGAAGACGCGCCCGGAGAGGCCGAGACCGTGATCGAGGCCGCGCTTTTCGAGGGCGGCTGCCCGGTTCTTGTCCTGCCCAAGCCCGGCGTTCCGGCCCAGCCTCCGCGCCGCATCCTGGTCGCCTGGAACCAGTCGACCGAGGCGCTTGCGGCCGTGCGGCGCGCCCTGCCGATGCTGCAGGCGGCCGACAACGTCGAGATCACCATCGTCAATCCGCGCGGCGGCGGCCCCGAAGGCACCGATCCCGGCAGCGCGCTGACGCGGATGCTGACGCGGCATGGTGTCCACGCCGAAATCGCCGTCCTCGCCCGGACCGGCTCGGCGATCAGCGAGGAACTGGATCGCCGCGCGGCCGAAATCGGCGCCGAAATGATCGTGATGGGGGCCTATGGCCATTCCCGCTTTCGCGAGGCGATCCTGGGTGGCGCCACGCGCAACATGCTGGAAAAGGCGACAATCCCGGTTTTCATGGCCCGATAGGGCCGATGCAGCCGGCGGGCGATGTCGCGCACCATCGCCCCGAGCCATAACAAGAAAGGCGGCCTCTCGACCGCCTTCTTCGGTGTTCAAATACCCCGGGGGTCCGGGGGCTGGCCCCCGGTCATCGCGGGACGAGAAAAACGCCTCAGGCGAATTTCAGGTTCGTCGCCGATTCGCGGCCGTCACGGCCGGCTTCGATGTCGAAGGTCACGGCCTGGCCGTCCTGCGGATGGGGCAGACCGGCGCGTTCGACCGCCGAGATGTGCAGGAACACGTCCCGCTTGCCGCTTTCCGGCTGGATAAAGCCGAAGCCTTTGGTGGAATTGAACCATTTCACGGTGCCATTGGCCATCGTGATGTCTCCTGTCATTTGCCGCCCGCGAGATTGCGACGGCCCGGCCGGTCAGATCAACTCGAAGACTGAAGCCGCAAGACGGGAGACAGATCGAAGCAGAGATAACATAGCGGATTTCATATAGTGGATCGCGAAGCATCGCGCAAGCACCCTCGATTCCAGACCGATCGGGGATGGTCACTGAAACGGGCCTCGGGCTGGGATGGTCAGCGACCGCGCGATCTGCGGCCGCCGGATCATCCGCCTGTCCTGACATGGGCAACCGCAGGTCCGGATCAATGCGCCTCGGCCCAGGTCGCGCCGTGCCCGGCATCGACGACCAGCGGCACCGACAGCCTGATCACGGGCTCGGCCGCGCCCTCCATGACGGTGCGGGCGGCGGCGATCAGGTCGTCGATCGCGCCCTCCTCGACCTCGAAGACCAGTTCGTCATGGACCTGCAACAGCATCCGCGCCGGCAGATGGCCGATGCCATCCGGCATCCGGATCATGGCACGGCGGATGATGTCGGCGGCAGCCCCCTGAAT
>CERQ01125947.1_pt1 | contig 14656 bp, 17 predicted proteins | sample 530711 | NCBI WGS metagenome assembly CERQ01 (sample SAMEA2620882, study PRJEB7988) | marine metagenome | biome: marine biome (ENVO:00000447); feature: mesopelagic zone (ENVO:00000213); material: "saline water (ENVO:00002010), including plankton (ENVO:xxxxxxxx)" | depth 850 m | reverse complement strand
TCTTTACACACGCGCTTTCCGAAGCGTCGTCTAAACAGATGGACCGCACGATATTCAACTCGATCCCAGATGATCTCCGGGTCGCGATGGAAGAGAACGGATACCTCACAACCTCAGTGTCGGACTGCGAAGGGACTCTTCGCTAATGGCAGGGGATGTCCCGGCCGCGACGCGTGAGTGGGTCCGGATTGTGGTAGCCGAGAACGCTGACGACCTTCTCCTGTACCTGAAGCGGCGAGTAGACCTCCCGGAGGACGCCGCTGATCTGCTCGGGCAGGTGCTGCTTGCGCTCTGGACGAATCCTTGGCGAGTACCTACCGGTGATCTCGACGCCAGGATGTGGTGTTTCGGCATCGCCCGCAACGTGCTCCGCGACCATCACCGGCAGAAAGTCAAGCAGATCGCGCTCGCTGATCGGCTGCGGGAACATATCCAGTCCTCGCCCCAGAACGAGAATGCGGCGGACACGACCGCATGGGCGAATCAACGCGCTCGCGCGATCCGGACTGCTATCCGCACTCTCGATGAGAAGTCTCGCGAACTGGTGATGCTGGTGCACTGGGATGGCTTCAGCCTCGCGAATGCCGCTCGGCTCATGTCGATGAATCCCTCCACCGCGCGCACCAAGCATGCTCGAGCGCTCCAACGGCTCGAGACTGAGCTACATCACCTGACAGCGGCACAATCGTCGGGCGCGAGGAGGGATAAAGCGTCGACGTCGTAGAAGCCGGATCTAGAGTGATAGACGGTGCATCCTCGTCTCCCAGATCGACTTGGCAGGGGAGCTCTTCCAGCGTGGGACGGAGAACACCTCGCTGGTAGGTCGCACGTCGATGGCCTGGTCTATGCCTCTGGTGTGAGTTTGTCTGCGGTGTGTAGGCGACTGTCGACGACGATGTAAACGCCGTCACCTTGGGCCGCGATATCACCGAGGACACGCTTGTCTCGGTGGATCTCAGCCCAGCTCATCGCTTCGGTGTCGAAGAGCATCACGGCACCCGGGCGGGTGGGTTCAGGCGTGCCGGTAGAGACCACCAGGACCGTCGGGCTGACCGCCGCGATCCTCCCGTCAGGCATGCCGGGCTCGAGGTTGAACCGGCGCACCGCGACACCCTCCGCATCGACGTGCAGGTAAGAACTCGCCGAGGTGCCCCAGAAACCACCTGTCGTGTCGCTCGCCAGTGCCATCGGGTAGGTGGTGTCGATGAGTCTGGGCAACCCTTCGTCGCCGTCCATCCGGTTGTCGTACTGCACGGGCGACAGGACCCACGCGTCGGGTGGAGGCTCGGGGGCGCATCCGACGGCTGCGGCAAGCATCGTCGCCAACATCACGGTCGCGACCCCTCGCCGCAGACGCCGAATCATGCGAGCGAACCTAACGTGTCGCGCCCGAGTATCGCGGATCGGAGTGGAGTGGCGGCGCAATCTGGAGATTGCCGTGAACTGTTGGGGCGGAATCGGACAATACCTGGTGTGGGTGTTGATGACGGCGAGATCATCGCTCGCTCTGTTGAGGAGCGGGCGGTGTTCGCGGAGATCTATGACCGTCATGAGCGGGTGGTGTTCCGGTATGCGGCACGGCGAGTGGGCGTAACGCATGCGGAGGACATCGTGTCGGAGACGTTTCTCGTCGCCTATGACCGGCGGGAGTCGTTCGATGGGTCGGATGCGCGCACCTGGTTGTTGGGTATCGCGACGCGTCTGATCGGGAAGTTGGCGCGGGAGGAGGCGCGGGCCTGGCGGGGGATGGTCGCTGCTGATCTTGCTCGCGTCGACACGGATGCGTTTGACGCAGCTGATGATCGGTTGGATGCTGACCGGCTCGCGCGACGGCTGGGGCGCATGCTTGCGCGGTTGCCGGCCGGGGATCGGGACGCGTTGCTGCTGTACACGTTCGCTGACCTGGACTACGAGGGAGTCGCCTCGTCACTGGGCGTCCCTGTGGGGACGGTTCGGTCTCGGTTGAACAGGGCGAGGCGGAAGCTGCGCGCCGCGTTGGCGGCGTTGGGAGATGTGGAGGAGAACCATGGACGAGATTTCGTTCCTGCGCCGAGTGCGGACTGAGATCCCCGACCGGTCACCCGAAGCGGTAACCGCCGGACGCGCGGCCCTGTTCGAGGCCATCAACGACGCCGACCGGAGACCAACGGCATCGCAACGGCCGCGAGGTTCTCAGGGTGGTCGTTGGGTCACCGTGTCGGCTGTCGCCGGGGTGGCGGCGGTCGTCGGGGTGGTTGCGGTGAGCGTGGTGGGTGTCGGCGGCGGTGAGGGCGCCGATCCTGCGGCGGCGAGTGTTTTGGAGGACGCGGCGTCAGCCACTCTGCGCTTCGACGACCCCGTCGTCGGGGAGGGGCAGTATCTCCTGGTGGAGTCCGATGGGGTCTCTGTGGGCGCGGGGCATCTCTCTCAGGAGGTGACCGCGTACTTCCTGGGCGGGGTGCACTCGGAGCTGTACGTCCCGGCAGATATGCAAGGGGACTGGATCTGGGTACAGTGCGCCGCGGTGCCCGTGGAAACGTTCGGGGACGAGTCCGAGGAGCTTGCAGACATCATGACCGGCGACGATGTGGACATGTTCCGACGCGCACCCGGTGGGGAACTCTACGAGGACGCGAACCTCATCGGCAACGTCGACTACGCCACGCTCCCCCGAGACCCCGATGCGTTGCTCGAGCGCATCTACGAGCTGACGACAGCACTCGAAGGGGGTCCTGCCGGGCAGTCCCGCGATGGTGCAGCGATGACCTTCATCGCCGACACGCTGCGGGTCGGGACCGTACCGGCTGACCTTCGGGCCGCGCTGTACCGGGCCGCGGCGCGTATCCCGGGAGTCACCATCACCGCCGACCAAGCCACACTCAATGGCACGACCGGGATCGCGATCGGGCGGCTCGAGGCCGAAGCAAACCTGCAGCAGGACATCATCCTCGACCCGGATACCGGTCAGTTCATCGGCGAACGCGAGATTGCGATCGACGGCGACGACATCCTCCCGCCCGGAACAACCACCGCCTCGACGGCTGTGACCACCCGCGTCGTCGACGCTGCACCCGACGACAGCTCCACCTGCAACTCCGAGTGACCAAGAGGCCCTACGCCATGGACGCCATCAGCCTCGCTATCCCCGCACTGCTCCTCGTCGTCAGCTGCGTCGGCGCCATCGCCGCAGCGCGTGAAGCACTACGCCGTCGAGAACGGTGAGGTCGGCATGCGGTGGGTGGGCGCAGCAGGTAGGCGAGCAAGCGAGCTGGGGGCAGAGCTCAGAGTCTTAAGTCGGAGGTCAGGGGCGCAGCCGCCGTCATCTAGGTATCTGCATCCGGAGGTTCATCACTGGGCAAGTACATAGACGTTCGCGGTGAGGACGACCGCGCCGTCAGGGATCGGGGCCCCGTCCGGCACCACGACAATCCGCTCGCGATCAACTGACCAGGCTTCCATTGTCCCGCCGGCGTTGTTGCAGGATGCTGACCATTCCCCATCGTTCGGGTATTGCACGAGGCAGACGCTGTCATCCTCCACACCCCACGCCAGCCAGAGGGATGACTCGTTGTGCTCGCCGACCAACCGCGCTGTATCGGGCGCGAGATTCGATGCGGCGTCGACGACCTCTCGCGGCAAGGTGTCACCTGAGTCGGCGTCGGCCTCAAGGGAGGAATAGGTGTACGAGTTCGAGGTGAAGGTTCCCTGGGCGCAGCCGCTGAGGAGTGCGGTCGCGAGCGCGACACAGAAGGCCGCGACTATTCGGTTCGGCATCTGTCACCCCACACTGTAGGTATCGTCTCCGGCCAGAATCTCACGCGGCAGCGACAACCGCCACCGCTCGTCGATCCATCCGAGAATCGTGGCCCGGCCGGTGAGTGGTGGCGTGACCTCGCCCCTGTCTCGTCCGGGGAGTCGTCGCGCGTACGTAGCGACATCCCAGGTGTGAGCTCGTCCTGCGGATGGGGTGACGCGTCTGGCGCGAACAAGGCCGGAGTGGGACGCTTACTGATGGTGAATATGCGGGCTTGGTTCGGTGTCCTGGCGTCAACGACGGGCGTGCTCGTTCTGAGCGGATGCACCAGCGATACGACTCTCACTGAGAGAGATGCAGCGAAAGGTATCGCCATCCAGACTGATCGCATCGGTACCGCATTCAGCGACGTTGATCTCGGCGAGCCAGGCCACGAACTCAGTCCCGCAGCACTGGGTGACATCGCAACTTACTACTGGACGGAGTCTGAAGATCAGACCACACCGGATGCTCGCCGGGGCACTGTGGTGTATGCCATCGATTCAGATCCTGATATGGCATCGATCTCGATCTTCGTTACAACAACTGCAACCCATCACTCCGCATTCGAGGATCAACTCACCACTTTCTACGGTTGTGGGCAGATGATCCGCGAATATCCAGGGCGCGTCACGGAACTGATCGATACGGCTTGTCCCGGCTGGCTTTCAGAATGGGACTCAACTGATGGGAGAGAAGTCTCGCTTGCTGGGGTCACTCTGGAAGAGCTGGGGGTCGAGTCGTGGTGATCGACCGCCCTCAACAGGCTCCTCGCGAACGCGTCGTCGCGCGAAGATCAGAACAGAAGAGCGGCGCGAGAGTACGATGACTCCCACGCCGCTCTCCTGTTGCGATGGGTTAGCGAGCGACCTCGGCACCGGTGTACGAGACCGGTGCTGCTACCGGCCCCGTAGCGGATCTCTCCGCGGCGGGGCCGTTAGCTTTTGGGGCGCGCTCGACGGCGACGGCGGCGTACTTGAGCGAAGCGCCGACGTTGTCCGCGACGATGTCGCGGGTCTCTCGGCTCTGGCCCGTCTCCTTGTCGACATAGCTGCCGAACCGGAGGTCGCCGGCGACGATGACGGCGTCGCCCTTGTGGAGCGAGGTCGCCACGTTGCGTGACTGCTGGTTGAACACGACGACGCGGTGGAACACTGTGCCCGCATCCTCCCAGCGGTTCGTCGCCTCGTTGAGGCGACGGTCGTTGACGGCGACGGTGAACCGGGCGTACTCATTGCCCGAGTCGCTTGCGCCATGCTCGGGGTCACCCGTGAGGTTGCCCTCGATCGTGACCGGAATCTTGGTCGTCATCCTTCTTCCTTCCTTTCAGGAGACACGTCATGTCTCAGCCGGCGTGGCTCTGGTCGATCCACGCGTCCCATTCCGCCTCGTCGGTGGCTCCGGCCCACGATCGCGGCTTCAGCTCGTCGTGCCCACTCGTGCAGCCCGATCCGGCCCGCTGCAGGCGTCCCTTCGCCTGGGCGAGGCGTTCATGCCACCCGATGGGGCCGAATCCGGTGTCGTTCGTGTCAAAGGAGGCCTGGTGAAGGATGTGCAGTGCGGATAGCTCCTCGACGAGCTCGCCGTGCTTCCACCAGCAGGGCGGAACGAGGCTGAGGGGGAGGTCGTAGCGCACGGTGAACCACTCGACCCATTCCCTCAGTGAGCTCCACGCCGTTCGTGCCTCGGCCGGCGAAAGGTGCCGCCAGTCGACCGGCGGTACGCCGGCCGGCTCGGCGGGGTGATCGAGGATGGGCGGACCCGCGAGCTGTGCCGCGACCATGGCCTCGATCTCTTCGGGAGTCAGCTCTCGCTCCTTCATGCCGTCTCCTGAACGTGGGAGAACTTCCGCCGAAGGATGTTCAGGGCGATCGCCGACGCTGCGCGACGGCCGCGATGGTGAGCGAGGACGCGATCGTGCTCGATGATCTGATGCAGCATCCCGTGGCAATACGGATGCAGCGGCACAAGGTCACTGTGATGCTCGAACGCTCGCCACGAGCCGCTGGCGAACTGGACACCGCTATAAGTGACATGGTGCAGTTCGAGCTGATGCTCGGTGGCGGGCAGATCGCATCCCGCGCACCTCAGCGGGCATCCGAGCCGGCTCTGCGTGCGGAACCATCGGGCGTGGCGCGCCCGCCATGCCGGCGAGGGCAGGAACTGCGTCCGGTACGTATTGCGCGTCCTGGGCTTGCGACGGTTACTCACCCCTCACTCACCTCCTCGGGTCCCGGCGTCATCCGTGCGTTGTGTCTTTGGACGAAGACGGCCTGCTGCTCTCGCTCCATGGCGCGTTTAGTGGCCTGGATGTCGTCCGCATCGCGTCGCTCGTCCCACCCGGTGAGGTCGAGGAGCGTGCTGCGGCGGTTGCGGTAAGCCAGCAGGCCGACGCTCGGCGGCATCCGTCGAATCTCGTCGACCGACATCAGGGGAAGACGTTCGTGATGTTCGCTGGTGGAGTGCCCCGACTCGCGCGTGGACCACGAGCGCTGTGTGCGCGTCCTCTGCCGGCTCCCAAGGATGGCTTCGATGTCGCGAAGGTGACTCACGTTCGAAGCGCCGCCGAGAACGACCTTCGCGGTAGCCGCAGCCCAGATCGTCTCCGCCTCTGCACGCGACCAGGAGGTCTCGGCTTGAGATAGCGCCTGCAGCACGACGAACGTGCAGATGCCGCGCCCGCCGCCGTCGGCCATGATGCGCGGGAGGTTGCCCCACCGGAACATGTTCGCGATCTCATCCAGGATGAGCCCGAGAGGATGCTGCAGCCGTGCGCCGGGAGACGAGACGGCCCGAGCGCGAGCGACCTCGACGATGTCGTCGAGCAACGCGCCGATGAAGCCGCCCATGGCTCCCGCGCCAGCGGCGGAGCCGATCAGGTAGAGAGTGTTCGCGTCGTCGAGAAACTCCTGCGGGTTGAAGACGGGTTCGCCGGGACGCGGTGCGAGGGACTCGCGGATCTGCGGGATCGATAGCGGCGCCACAGCGCCCTGCACACCGAACCAGATCGACGAGACGAGCTTGTCGTCGGAGGAGAGCGTCGCGTCGAGGGCGTCGCCCCAACCGGGCGCGCCGTCGGACCGCAGGATCGACACAGCGCCCTTCCGTGCGAGAACCGGGCTGGTACCCCACTTGTAGAAGTCGTCGATCGTGCAGTCCCCGACGGCAGCCGCATGAAGGAGGCGTCCGAGCACGACACCGGCCGCTTGCGCCCACTCGCCGTTGATCGAGGAAGCACCGATCGCCGTGCCAGTGATGATGGCGTTGCCTCGCTGTGTCGCGACCAGAGGGTCCTCGCATCCCGCGAAAGGCGAGATCCGCGTCGGATGCCGCACCCCGGTGAGTTCCTGTGGGTCGAAGACATGCACCTGCCCTCGGCGCTCGCGCATGCGCATGGTGGCGGTGAGATTGTCGTTCGTCGTGGACGTCGTGATCAGCGGACCCGACCAGTCGAGAATTGCGGATATCAGCACACGGAAGCCTTTGCCCGATCGCGGCGGACCTTCCAGGACGACCGAATCCTCTATCGAGACGAAAACCTCGCTGCCGCGTGCACGACCGACGCGCCATCCGACATCGGTCGGCTTCGGGTGACGGATGTCGGGCCGCAGGTGCGCTGCGCGTCGCAGGACGGCCTTGGCCGAGAGGTCTTGACGAACCTCCGCGGTATTCGCGAAGCCCGGTCGTGCGAGCAGGTCGGCGACGAACGCGCGGTCGGATTCCTTGTAGCGGCGGTAGGCGATAACGCCGGCGACCGCGAGTGCAGCGATCAGCGCGAGGACGAAATAATCGGCGACGATGATGTGCGCGCGCGGTATCTCGCAGCCCGCTGGCGCTGCGTAGGTGGCCGAATCGCCGCTGAGAGCGAGCCAGAGCCCGGAGAAGAAGTGGTCCGCCGATGGGCGGGAGCCGCATGCGATCCACGTCACAAACTCGGCTATGAACGAGAACGCGAGGTTGAGGAGGACGGCCATCGCGATCAGGATCGCGATCCCCTTCCCGAGTATCCCCTGGCTCATATCCTTCTCCCGTCAGAGGCCCCGCGCCGCCGACGCGGCCACACGGATCCAGGCGTCGCGCGTGGTTGGACGGAGGCTGTCGAGGCGCAGCGGACCGGACTTGAGGGCGGGATCGAAGGGGATGCGCTGGACGGCGCGGACGTGACCGGTAAAGCCTTCAGCGATATCGGTGGCGGAGCGCGCACTGCGCTCCGCTTCGGTGACGACGACCACGGCGTTGTCGGCGAGCCATCGCGACCGATCGTCTCGTTCGCGAAGAGCATCGAGCAGGAGTGCTGCCGACTCAGCGGACTCCGGTGACGCAAGTGTGGGCACGACGAGCTGGTACGACGAGTCGACCATTCGCAACCAGCGATCCGCTGACTCGTCGTTCCCCGAATCGAAGATCACGACGCGGTAGTAGCGTGCGACAACCTGCAGGAGCAGATCGAACTCGGCCGCCTTGATGCGCTGGTGCACGGCAAGCAATTCGGGGTTCGATCGCAGCACGTCGTACCGGTCGACCGGCTGGTGGTGAACGAATTGCGAGATGGCCGAGACGCTGGCGCCGGGTGCGAGGAGCTCGGGTGCAGCCGGCAGCAGATCCTTGATGGTGGTGTCGTAGCTTCCCTGCTCTGTGCGCCAGCCGAGCGTGCCCCGGGTGTCGTTGTTGTCCCACGCCAGGACATTGCCGCCTCCGTGGCGAGCGAACACTGCTGCGAGCATGGCCGTCGTCATGGTCTTGCCGACCCCGCCCTTGCCGTTTGCGACGGCGATGGTGCGGCATCCGGCCCACTGCTGCGACACCACTCGTTCATTCGCGTTGCGCTCGAGTTCGGCGGGGGAGGGCCCGACTCCAAGACGGGCGAGGAGCGCGCGCCATCCCCTGGTAGGCGGTTCATCAGGTGTCGTCTCGATGAAGGAGGGGCGCGGGGAGGGCTCCGGCGCACGTCGTTTGCGGAGCGGCTCACGCCCGGAACCTTCGGCGTCTACCTCCTCTCCCGGCTCCGACGGATCCTCGTGCGATGGTTCGTCGATGACCGGTGGGGACGCTGCGGCCCGAGGTGAGGCGATCGCGCCGTCGGCGGCGATGAGCAGATGGTGTTCGCCCCGGTCTCCGGTCGTGACGAGTTCTACTGGGGTGCCGGTGCGCCGCGCTTCCGCGACGGCACGGCCGACGATGATCTGGCGGATATCACCGGCCGCCGAAGCGACGAGCGGTTCAACAAGTCCTTCCGGTGTTGTGAATGTTGCTGTGGGGCCGGTGACCGTGGCGAATGCGCGCGGCGTGGCGTCGAGACTCATTGCGGTGTCTCCTTCCAGGTCGGTGACAGCCAGCCGTCGAGGCTGGTGTCGATGGGGGAGTCGTCGGGCCAGAAGCGATCGAGTTCCGCGGTGTCGAACGCGTGCAGCATCCCGCCGTCCACGTCCTGTTGCAGCGCGCCGTCGGTCGCGAAGAGTTCGTACTCCCACGCGGTCGAGGTCGCGAAGCAGTCGACCGCGTACGCGTACTGGCCGACATAGGCGAGGAACACACCCATCCGCAGTCGGCGCGCGTCTTCGACGTGGGTCGCGGGGATGTTGAGGCGCTCGCGTAGAGCGGCGGCCTCCTGGTGGTTGACGCGGAAGATGAACTTGTTCTCGATGTCACCGACGATCGAGTAGGCGAGGTTGCGCTCCTTCGAGTCGGCGTCGCCGACGGCATCCAGGTCGCCCATCTTGTGCAGGATGACGATGTTGCTGATGCCGTAGTGCCGCGACAGCTTGAGCCACTGCTGAAACATTTGCAGCGCGGCGAGGGATGTCATATCGCGCCAGCCCTCTTCGCGGATCAAGTAGCGGGTGCGCTTGGCCGACCGGTCGGAGACGACCGCCTGAATCCACGCCGTTGTGCACACTTGGGTGAGCTGGGCGACGAGTTCGCTGCGTGAGAAGAGCTCGCTGGTGTCGACCACGACGATGGGCGCGTCGGCGTCGAACGCGACGGTCGACTCGTCCTCGAAGAGGCCGGAGAGGTCGCCGTCGGCGAACCGGCGCAGCACGAACCGCGGCTGGACCGCGCCTTCGGCGAGCCGGAAGTCGGTGCCCGCGTCCTCGACGATCGTGCCGAGCTGCTCGTAGACGCTACGTAGCGTTGGGCGATCGGCCGTGACCCGGATGCTGCGCTCAAGCGCCTCGTGGATCGCCGCGTGCTCAACCGCCGTCAGCCGTATCGAGCCAAGCGCCATTTCGACGAGCGAGACGAGTGTCGTGATGCGGCGCTGGCGCACCATTTTCTCGTCCTGTTCGTCGTCGGCGTCCGCCCGTCGGGGACCCCGGTCGAGGGGGTTGAGCCGAGCCGCACTGCCACCGCCGATCCGGATGACGACGCCGCCTGGCACTGCCTCCGCGACCGTCACCCACTCACCCTTCGGGTCGGAGGGCACGACCGCCTGATGCCCGAACGCGAGCGAGCGTGTGACAAGGGTCTTCACGGTCGCCGACTTCCCGGCGCGGTAGGCGCCGAGCACGAGCAGGTTGGTCGAGAAGGTCCCGCGATCGGTCGAATCGGCGTAGGCCTCCCAGGGCGAGAAATGCCAGAGCGCGTCGGCGTTGAGGTCGACGCCGACGATAGGTCCGCGGTGACCAAGCCCGGCATCCGCGACGAAGGGATAGATGCCGGCGATCTGTCGTGACGTCGCTTGATGAGCGGGGATGTTTGGCTGCGCAAGATTCCAGTACCCGCCCTCTGTCATCCCGGGGCCGAATGGACCAGGGACTGCGGCTTCGGGTAGTGCACGGTCGCGGCGGTGCGTCTTCGGTGGGCGCTCGTTGTCCTCCGCTCGAGCGAGCTCGCGACGGAGGTCGCGCTTCTCGCGCTTCGTCAGGTGGCCGGGCTCGAAGACGGCGACGCGGCGGACCATCACTTCATCCCCAGCCCGATGGGGAGCACGTTGACCATCAGTGCTTCCGCCTGCTGGCAGTAAAGCATCTGCGGTTCCATGCCCGCTCGTGCGAGGGCGTTCCGCATCCCGGCGATCGCTTGGTCCAGCTTCTCCTCATCAGGTGCGGTGACCGTCAGGTAGGCGCCGTACCGGAACTCACCGTGCCCGGCGACGATCTCCTCCTCCTGGCGCTCGAGGGCGTCCCAGTCTGCGGCATCCGCAGCCGACCCGTCGACGCCTCGTTTGGCGCGGAGCCGCTCGTTGCCGCGCCAGATCTTCTTGTCGTCTTCGATGCGGCGCATCGCCTTCTTGACCGAGACCGGCGTGAGGACGATCGAGAGGATGTGGGTGATCGCCTCGCCGGTGGATGGCATGCGCGCGAAGACGATGGGTTCGACGAATCCGACCGCGGTGTCGGAGCGCGGCCACTCGTGAATCCACATCGTGGTGTGCACCCCGGAGTCGGTGTAGACGATGCCGTTCTTGCCGCGAGGCTCCTCCATGTACATCGGGCCGATGGCGACCGGGTCGACGCCGGCGTGCTCGTCGTCGCGGTTCTGCACGTTCGGGGCGAACTCAGGGTCGAACCCGATACGCGTCAGAGCTGCCACATCGCGTGCGGTGAGCCAACGACGCACGCGCATCCGTGCCGCATTGAGGGCGTCGGCGAGGTTTCGCGCCTCGAGGAGAGCGAGGGCTTTGACAGCATCCTGCCCGCCGCCGAGCGCTTTCAGCTGCGGGCCGAGCGCGATGAGATCGAGCGTGAAGGTGAGGTAGTTGCGGTGTGACACGGCGAAAGGCTCGGACTTGTTCATCACGTCGTCGTAGTTGCGACCGATGGGCGAGCTCGTGTCGAGGCCGCGGCGAAAGGCGATCGAGTCGTAGTGGTCGCGCGCGGCGCGAATCGTCGTCGGCAGAGTACGCTCCTGCAGCACTGCTCTCTTGATTCCGGGCCGCTGCGTGAACGACGCGAGCACCGGTGACCACTGCTGCGCGAGGTCGTATCGCTCGGCAACATCCTTCATCAGGAACCCCTGTACCTCCACCTCGGCCGTCACTGTCACCGACCGGTCGTGCGGGTTGTAGACGCAGGCGATGCCATCGACGTCCCAGAGTTGGATCGACGCCCGGATGCCGGGGAGGTTCAGTGTGCCCGCCAGCTGTACACGTTCGGGTCGGTAGACCTGCTTCGTGGCGCCCATCGTGTGTCGCACCTGCTTCATGAGCCACAGGCCGACTTGGCGCGGAGCTGAGTCGCCGTGCACCGTGACGAAAGCGAACGCGCCGACCGGAAGATAGAGAGGAACGGCGTAGAGGAGCCCGGGAGGACCGAAGCGGTTGACGGCGATCAACACCACGACCGCAGCGACGGTGACGCACGTGAGCTGCCACGGGTCCATGCCCATCACGACGCCCTGCCGTGAGCGACGGGGGAGCCGCACCGGTCGCGACAGATCCTGAGTCGTCATTGCGCTGTCCTTTCAGTTCGAAGCCGTGACGGCGTCGCCGGGTTCGGCTGTGCGGTCGTCGTCGTGCGTGGCGAGGATTGTGTGCTCGCGGTCGGAGGGTTTGTTTTCGGGGCGTGACCTGATCCGCCGGGAGTGCCCGGGGGAGTACCCGCGGCGCTGGGACTTCCGGACGAGCCGTTCGTCCCGGCCGGAGGGCGAGCTGCGCCGCCGCTCGGTGCGGAGCCGCTGGACGTGGACGAGCTACCGGCAGCGCCCGGTCGCGGCGACCGTGACGGAGCCCCGGCCGGGGTCGCCCCGACGCGACTCGGGATCCGTGACACCGACCGAGCTGCTCCTGAAGCAGCTCGTCCAGCGCTGGACCCCACGCTCGAGCCGACCGAGTCTGCCGCGACGGCGCCGACGAAGCTGAACAGGCCGAAGACCGCGAAAGGCGCGAACGAGACGAGAACGAGGCCGATCAGCAGCGGCCACGATTGCGGATCCCAGATCGTCTTCACCCCGGACAGCCCGTTGATGATGAGCGTGACGAATCCGATCGTGAGGGGGCCAGTGAGCAAGAGCACCACGACGGCGGACACGTATCGCACCACCCACTGCGGCCCGACCGCGCGGGCGGGGTACAGCATCCACGCGATAGGCCCGACGGCGATCAGTGCCGCGAGCACGATGTTCCGGAATGCGAAGACGAGCATCAGCAGCAGCATCCCCAGCATCAGGAGTGCGTGGATGACAAACGCGAAGAAGTAGTTCGCCTGTCCGCCAGCCCACATGACGGACTGCAGTGTGGCGAAGAGGCCATCCGCTCCGTCGCGGTTCATGACGTACCAGGTGAGGTCGTCGACCGCGTTCAGGAGGTGGCCGGTCGCCCAGAGCGTGATCGCTGTGGCGGGGAAGGCAATGAAGCTGCGTACAAGCGCGCCGACGAGTTCCGCTCGGTCACCCGAGACGATCGCAGCGGCGATCGCCCACACCATCGCGCCGAACAGCACCGCGAGAATCGCCCACTGCCAGAAGGACCATTCGGCTGTGGCGGCCGTCCAGAGCGTGGACGAGGTGTCGAAGCGCATGTTCTGCGCGACCGTGAACATCATCGATGTCGACGCCAGCGCCATCCCGCGCCCGGCGTTCTCGAAGGTGACGCAGACGACGTCGCCGATCGAGCATCCGTACTCAACGAGAAGTGGCTTGCCGCCACTCGCCTTGATCGCCGAGATGTGGGCTTCATCGGTAGTGCAGACCGTCGCCTTCGCGCCGTCGACAAGGACGTTGATGAAACACTGCTGCGGCTTGATATCGGCGGTGCTCTGAGGCGTGCAGGTGATCTGCGCGTCGAGCCGATAGCAGTCGACGGGGTACGCGGGCTCGGACCACGGCTCTCCCGTTACGGGAGTGGCGGTCGTCGCTGCGGGTGCGACGGACCCAGATGCTGTTGCTGCGCTCGCCGGTGCCAGCGCAGTCAGTGTCAGCCCGAGGCCGAGCACAGCGCCGACGAGAAGGGAACGCAGGAGGCGCATCAGAAGCCGAAGTCGAAGTTGACGAACCACTGGAAGAGGCCGCTCGCAGCGCCGAGAACCGCGGCGGCGATGAAGATCCAGAGGATGTTCTCGCCCGCCCAGGTGCGGACGCGGTCGGAGGCGAGTCCACGGAAAGCCAGGGCAGCACCCGCGATGATCAGCATGATCAGAACGACGATCATGGCGCCGGCGAGGATGTACGACGCGACGACCTGGAACCCCGCGAAGAAGGGCGCCGAGAAGTCCGGCTGGATGTCGGGGATATCGACTTCCGCCGGTGCTGTGAGTGTGTAGCGCATGCTGCTCTCCTTTGATGGCGTCACTTGAGGGGAAGGCCGAGGGCGGCCATGAACGGTTGGGGGTCGACGGACACGCCGTCTTGCAACACCTCGTAGTGGAGGTGGCAGCCGAACGAGCGGCCGGTGTTGCCTTCGGCGCCGAGGGGAGTCCCGGCGGCCACGGTGTCGCCGCTGGAGACGCGGAGTGAGTCCCACTCCATGTGCCCGTACAGCGTGATGAGTCCGTCGCCGTGGTCGATGCGCACGGTGTTGCCCCAGCCGGAGAGCGAGCCCGCCGTGATGACGAGGCCCGGCCCTGCTGCGTAGATCGTGGCGCCGCATCCTTGGGACATGTCGTAGCCCTTGTGGTCAGTTGAGCAGTAGCTGCATCCGATCACCGGGTTATAGCCGAAGCCGCGCCCCTTGAAGTAGTCCCCTTCCAGCGGGTAGCCCCAGTCGCCGTTCGTGACCGGCGCTGGTCGGGTTTCAACCTCGGTGGACTCTTGCGCACCGGCGACGGCGAACGGGATCGCGATGAGCGGCGTCAGGAGCATCCCGCCGGCGAGGACGAGGAAGAGCAGCATCCCGATCGCGATCCGGCGCCCGGTCCTCGTGTTCGCGAGGGCTGCAGCGGCGGCGACCGGGGCTCCCATGTCAGGGCTCGATCGTCCCGGAGAAGAAGCGAACGACCTTGCAGTCGC
>CERQ01002140.1_pt1 | contig 14729 bp, 9 predicted proteins | sample 530711 | NCBI WGS metagenome assembly CERQ01 (sample SAMEA2620882, study PRJEB7988) | marine metagenome | biome: marine biome (ENVO:00000447); feature: mesopelagic zone (ENVO:00000213); material: "saline water (ENVO:00002010), including plankton (ENVO:xxxxxxxx)" | depth 850 m | reverse complement strand
ATCGATTTAATTTACAAAGATTTTGAAATGGATGGCGCTAATCTTTCCGAAGAAGACAAAAAACGTTATGCTGAAATTAATAAGGAATTATCTGAATTATATACGCAATTTTCTAATAATGTCTTGGCCGATGAAGAAGGTTATGTGACCTACATCGATAGCACTCAACTTAGCGGTTTGCCGGAAAGTTATATTAAATCTGCAGCCAGTGCCGCAAGCGAAAGAGATCATCAGGGAGAATTTGCAATCACCAATACACGCTCTTCAATGGATCCGTTTTTAACCTATTCTGATGAACGCGAACTTCGGGAAAAAGTGTGGAGAACATACTATTCTCGCGGAAATAACGGAGATAATCATGATAACAACCAGGTGATCAAAAAGATCTTAGAACTTCGTGACGAACGGGTTGCGCTTTTAGGCTATGATAACTATGCGCAATGGCGTTTGCAAGATCGAATGGCAAAAACACCAAAACAAGCCATGGAGCTTATGGAAGCAGTTTGGCCTGCAGCCCTTGGCCGTGTTGAAGAAGAAATTAAAGACATGCAGGAACTTGCAAATAAAGAAGGAAAAGATATAATAATACAAGCCTGGGATTATCGCTATTATATGGAAAAGGTGAGAAAAGAAAAGTACGACCTGGATAGCGAAGAAGTAAAACAATACCTACAATTAGACAATCTTAAAAAGGCTATATTTTACGTAGCAGGAGAACTTTTTAATTTCGATTTTACTCCGGTAGATACCAGCCTTGTACCGGTTTTTCATCCAGATGTGAGTGTTTACGAAGTTAACGATAAAACAAATGGAGAAGTCGTTGGGCTTTGGTATTTAGATCCTTATGCACGTCCAGGCAAACGTTCTGGAGCCTGGGCTACTACATATCGAAGTAAAGATGAATTAAGTGGTAACAAACCCGTATTGGCTTCTAATAATTCAAATTTTGTAAAACCGGCAAAAGGAGAACCTACACTGGTAAGCTGGGACGATGCTGAAACTTTTTTCCATGAATTTGGACACGCATTGCATTTTCTCTCTGCAAAGATTAAGTATCCAAAATTGAATAGCGGTGTTAGGGATTATACTGAATTTCAGTCACAATTATTAGAACGTTGGTTATCTACAGATGCAGTGATCGATCAATTTTTAAGACATTATGAAACCGGTGAACCAATGCCCGAAGCATTAGTAAAAAAGATCAAAAAAGCGGCTACTTTCAATCAGGGATTTGGCACCACCGAATTTTTAGCTTCGGCTTTAATGGATATGAAATATCACACCACCGATCCTTCTAAAATTAATGATGTACAGGAGTTTGAAAAGCATCAACTCGATGAACTTGGATTACCTGAAGAAATTCCAATGCGTCACAGGTCTACACAATTTAGCCATATTTTTTCTGGCGAGGGCTATGCAGCCGGATATTATGGTTATTTATGGGCAGATGTTTTAACTGCCGATGCTGCTGAAGCTTTTGCCGAAGCTCCAGATGGTTTCTATGATAAAGAAACAGCGCATAAACTGGTTAAATATTTATTTGCACCAAGAAATGCTATGGATCCCGCTGAGGCCTACAAAAAATTTAGAGGTAGAAATGCTAATATCGACGCCTTAATGCGTGATCGTGGATTCCCAGTGCCCAAAAATTAAAATGTATTTACTACATCTTAGCTCTTAGTTTTAGAGACTTTAATTATAAAATAAAAGCCATTCTGTAACAGAATGGCTTTTTCTATTAGTATAGAAAATTAAAACGATTTCTGGAAATCAATACCCAAGAAGGAGATTAAACAAACGTTAAATTCAAAAAACAATGTAAGCACTTACCTTTTTATTTGATTACATTTGCGTAAGCACTTACGTAGTTTAAATAGAATTTAAATATGACCTGAAATTGAAAAACAATTTTTTAAACAAATGAGTTATGATCTTAGAAAGAACAAACAATTTAGCACTAGACATTAGAGAACTCAATGCGATGAATTTAGAACACATTGCATCAACTTTTTTACCAAAAACAACTGTTGGTAACGATAAAACCGATCCATACATTGGTAAATTCCTTACCTTTTTAAAAGCAGAACTAAACCTGGATAATCACCAGGCCAAAAACTATCATTTGTTGTGGTCACGTGAACAGGAAACAATTGGTTTTGCCAGTGTCACTGCTATAAGAAAAGGAAAAGAAGCCAGGATCAAATTTACGGTGTTTGATCATGCTAATTTAAGTAGGGAGGAAAGTGAAAATAGTATTATTTCTTCAGTAGATAAGATTTTCGAAAAATTCGATCTAAAAAGAGCGATTATCAGTATCGATACTAAAAAAGAAAATCAACCAGAAAAAGATCTTTTAAGACTTTATGAATACTATCCTATTGGTATGGTTCATTTGGAAAATCCTGTAAAAGAATATGTGATTTTACGTGAAGAAAAAAATACTGCAAGTCAGTCATTTTACATCTTATAACTTTTAGGCACTAACCACTTAAGGGCTGCCCAAAAAGACTGTTCTTATAAAAATATAATTGCTCAATCCCTATAACTTGTTGGGATTGGACAATTAAAGTTTATAGGATAATTAAAAACTCCCATAATCAAGTAAATTTTTCTTTATTAAAACTGCCTAAGTGTTTACTTTTACTGCTAGTTCTTAAATAAAATTTATGGAGAATGACTTTTTGGTGGAAATGGGATATGCAGGCTTAACAGGAAGATTAAAAAGATTAAGCGATGCCTTTGTATATTCTTCCCGGCAATTTTACAGGGATCACGGCCTGGAAATTGAACCCAACTGGCATATGATTTTTCTGTTATTGCAAAAACATGAAAAGTTAACCGTGATGCAAATTGCGGAAAAACTGCACCTCTCCCACCCTGCTATCGTACAACTGGTTGATAAAATGAAGAAAAAGGGCTATATCAATTCGGTTAAAGACCAAAAAGACAAACGTAAACACCTACTCCGACTTTCTAAAAAAGCAAAGGATAAATTACCTGAAATTGAACGTCACTGGAAAGCAGGCGACGAAGCGGTAAAAGAAATAATGAATCACAGCAAAGCTATCCTGGACCATCTTGCTATCCTTGAAAACAATATGGATGAAGCCGACTTTAGGGAGCGCTCAGAAAAAAACCTGAAGAAATTTTAACAAGGAGGAAGTATTTTTTCTACAACGGATTTTACGACAATCCTCTATTCTCATTTTTTTATTTTTGCTGAACAATTTTTGCTATGCATCGCTATTTTAAAATCTACAAACCTTACGGCTATCTTAGTCAGTTTATCACCAACGAAAAACCCAGAAAGAAGAAAAAATTATTGGGAGAGCTTGGTAATTTTCCTGAAGAAACCATGGCCGTGGGCAGGTTGGATCAGGACTCTGAAGGACTTTTACTTTTAACTACCAATGGAAAAGAAAGTGCCAGAATTACCGGAAGCAGTGTAGAAAAAGAATATTACGTTCAGGTAGATGGGGAGATTACTGAAGAAGCTATCGCATTATTAAAAAACGGAGTAGAAATTAGCATTAATGGTACAAAATATAGAAGCCTGCCCTGTAAAGCTTTTAAACTATACAACAGACCTGTTTTTCCAGAACGAGCCAAAAAAATTAGGGACGAACGTCATGGTCCAACCAGCTGGATTTCCATTACACTTACTGAAGGCAAATTCCGCCAGGTAAAGAAAATGACTGCTGTAGTAGGTTTTCCTACATTGCGTTTAGTTCGTGTTCGCATAGGTAGTGAAAAATTAGATCATATGAATAGCGGCGAGGTAATTGAGCTTGAAAAATTTGATGCCTAACATCACCAATATTGCAAATTGTTTTAGAAAACTATTTTCCATATCGAAGAAAAAAACAGAAATAATCAAGGTTTTGAATATCATAAATAGCGGAAATAAGGCTACTGATTTATCGCTTTAATCACCTATTACCTTTCCTCATTATAGTGATAATTGATCTATGTCGACAAAGGATTAATTAAACTCATCAATAGTATTTTTCACTAAATGTCCTACTTGACCATTCTCCGTATTCATCGGCTTCACTATCCGAATCTTTATATACCCCATTTTTATTTATCATATATAGATCAGTCTCCTCCGCACATTCCATATATTCCTCCAAATATAACTTTGTCACTCTTTTGAGTTTCTGGGTTTACAGGGTATCATTGGTTGAACAAGCTAAAATGGATAAAACGGAAAGAAGAGAAAATAAATAATTTTTCATTGTAGTTGTTTCTTTATAGATGCGCAATTCTAAAAATGGTTGTTTCCCAAATAAACTAATTGCAGGTCACCTCTATTATCGGGTAAATTTTGCTTTCAATAAAGCTTAATCTTCCATTTCTGCTACAGCTCCGCCGCTATAACTTCTAGAATCTGCCGCACCATAACGCATTCCGGTTTCAGGATCGATATAAATTCCCATCGCTCTACCCTGGCTACTTCTTGTACCTGTTTCGTGCCCCATTTCTTCGTAAATTCTTTTGGTGTCTGGAGAGAATCCCCATTCTTCAAAATAAGTAATATCAGGCAACCATTGATGATGAATTCTTGGTGATTCTATCGCTTTAGCAATATCCAGATCGTAATCTATGGTATTCAAAATAACCTGAAGCACAGTGTTAATGATCGTCCTACCACCAGGGCTGCCAATTGCTAGCACCGTTTTTCCGTCTTTTGCGACGATCACCGGACTCATACTGGAAAGCATTCTTTTTTCCGGAGCGATTAAATTAGGGGCTGTACCTATTAAACCTCGTGAATTCGTGTAACCCGGAATTGGATTAAAATCTCCCATTTCGTTATTCAGTAAAAATCCGGCTCCTTCTACCACATATTTAGAACCGTAACTCTGCTCTAACGTATAAGTAAGCGAAACCGCATTGCCTTCTTTATCTACAACAGATAAATGTGTGGTTTCTTTACTCTCGTATTTTAAATGCCCTTTATTAAAATTAGCCGAATCACTCTCTGAAGCTGCATCCATCAAAATCGATTTTCGAAGTTTTTCAGCATAATTTTTCGAAGTCAGTTCTTCCAAAGGCATATTAGGATTAAAGTTGGTGTCTCCTAAATACATGGCGCGATCTGCAAAAGCGCGGCGCATCGCTTCAGTAATTAAATGTAAAGAAGTAGCCGAATTTTGTCCAAATTCAGCCATATCATAGCCTTCTAGGATATTCAGCATTTCTACTACCGCAACTCCGCCAGAACTTGGTGGAGGCATTCCTATAATATCATAACCACGGTAAGTGCCTTTGATGGGCTTCATTTCTTCAGCTTCATACCTAGCAAGATCTTCTTCAGTAATAATTCCGCCATTCTTTGCCATAAAATCGGCCAACAATTCGGCTGTTTTGCCTTTATAAAAACCATCTGGCCCATGCTTTTGAATTCTTTTTAAGGTCTTATATAAATCCTTCTGAACCAGAATTTCACCATTCTTATAAAGACTACCGTCCTCTTTTAAAAATATCTCTGCAGTACTTGCGTAATCATCTTTGTGTTCCTTAACCCACTTAAAAAACCACTGCATATCTTCACTTACCGGATATCCCTTTTTTGCTAATTTCAATGCAGGTTTTAAAAGATCTTTCCAATCTAATTTTCCAAATTTTTGATGTGCTTTATAAAGTCCAGCAACCGTTCCCGGAACGCCAACCGCTAACAATCCGTCATGATTGGAATTGTCTTTTACTTTGCCATCTTCCCCAAGATACATGGTTTCTGTAGCTGCTAAAGGTGCTTTTTCCCTAAAATTGAAAGTAGTTTCTGTACCGTCTTCACCACGATACACCAAAAATCCACCACCACCAATATTTCCGGCAGAAGGTAAAGTTACCGCAAGTGCAAACGCGGTTGCAATGGAAGCATCAACGGCATTACCGCCATCACTAAGAATCTGCGCTCCCGCCTGGGAAGCGAGTTTATGACTACTGGTAACGATCCCTTTTTCTGAAGAAACAGGAATACGACCGCTTTGCGCGAAAGTTGAAAATAATGGCGCAAAACATACAATAATAAGAAATAGTGGGGTATAGATTTTTTTCATAGGTTTAGGAATATAATCGAAAACCTAAACCTAGTCAAATTGTATATTATTTGAAAGAAATTATTCTATTTAAGCTGAAAATTGTGGCTGATACTCAAAGATCTTTCCAAAAAATCTAAAGGTTTCCTGAGCTTTAAGTGTTGCTTTCTGAATTTCTTCTTCTGAAAACTCCCTGGCATTCACTCTTTTCATAAACTCTTTCCAGCCTTGCACATTTTTACGATCTCCGTTAAAAAAATGATGTGTAGAAATTGAAGCTAATTTTGTACAATTTTGAAGTTCTTTCGCGATAAGCATTCCGCCCATTGCAGAACCTTCTAAAACATACGCAGCTCCCAGAGCTTCAATCTTATCCTTACAATGAAATTGATTCTCGAACTGTACTAAAGGTGAAGAAAAATCGATATTTAACATCTTAAGATCTTCAGCTAGTCTTTCACTTTTATCTATAGAAAATTCAGGCTCAAATTGCTTAATTTCGTCTTCAACTATTTTATAAGCTAAATAGTTTTGAAGCAATAGCAATTTATATTCTTCAAGAGTAATACTGTGATCCATGATCAAACCTGCAGTATTATCCTTTTCGATTTCTTTGTGTAATGTGGCTGTTTGTTCTCTAAGCGTCTGCAGCATTGTCTTTCTCGAGTGTTATGCTTTCTATATTCGCACGAATTTTATTAAGACTTATTCGTTGCTCTTCATTTTCAGCATTAATATCGTCTAGATATTGATAGATTTGATTTACAGCAATCTTATTTCGACGTATTTTTTCACGAAGTTCTTCTTTCTCAAGCATATTGAACACCACTTTTTTAAGTAATGGCATCAATTTTTCACCAAGAGTATTCATATGCTTTTTCAGAATAAATCCGGAGGCTCCAGATAGAATGGTATTCGCAGCAAGCTCGTCATCATCTATTGTCCCGGTAACGAATATAAATGGCAAGTTATCATCAAATTGCTTTACCACTTGAAGAATATCCAGACCGGTACAGGTTGGCAGATTATAATCTGATAACACAACATCTGGCACGAAATTGTGTAATTTATCCTTACAATCTTCTACATTATCTACAATCTTTACTTCAGGATTCTCTACGATTTTCTGAATTTGCATAGTGATAAGATCGGCATCGACGTCATAATCCTCTACCAGCAATATCTTAAGTGCAGTCTTTATCATCTAGTTAGTTTGGTTTGGTGGCCGAAAAATACAAAATAAATTTTTAATTTATCCCTTATTCCTCCATGTCTGGCAGGCTAAAATAGAAAGTGGAACCCTCTCCAGGAGTTGTTTCTACCCATATCTCACCCTTATGCTTATCTACCACTTTTTTAGCGATCGAAAGTCCTATTCCAGAGCCTTTAAAATCTTCTGTGGCCACTCGTGAAAATACTTCAAAAATTTTATCTTTATGTAAAGGATCAAACCCCACGCCATTGTCTTTGATGAAGTAAACTGTTTGGTCGTTTTCGTTTTTAAAACCTATTTCTACTAAAGGTTGCTCTTTTTTTCCGCTATACTTTAAAGCATTACTAATCAGGTTATTTACCAACTGCGAAAGCATCCTACGGTCTCCAACAATTTTTGGTAATTTCTCTGCAACTTTTATAGTTGTTTTTGGATAATTACTTTCTGCATTTTGAGAATCGAGAGCATTTTCTACAATTTGTTTCATCGATAACACCTGCTTAGACAATTGTGTTTGCCCTACTTTAGAGTATGATAAAATATCGTCTATAAGTGTATCCATTTCTGAAGCTGATCTAACAATGGTCTTTACGGCTTTTTGACTGTAATCGTCTAACCTATCCATATAATGATCTTGCAAGATTCTGGCATAACCATCGATACCGCGAAGCGGAGCTCTTAAATCGTGAGACACACTATAACTAAAGGTTTCTAACTCTTTATTAGCATCTAATAACTGGTCGTTTAGACTATCAATTTTATCCTTTTGTTGCTTTACCAAAATATGAACGATGCTTTCTCTTAAACTACCAACAGCTTCAAGATCATAATCCTCCCACGGCTGTGCAACTCCGGCTACTTTCTCTGTCCAGCGCTCAAAAGATTTTCGGGGAGTTAAGTATTCTATCCCATCTTTTACGTAGCCATTTTTTTCTGGATTTCCGCCCCAATTTACCGTTTCCTTAGCCTCTGGCCTAAACCACATGATAAAATTATTATCCTGCTCCCCTATTTGAACACTAAGAATTCCTGATGCGGTATTTTTAAAAGCCAGTGCTTTTGGATATACAGCAGAAATCGATTTTGTTGAAAAATAAACCTCTTTTTTAGCTAAAAATTGGTCGCATAAATGTCTAATTTCAGCTTTTGTTGGTGTTTCTCCTGAAAGATAAATTTCTCCGTCCATCACCAATGCGCCACCACCACATTCTATAAGATCTGTAAACTTTGGATCGAAACGATAAAGCGCATCTTCAATATTTTTAATTGAAGTCATTTGCAGCACCAGCTTTTTCCTAACCTCATCAGACTTTGCTGTATTCTCTAAAAAGGTTTTTGTTGTTTTTAGCGCCAGTTTATTTGAAAAAACCTGTGTTAAAAACAAACAAGATTGTCTTTGATGGTAATTAATAAATTTAGGAGAATAATGATGGCAAGCTACCAGTCCCCACAATTCCCCATTTAGAACAATCGCAGCGGTTAAAGAAGCTCCAACTTTCATATTCTGTAAATACTCAATATGAATAGGAGAAACCGCGCGCAATTCAGAATTCGAAATATCTAAAGGTTCACCTGTTATTGGCGAAATTTCTGGAGTTATGGGAGATGCTTTATAATTCACATCACTAATAATCCTAACACCTTGCTTTAGAAAAATATCTCTTGCAGGTTTAGGAATATCGGTTGCTGGATAATGCAAACCTAACCAGCTGTCTAATTCTGGCTCTTTTACTTCAGCAACAACTTCACCGTTCCACTCTTCATCAAACTTGTAAATCATTATACGATCGTAATCGAATAAATGTTTCACAAGCAAAGCAGCCTGCTGGCACATATCGTTTACAGATTCAGATTCGTCTAATTCAGTTAAAATTTTGGTTAATTGTTCCTGAAAACGAATAGGATCTAATGACTTTCCTGAAGGTTCTACATCTATAATTAAATGATCCCCGGAAATTGAGGGAATGCATAAAAACTTTTGCTCTTCGATTTTTAGTTTTTCGGGCAAAAGAGATTCATCATTTCTAAACTTCTTTTTGAAAGATTTAGCCACTTTTTTAGATAAAACCTCTTTTAAAGGTTTACCCAAAACATCGGCATGACGAATGCCTAAAATAGTTTCAATATTTTCACTGCATTGCGAAACATTGAAAGAATTTAAATCACAAACAACGATAACACCATGTTCCTGAGATTTACCTATAATATGTATAGGCTCCCTGTCGCAATTTGTGATATTTACTTCTTGTTCGCTATATGCAGTTTTGCTCATTTATTTTGCTTTGATTTTGAAATAAAATGTGCTACCTACACCTGGCTGCGAATCTACCCAAATCGAACCACCATGTAATATCACAATCTTATGTACGTGTGCCAATCCTACTCCGGTTCCTTCGTACTTCTCTTCTGTTGGTACACGGTTAAAAATGGTGAAAATATTTTTTTGATCTTCTTCAGAAATACCAATTCCGTTATCCATTATAGAGAATACCCAATATTCATCTTCCTGATATGCTGAAATTCGAACTTCTGGAGTCTTATCTTTTGCACAATACTTTAAAGCATTACTTAAAAGGTTTTGGAATAAAAGACGCATTTCAACTTCGTAAACCTTTAGTTTTGGTAAACTACCAATATGTACTTTTGCCTGAGTGTCTTTTATTCGCTTGGTAAGATCGTATTTTACAACCTCTACAAGTTCTCTTGTATCTACCAGTTTTTTCTTTGTATTTCTACCAATACGGGAATGCTCTAATAAAGCTTTTATCTGTGCTGATAAACGATCTGAAGCTTCGTCGATATACTGAATATAATCTTTTCCTTTTTGATCTAATTTATCTGAATAAATCTTTCCTAAGATATCACTACCAAATTTAATAGTGCTTAGTGGTTCCTGAAGGTCATGAGAACAAATAGAAACAAATTGCTCTAAATCGTGATTGGCTCTCTCCAGATCTTTCTTTTGTTGCTGCAGTTCTTCCTGAGCCTGTTTTAATGCTGAAATATCTACACAGGTAAATCTATTGGTAATCCCGTTACCATTTTCATCAAGCTCTACGGTAGAGTTCATAATTACCGGAACAATTTTACCTGTTTTGGTAACCATATCCTGCTCTACATTCTTAAGCTCTCCTTTTTCCTGAAATAATTTATTAAGACGTAATGCTCTTAGTTTTGATTCATCTTCGTAAAACTCATAGATAGGTTTCCCAATGATATCTTCTTTAGAATCGTATTCTAATTTCTCTACTGCCTCCTGGTTACATTGTACAATTTCTGAAGTTTTTGGATCTACACTAAAATGTAAAACTGGATCTTCTTCATAGAAAGATTTAAATCTTCTCTCACTGGCCAATAATTTATTCTTAGCTTTTTGCAATGATTCAATATCTACAAAAGTAATTACGATACCTTCAGTATTATCTTCACCATTTCTAAAAGGAGAAATACGTTGCAAGTAATTTCTACCTTCTTTAGAAAGAATATTACGTTCCAGGATTTTCCCGGTTTCCATCACTTTATTACAACGATCTACCAGTCCTTTACCTCTATTTACCCCAAAATTAGTGGTAAAATTATCTATAGGCCTGCCAATATCACTGTTTATCAAGCTAAAGTGCTTTTTAATGGCTGGAGTGAATTTTCTAATTCTTAGATCGCTATCTAAGAAAATAGTACCAATATTGGTAGATTCAAGAAGATTATTCATATCGGCATTAAGCTGAGCTAGATCGTCCATTTTCTGGATATTCTCAGCATTTACCGTATTAATTTCTTCGTTTACACTTTGCAGCTCTTCATTAGTACTTTGCAACTCTTCATTAGAAGCTAAAAGTTCTTCATTTGCAGCCTGTAATTCTTCATTGCTGGTTTCGATCTCTTCCAAAGAAGTTTGCAGTTCTTCTTTGGTTTTTTTCAGTTCCTCTTCAAGCTCGACTATATATTCCTGAGTTCTACCACTTATTGTTATCTGTTCAACCTCTATCGTATCTTCTTCCTTTACTTCTTTTTCAATAAAAGTAAGTACAAAATTACTTTCATTATCCAGGTTTTTCGGCTTAAAAGGCTTAACTACAATATCTAACTTCATCACGACTCCATTAGCTTCTTTAACAATAGCGTCATGATAAACGACCCTTTTCTTTTCCTTTGCCGATTTTTTGGTGGTCGATTGCACTACATGCTTAAGATCTTTATTAAGCATTTCTATTAAATTAGTAGTGAATCCAGAGACAGGAAGGTTAGCGTACTTTCTAAATTCACCAACTGCTTCCATAATATTAAATTCTGAATCTACATATACACTTGCAGCACCAAACTGCTCCATAATAGCCTCGTTAAGCTCATTTACAAACTTTTGCTTACTGCTATTATAGGTGCGATTATCGCTATTTCTAGGCTTATGATGTTTTTCATCATGATCATTGATCCTGCCGGCTGTAGGTCTCAAATTTTTGGTTCTGATTCTAGCTCTTGGATGTACGTTTCTAAAGATTTTCCATTTTCTGCTAATATCTTCAAAAGAATCCCTGTGCGAGGTTATGGTTTCACTGGTTCCTAATACCAAAAAGCCATATTCTTTAAGGGCGTAATGTAAAACGTCCATGGTTTTCTTCTGGATAGTAGACTGAAAATAGATAAGAAGATTACGGCATAATACCATATCCATATTACTAAAAGGCGGATTTTTAATAATATTATGTTTAGAGAAAATGACCATACGCCTAATTTTCTCTACAATCTGGTAGCCTTCCGGTTTTTTGATAAAAAACTTCTTCAGAAATTTATCTTCTACGTTAGCGACCACACTTTCAGAATAGATACCAGCACTACCTATATCCAAATGCTCTTGTGAAATATCTGTAGCAAAAATTTTTATTTCGAGCATCTTATCCTGTCGTTGCATTTCATCATGCAGTAACATGGCCAGAGAATAGGCTTCTTCTCCCGTACTACAAGCTACATCCCAAATTTTAAGAATATCATTATCTTTTTTAGACTCTATAAGTTCTGGGATAATATCATCTGCGATAATTTCCCAAACTCTTTGATCTCTAAAAAAATTAGTTACCCCAATTAAAAACTCCCGATACAGCATAGGGATTTCATCATCATTGTGTAACAGCATGTCGTAATATTCTTCCAAATTACTACAGCCTCCTACGTTTACCCTTCTTGCCAGTCGGCGGGCTAAAGTAGAATATTTATACTCCCTAAAATCAAGACCTGTTTTTTCATCAATAAGATGAAGGATTTTAGATAGCGTTTTCTGGTCGAATTCCACATCGTGGTTTTCGATATCAAAAACCATTGGTGCATTAATAAATTTACGCAGTTCCTCCCCCATTTCCTCAACGGGTAAAATATAGTCTACCAAACCGGTCTGGATAGCGCTTTTTGGCATTCCATCAAACTTAGCCTGTTCAGGATCCTGAACCATCACCATACCGTCTCTATCCTTTATGGCTCTTATGCCGCGAGTACCATCACTACCAGTTCCGCTTAGTATTACTGCAATTGCTTTTTCCTTCTTGTAACTGGAAAGGGACTCTAAAAACATATCTATAGGTAAATTAAGATGTGCCCGCTCTGGTTTCTCAACAAGCTTTAGGCAGCCATCTTCTACCAGAAGATTGCATTTAGGCGGAATAAGATAAATGGTTTTTTCTTCCATTTGCATTCCCTCCTTAATCTGTTTGATAGGAAATTTGGTTGATTTTGCCAACAATTCTCCCATCATACTTTTATAATCTGGAGAAAGGTGTTGAATCACCACATAAGTATTATTATCTTCTTCAGGAATACCAGTGAAAAATGCTTTTAAAGCTTCCAAACCTCCAGCACTTGCCCCCACAGCAATAATCCTGGATTGTGCATTTTCATGTTTTCTAGTTTTCTCCTTTGGTGTTAGTTTATTGTTTCTAGTCATTTATTCTTTGGGAAGTAGTTAACACGTGTAAAGGCCAAATATATCGGATAAATTACATATTTAATACTACAAATGCTTTTAAAATGCACGGTATCCACAAGATTTTTAGTAAGCACTCCAATGAAATTCTGCCAGCTTAACAGTTTATTTTTGTCAGTTAGGCAGGTATAGAAAATAACTATGCCTCATAAGAATATTCAATACCTAGCTTTAATGCGATATTATTATTTATTTTATTAAGAAACATTAACACACTTATATTCTTCATACTTTAGGGGGAAAACCATGCTATATAGCTATATAACCCTACTTATATGCCCCTATACCATTCCAGCTGACAACTAACTTTAGCCTATATTTTTACAATTCTTTAACCGTAATTGAGATTTTGTTAAAATAAATTCAGCTTATATTAAATGCGTTTAAAAATCATAAGAGTAATATTTTTTTTGGCTCGCATGGTCTTTGAACACTAAGTAGAAAGTTTAACTAAATAATTGTGGGAATCCACGACAACAAAATTGAAAAACACAGAAATGAAAGTATTAGTTATTGGAGCAGGAAATATGGGACTTACTTATGCCGAAGGAATGGCAAAAAGCAGTCTTCTAAATCGAAGGAATCTTATGATCTTCGATAAATCTGCTGAAGTTATTACCGACTTAAGTAAAGTAGACCATTTTGATGTTTTCGATAAAGTAGATCATTGCCTGCCTCAGGCAGATATAGTTTTTCTAGCTGTAAAGCCTTATCATATAGATAGCTTATTTGAAGAAATAAAGCCAATGGTGAACGATGAACAAATTTTTGTTTCCCTAATGGCGGGAGTAACCATAAAAACAATTCAGGATGGTTTAGGAGTTAAAAAAGTTGTTCGTTCAATGCCTAACCTCCCTGCCCAGGTAGGAAAAGGGGTAACATCTTATACCGCTGCAAAAGAAGTTTCCAGAGTAGAACTACTAATGGTTAGAAATCTTCTGGACACAACCGGGGAGTCAATTAAAGTAGAAAATGAGAATTTTATAGATGCTTCTACAGGAATTAGTGGTAGTGGACCGGCCTATGTATTCTATTTTATGGGATCCATGCTGGAGGCTGCACTAAAAATGGGATTTTCTGAAAATGATAGTAGAGTACTGGTAAGTCAGACTTTTGAAGGCGCAGTTGAACTATTTAATCAACACGATCTATCACCAGACACCTGGATGGAACGTGTTGCTTCTAAAGGAGGAACAACTCGTGCAGCTTTAGATTCTATGGACGATAATAACGTTAAAGAACTTATTAAAGAAGCTGCATACGCCGCATTTGACCGTGCAGTAGAACTTGGAGAAGGTAAATAATCTACGAACTAACACTATCAAAATTAATAATGGAAAATAAGAAAAAGAGAATCGTTGTAAAAGTTGGAACTAATGTAATGACCAACAAAGACAATAGAATTTTAGGTCCAGTACTGAAACATTTAGTAGAACAAATAGCAGAACTTTACGAAGAAGATGTAATGACCGTTTTGGTGTCTTCTGGATCTGCAATCGCCGGG
>CERQ01115061.1_pt1 | contig 14739 bp, 12 predicted proteins | sample 530711 | NCBI WGS metagenome assembly CERQ01 (sample SAMEA2620882, study PRJEB7988) | marine metagenome | biome: marine biome (ENVO:00000447); feature: mesopelagic zone (ENVO:00000213); material: "saline water (ENVO:00002010), including plankton (ENVO:xxxxxxxx)" | depth 850 m | reverse complement strand
CAATCTAATTCATTAATAAATTCTCAACTGCAGAATCAGTTAAAATTAGAGGCTATTGATGTTCTAAATCATATTCATAATTCTGGTATAAAATATCAACTAGTAGATATCCTAGTCTTCGGTATTCATGCAATTATTCTAGATATAGATTCTTCTGACATCCAAAAAATTATTACTCTTTTCCCTGACAAAAAAATCTTTACTGATGAAATATTGAATATAAAACTCGATAAAAGTTCAGAATTAATTAAAGCAACATATGTACAGAATTTTACTTTCGATAATGGAAAAAAATTAACTGGAAATAATATTACAATTGCTATTATTGATACTGGAATTAATTATAATCATTCTTCTCTAGGTGGTGGCTTTGGACCCGGCTACAAAGTTATTGGCGGATATGATTTTGTTGACAATGATGATGATCCATTCGATGAACATGGTCATGGCACTCATATAGCAGGGATAATTGCAAGTACTGTTTCTATTAAAGGAATTTCTCCTAATGTTAATCTTCTTGCTTATCGAGTTGTAGGTTATAATGGTTTAGTTCAAGCAAGTGATGTTATAATAGCTATGAATCGTGCAGTAATTGACGGTTCTGATATTATTAATCTAAGTTTAGGCAGCATGTCTGAATCTAATAATCTACGTAAAACCACTAAAGAAATAGCCAAATCTGGTACAATTATTGTAGCTGCAGTAGGTAATAGTGGTCCTATTTCTGGTAGTATAGGAGATCCAGCAAAGTATGAAGATGTAATTTCAGTTGGTTCTCAATATAACACACGTAATTCAACTCTTGGTGTAGTTCAATTACCTGACATTAACGAAGAAATATTTGGTTTACCAATGAAAGATTCTGTTCTACCTAACACGCCTTTGACTGGAGAATTTGTCTTTGTTAATTATGCAAGATTACAAGATGTATCAAGTATAGATCTTAACGGAAAAATAGCTATTGCACTACGTCGAGGAGCTGAACCCAATGAAATTGTATACTTCTCGACAAAAGAAGCTATTGTCTCATCAAAAGGTGCACAGGGATTGATAATAATTAATACCTTACCTGGTATAGTTCATGGACAATTAATTCATCCAAATTCACCTCCAGAATACAAACCAACCATACCAACTATTTTGATTACTCAAGAAGATGGTCAAATAATATTAGACGCACTACAAAATCGACAACTTTTAGGAACTGTTGATATAAAAACAGGATTATTTACAAATTTAATTTCTCTATTTAGTTCTCGAGGTCCTATTTCTTCATTTTATATTAAACCAGATATTATTGCCCCTGGTGAAAACATTAACTCAACATGGCTTCATAATTCATTTATGATTCAGAATGGTACAAGTTTTGCTACACCTCATGTTACTGCAGCAATTGCTTTATTATTAGAACTTCATGGTCCACTTTCTAAAGATGAGATTTTGGGAATTTTAGGACCTTCTTCTACAACTTTGACAAACTCTTTTGATCAACCATGGTCTGTAAATATACAAGGTTCAGGAAGCTTAAATCTTCAAACTGCTTTACAAAATCCTGTAATTATTTCCCCTTCAAAATTATCATTTAATCTTGCTAATCAAAACAAAGAATATACAAAAATTATTAAAATTAAATCCCTTATTGATGAACCATTAGATGTTTTTATTGATGATAATATATCTCTTGGTTCTAATGTTGATTTTATATTTAATTCATCACACGTTAATCTAACTAATGACCAAGAAATCGCAATAGAACTACATGTCAAATTAAACAATGAAATAATTGAACCTCATAGCTCTGAAACTCGATTAATAATTACCACTAATTCTACAAAACTAATGAAATTAACTATACCAATTATTGTTCATTTTAATGATATCTCAGTTAATATTATCAAATTAGACAATAATTATGAAATTACACCTAATGGTATAGATGCCTATGATGAAATATTTTATCAAATATATAGACTAGAAGATGGTCACCGCTTTGACAAAACATTTTCGTCTGGTGAACCTACTATATTTACATTAGAACAAGGTCATTATTTGATTGATGTTATTATCTCTCATAATAATACTTTCTCATATGGCGGCATTGAATTTGATACTTCTCAACATGTAAATCCAATTACTACTGATCTTCAACAACCATTTAATGATGTTATATTTCGTAATTTGATAATTCCAGCCTTGATATTTGGTCTTGTTTTCTTATTTATTTTAATATTAATTAAAAAATAATTTAATTTAATTTGTGCATTGCAATCAGATCATTTTTAAATAAATTCAATTCTTCAGGAATATTTATTGATATTGGATCTCTTAACGAAATTCCTTTCTTCCGTTTTTCATTCCATACTTTCGAATTAAAATCGATTATATTTTGTGTGTACTTAATATACCCAAAGTTCCATTTTGCGAGTGGAAAAATTTGTTTATGGATACTTTCATTTGAATAAATTTCTCTCCAGATTTTGTCTGTAATAAATGGCATTATTGGTGCAAGTAATAACAAAGATGTTTTAAGACATGTATGTAATGTTGACCAAGCTGCTAGTTTTGAATTTTCATCTACACCTATACCATAAGCTCTTTGCTTAACTATTTCCATATAATGCGGAGCAAATACATTCCATATGAATTCTCTTACTTTGTTTGCTGGAATAAAGAAGTTAAAATCATTATATCCACTCACTGATTCCTTAACAACTTTGGACAGCTCATCCAATATCCATTTATCTGTGTCCAGTGGTGTTGATTCAACTAAAGGAAACATTGATATAAATTTAGAAATATTCCATAATTTAGTTAAGAATTTTCCCATTCCATTAATTTTTGTTTCTGATATTCTAAAATCTGAACCTAAATTGACTTCTGATGCAGACCATAACCTAAATGTATCTGCACCGTTTTTTTCAAGGATTGGAATAGGATCAATTACATTGCCCTTACTCTTGCTCATTCTTTCGCCTTTTTCATCTACTCCATATCCCATAATCCACGCATGAGTAAATGGTAATTCATCCGTTAATTGAATACATCTTAATATTGTATAATGAAGCCAAGTTCTGATTATGTCTTTAGATTGAGGCCTTAGTTGTGTTGGATACGTTTTATTGTAAAAAGAATCATCTCTATTATATTTACTAATAAAAAGTGGTGAAATACTAGAATCCATCCAAGTATCAAAAGTTCTTTCATCACCACTGAATTCTTCTTTATTACACTCCTTACATTTTTTAAATGGTGGAGATTCTATCCATGGTCTATAATATTTCCCAGGTTTTGGTAGATTCGGTGTCTTGCAAGCATTACAATACCAAACAGGTATTTCAGTTGCATTATATCTGCGTCTAGATATTGGCCAATCAATTGTAATAGCTTCAATCCAATCTAGTAATCTTCGTCTATGTTCTTCTGGATGGAATTTTATTTTTTTGACATGTTCTAATAAAGATTGTTTAAAATCAATTTGTTTTAGATAAAATTCTTCCATGGGTATTATCTCTATTGGAGTTTTACTTCTCTCACAAATTGGTGTTCTATGGTTAATTTCTTCAATTTTGTTTATTAAATTTAATCCTTTTAGATCTTCAATTATCCTCTCTCTTGCCTCTTTTATTTTTAAACCATTATACTTGTTTGCATTTTCAGTCATTCGTCCTGCTGTATCAATACTGATTTTTTCCTGTAATTTTAATTCACGAAATAATAACACATCTGCATAATCACCATAACTACAAATCATAACTGCTCCAGATCCAAATTCCATTTTCGCACTTGGATGTGATTTCACCTTTACTATGTTTCCAAAAATTGGAATTTCTACTTCTTGATTTATCACATCTTTAAATCTTTCATCTTCTGGATTAACTAATATTACTTGACAACTTGATAGTAATTCAGGCCTTGTAGTCGCAATTAACAGATGACCTTTTTCATTCTTCAATTTAAATTTAATAAATACTAATTTTGAAGGTAATTCCATATAATAAATTTCTGCATCAGCAATAGTGGTTCTACATTTAGAACAATAATTATTGGGTCTCATAGCTTGGTAAATTAAACCCTTTTCCCATAATTCGATAAATGTACTCTGCGTTAATGCTCTATAGTCTTCTGAATCAGTCCTATAATATTGTTTAAATAACCCAGAAAGACCCATTTTCTTCATGGTGGCTATCATTTCAACCTCTAAATCATCCAGAGCAATTTTACATAATTTCATGAATTCCTCTCTTGGTGTTGAGATCATACTAATTTTGAATTTTTTTTCTGTGTAAATTTCAACAGGTAAGCCATTCCTATCTATTCCTATTGGAAATAGAACATTATAATTCATCATTCGTGCAGTCCGTGCAATCATATCTATTTGCGAATAATGAGCAGCTGCACCTGTATGCCATGGTCTTCCTGATGGATATGGTGGTGGAGTATCTATAGTGAATATTTCTCTTTTATCTTCTATAGAAAAATCATATAATGATTCATTTTCCCACATTTCTGATATTTCTTTTTCTAAAGATACACTCCAATTCTTTTCTTTTAATTTTGAATTCATTTCATTCTCATCTCCTAAATTTTTGATTATATGTTCTTCTCGCATTTTAACGAATGTTGTATCTTAATATTGCTCCTAGTCCACCAAAACTTAATAACATTTTTCCTTCTTCTGAATTACTTGATAAGACTTCTATCTTTGTTCCTGATTCTACAGCTAAATCTTCTATAACCTCAATTAAATCTGTTTTAGTTAAAATAAAATCTTGTGCATTACAGGCATGACATGATTTTTGTAAAAATTCCTGAATTTCTTTTACCATGTTTGTTCTTTTTATAATTTTTCCTTTATCAATTGAACATCTATTACATTTTTTTACAATCTTAAACATATTCAAATCTTCAGATGCTAGAATAACATCCGCCGCACCTTTTGTTATTACATCTATTACTTCTCTAACTCCATAAGCAACAAGAGGTTTTTCTTTATGCATCTCTGATAAAAATCGTTGTATCAATTTCTTTTCTTCTACGATTCTCATATCCTTTAAAATATCTGCAGATTTATCTATTGCTTCTCTCACTCCTTCTGCTCCAGAATACGCTCCATCTATCTCAGTTAAAATTTTTTCTTTTAATCTATAATCTAAATAATCACTTTTTAGGAATGACTCTTTTGTTGGTCCTGGCCCACTTAATATAATTCCTTTTATTTTATTTCTTTCAAGAAATATTTTTTTTGCATGATCTGCTACTCTTCTATAATAACCTGATAAGTTCTGTTCTCGTAATCTTTCGTATCTTCTAGCTGATTGCCCACCAGCCCTGGTTTTACCCCCAACTCCTGATGTAATTACTTCATCTACATCTATTTTATTACCAGCTAGAATACCAAAACCTGTTTCAGTAGAATCTATTGAAATTATTCCTATTATGTCTACATCTTTAATCATCTCCATCAAGTGTTCTAAATGAAAATGATCATCACATCTATACAGATATGTTTGAACAGGTTTTGGTGGAATGATCTCATTTACAAATATTTCCTCACTACCCGGTCCATTCGTCATTAAAGCTCCGACAAATAAAACCAATCCATTGTCGGGAGTTCTTTTAAAAAGTTTCAACCTTTGTTGTGTTTTTGTTAATGCATCTTGAACATGATTTCTGGTTAAATCTGATTTTATATTAGTTGCAGTTCCATATTCCTCTCTTAAATTTGCTATTACATCATGAAGTGCTTTCTTTGCTGGAATGTATAAAGAAATTAACTCAGTACCTCTACCTGTTTTTGCAGATAACTCTTTCAATATCCTTCTAGTTTTGTATAATGCTAAAGAATCAATATTACTTGGCAAAAATTCACCTTTATAATTATTCTACGAAGTCTAGATGTTATATTACATTCATTAATAAATGAAAATTAATAAGACATTTACTTGTAGACATAAGTGGTTAAATGAAAACCGTAGTAATTAAATTAAGTGGCAGTTTATTCACATTCGATAATGGTATATCTAATATTGAGAAAATAATAAAAACACTCGAGGAAATTACTATTAACCCGTATAATTTTAGAGTTGTTGCGGTAGCAGGCGGAGGAAAACTGGCTAGAACTATCCAAGATGTATCTAGATCATTCAATGCCGACGAAGCTTTTCTAGATCAACTAGGAATAGATATTTCTCGTGTTCATGCAAAATTACTTACAACTTGTACAACTAATTCATATCATAGTGTTCCACAAACTTTAGATGAAGTTATTCACAGTATTTCTTCTTCAAAACTTGTATTTAGCGGAGGTTTGTCTCCAGGACAAAGTACTAATGCTACTGCTGCATTAATTGCCGAAAGAACAAAAGCAGAATTATTTATCAATACTACTGACGTAGATGGTGTTTTTACATCTGATCCAAGAAAAGATAATACTGCTAAATTAGTTGAATCAATTACTATACATGACTTACTGTCTAAAATCATTGGTGATAAAATGAATGCAGGTACTTATGACTTGATGGATTTACTTTCTCTAAAAATTATTGAACGTTCAAAAATTCCAACCGTAATAACAAAATGTGATAGTGAATGTATTAAATCTGTAATTTCTGGCAACTCTACTGGAACAAAAATTACATTTTAATTATAACAAATTAAAACATGTTTTTGTATTTTTATGACAAGCATTACCTGTTTGTTCTACAAGATAAATTAAAGTGTCTTCATCACAATCTACTTTTATTTCTAATACTTCTTGTACATTGCCTGACTCTTCACCTTTCTTCCAAAGCTTATCACGTGATCTACTCCAATAATAACCATAACCTGTTTTGATTGTTTCCTGTACTGCCAAACGGTTCGCATAAGCCAACATTAGTATCTCTTTTGATTGATTATCTTGTACAATCACTGGAACTAATCCCTGACCCTTATCAAAATTTATATTATCCAAAGAATCGTTTCTTGATAACTTTGTCATGTTCTTACTAAGACCTGATTTTCTAATAAAAATTGCTTTACTGCAGATATAGAAAATTCATTATAATGAAAAATTGATGCTGCTAATGCTGCATCAGCTTTACCTTCTTGAAACACAGTTACAAAATGTTCTAACTTTCCACACCCACCACTTGCAATCACTGGTATATTTACAACTCTAGTAATTTCTTTTGTTAATTCTATATCAAATCCATTTTCTGTTCCATCTCTATCTATTGACGTTAGTAATATTTCACCTGCACCAAGCTCTTCTACTTTTTTTGACCATTCTATTGCATCTATTCCTGTTGATTTTCTTGCTCCATAACTATATACTTCAAACATATCTTGATTCTCTGTTCTTTTTGCATCTATAGCAACAACACAACATTGTTTCCCAAACCTTTCGGATATCTCAGTTATTAGTTTAGGTTTCTCAATTGCCATTGTATTTATTCCTACTTTATCTGCACCACTACAAAGTATATCTCTAGCATCGTCAATACTGCTTATCCCTCCTCCCACAGTAAAAGGTATGTCTAATTTTGCAGCCACATTACGAACCATTTCACTTACAGTTTTACGTTTTTCAGGCGACGCAGTTATATCAAGAAAAACTAATTCGTCTGCTCCATCATCTCTGTATTTTGTTCCTAATTCTACAGGGTCTCCTGCATCCTTTAAATTAACAAAGTGTTCACCTTTCACTACTCTTCCCTGTTTAACATCCAAACATGGAACTATTCTTTTTGCTAATGTCACTTACTTACCCTCCAATAATATTGCATCTTCTATTGTAATTATTTTACTATGTATTGCCCTGCCTAAAATTATAGATTCTATACCAATTTTTTTCACTTTTACAAGATCTTCAATAGATCGAAAACCTCCACTAGCCTGAATTCCAACATTTGTATCTTTTTTCACTTTTTGTAATGTTTCTATATCTGGACCCTCTAACATTCCGTCTTTTTTAATTGAGGTAAGTAGAACAGTTTCTATTCCATATTCTGTAAATTCTGAAATTGATTTAGTCAAATTCTTTCCTGATTCTTCTCTCCAACCATTGATCATTATCTGTTCATCAATATAATCTAATGATATAATTATTTTTGACATTCCAACCTGTTTACAAATTTTCTTAAATAATTCATTATTTTTTATTGCAATTGTACCTATGACAATTTTTGAAACATCGTTAGATATTTTTTTTGCATATTCAATTGTTCGTATTCCTCCACCGACTTGAATTTCTATATCAGTATACTTTGAAATTTTTTTTATTATATCATAATTGTTTCCACGTTCTAATGTAGCATCTAAATCTACAATGTGTATCTTACTTATTCCAATTTTTTGCCATTTTTCTACAAGGTCCAATGGATTATAATCATAAAAAGTAGCTAACTCTGGATTTCCTTGTTTTAATCTTACTACTTTCCCATCGAAAAGATCTATTGAAGGTATTATCTTCATTGATTATCACAAATTGATACAAAATTTTCTAATATTTTTGCTCCTGCTTTACCTGATTTTTCTGGATGAAATTGGGTTCCGAATGTTTTTTTATCATATATCATTGAAGTAAAATCTATTCCATAATCTGTTGTTGTAGAAATTATACTATGATTAATTGGTTCTGGATATAGAGAGTGTACAAAATACACCCATGCTCTGTCTTTTACACCATCTAAAAGAGGGTTACTGATATTCTTTTTAAGAATATTCCAACCAATATGAGGTATCTTTACTTCTTTGGATAACATCTTAATTTCTCCTTCAAAAAACTCTAGTCCTTTTCCAGGTCCTTCTACACTTCTTTGGAAGAATAACTGCATTCCAAGACATACACCTAATATTGGTTTATTATCATCATGCCATTCCTGTAGAATCTGTCGATTTTCTTCTATCTTCTTTACTGTATATTTCCAACTCCCTACACCTGGAAGAATTATTCCATCATATTCTTGATTAGTATTTAATTTCGATATTAAAATAGTGTTAACCATAAGTTTATTCAATGCTGTTTGAATACTGAATAAATTTCCTACACCGTAATCTAATATTGCAATGTTGGTCATTACATCATTCCCTTCGATGAGGGAGTTCTATCTCTGTTACTATCTAGTGATATCGCATCTCTAATAGCTAGTGCTATGGATTTTATTGCAGATTCAACTTTATGATGATCATTGTTTCCATATTTTACAATTACATGAATATTCGCTTGAAGACTTTGAGAAAATGATTGAATAAAATGATAAATATCTTCTGCTGGCATGTCTTCAATTCCTTCTTTATCTATTTTTAATTTAGCAACTTGAAATGGACGTTTGACTAAATCTACTGCTGAATATGCTAATGCATCATCCATACGTTTGACTAAATCTACTGCTGAATATGCTAATGCATCATCCATTGGAATTATTGCGAATCCAAATCTCTTTATCCCTTTTCTATCTCCTAAAGCCTTGTTAATTGCTTCACCAAGTGTCAATGCTACATCTTCTGCTATATGATGTATCAAATCTCCTGTAGCTTCAATTTGTATATCGATTAAACTATGAGTAGCGAATGAAGTAACTAAATGGTCTAAAAATTTTATCGATGTATTGACTTTAACATTACCGCTGCCTTCTAACTGTACTTTGACTATGATGTTAGTTTCTTTAGTTTTTCTTGTTACTATTGCTTCTCTCAATTCACTCACTAATTAATTTCGGTATATCGTTCATATTACTTATTATTATGTCTGCCTTATTGTCCATGAATAATTTTATTTTATTTTGTTCTGAACTTGATGTCCCATATATTCCGGCAAATAAATATTGTTTATTTTTAGTCGAATTAGCCGCTTGTGTCATTAAAAGGTCCTCCATTGAATCACCAACGTAGAGAATATTTCCTTTAGATTTCAATCTAGATGCCGATCTTTTCAGTACAGTTGGATTAGGTTTATCGAATTTTGTATTGTTTTTTTGCTCTCTTGCCAAATCCTCGATAAATCCATTTCCTCTTGAATTGAAATATATAAATAAATTCTTTAAAGTTACTTTAGTTCCAATTTCTCCCCTTCCTGATACAATTGATATTTTATTCAAAAATTTTTTTTTCAGAAAAATTAACGTTGATTCCTTAACAATAATTTTTTCATTTTCAATTGTACCTTTTCTATTGAAATTAATTGATTTCTTTTTTCTAACTTTTTTTATTAAATTCTTTCCATAAAAATATTCATCAAATACATTTATTATAATATTTGTTTTACTATTTTTTGGATAATTTAAAAATTCTTTTGTAACTGTTAAAAATTCTTTTTGCTCTTTATTTAATTCATTCATGATCTGATTTTCAATTGATTCTAGATCAATTCTTTTTATTTTTTTTGCAAATTTATTTAATTCTCTAGTTAATTTTTGATTATTAAAATTGAGATTTGATTCTATATTTAATTTATTAATTTTTATTTTTATTAATTGTAATTTTTTAAATGTGTTTAAAATATTTTTTTGGTTAATGTTTTGATATTCTGTTTTATATGATTTTATTAAGTTATTTGGCATCATGGATAAAATTTTTAATATTATTATATAACAACATTTGTAATCATTATTGAATCCACCAGTTTGCCTAAATTGATCTATTGTTATTTTTGATATTTCGAACTTTGAAAATTTTTTATTTAATATGTTTTTCAAGATATATGATATTGTAAGCTCTATGCATTTGTCATAAGATTTTTTCGTATCGATTAGTACTCCATCACAATCAAAGATAATTGTATCAATATTGTTAATATTATTTTGAGAAATATTTTGATACAGAGCTTTGTTATTGATTATTTTTTTTTGATATTCTTTTATCATTTTTTTTAATGAACCTCGCTTTTGCCGATTTACCGTGATTAAATAATCCTTCTTGTTCAGATAATATTTCGATCTTTTTTAAATTACTTTTTAGACTATTTTTTGTTGATTTTGCTATAAAATATCTTCTTGTAAAGTCAATACACGATAAAGCAGAACAAAATTTTGCTGATCCTCCAGTTGGTAATACATGATTTGTTCCTAATCCATAATCACTGAATGCTGCTGGAGTGTAATTTCCCACAAGAACTACTCCACTCGACTTGATACTTTTTGCTATTAAATCTTGATTTTTAGTCATGATTTCAAGATGTTCAGGCGCAAAATTATTTGTAAATTTAATACATTGTTGTAGATTTTTACAATGTACAATAAATCCGTTTTTCAATAATGATTCACTTACAACATCTTTTCGTTCTATATTCGGTAACCTCTCTTTAATTAATCTAATTAAATTTCTTGCTAGTTTTTTTGATGGAGTCACTACTCCGCATATACTATCAAAACCGTGTTCAGATTGTGCAATTAAATCACTAATAATTAATTCTTCATCTGCACCATCATCTGCAACTATTAATAGTTCTGAAGGACCTGCAGGTAAATCTATTCCTGTTTCTTCTGATATGATTCTTTTTGCTTGATAAACAAATTTATTTCCAGGCCCTGTAATTTTTTCTACCGGTTTAATCACTTCTGTTCCATATCCCATTGCTGCAATTGCTTGCGCTCCTCCAATTTTATATATCTCATTTATACCGCAAATATCTGCTGCAATTAATACTGCTGCATTAATTTTTTTGTTAGAAGCTGGCGGTGAACATACAATTACTCTATTTACACCTGCAACTTTTGCTGGCACTACTGACATAATTAATGACGAAGGATATACTGCTTTACCCCCTGGTACGTAACAACCAACACTCTTTAATGGACTTATATTGTATTTTATGAAACTTTGCCCATTATTTATTTTAACACCTTTTACACTATCTGAATATGATTTCATTATCATGTTTTCTGTTTTTTCAATGGTTCTCTTCAGATTCTTTAATTCTTTTACAATCTTTGGATCAATAACTGAATATGCTTCTCTGATCTCTTTGTTTTTTACTTTTAATTCACTTTTTGTAAATTTCACTTTATCAAACTTTAATGAATATTTTAATAATGCTTTATCTTTGTTTTTTCTCACATCATTCATTATTTTTCTTACATATTCTGAGTCATTAGAATTAACTGTTTGACGACGTATTTTATTTGATATTTGTTCTATGGTTGATGATGTTTTGATTTCAATATATTGAATCAAACGTTATTCCCTTCTTCTTCATGAATCTTCTCTAATGGCAGTATTTGTACAGGTTTGTGCACAATGAGACCTTGTGCATATTTACGTAATGATGGTAGTATTTGAATAAATTTCTCTTGAGATATTATTGTATTGAGTGAATACCAATTATTTTTTGATAATTTACTAATTGTTGGAGATTCAAGTGAAGGAATCACTGTTAAAACACGATTTAAGTTCTCTTTTTTTACATTCATGAATATATGAGTTTTTGTTTTTGCCTCTACAACTCCTTTAAACAAAGTTATTACATCGTAAATTTTTTGTCGTTTTTTAGGATCTTTCAACGCTTTTTTGTTTGCTATTAGACATGCAGATGATTCCATTATTACGTCTGTTACTTTAAGATTATTTTGTGCTAATGTTGATCCTGTTTCAATAACATCAAATATTGCATCTGCTTCTTCTGGAGGTTTTGCTTCTGTAGCACCAAAAGAAAACATGATGTTAACATCTTTGTTTGTTCCAGATTTAAACCATGGAGTAGTAATTAATGGTATTTTTTTACCATACTTCTTCTTATATATCTCATTATTCATTAAATATTCTTTAGCTAGATTTAGATATTCTGTTGAAATTCTTAATGGTTTTTTGTTTTTAATCTGATTCGATAATAATGCCGAAAAATTCTTATTTTTATTTGATTTTGATAAGGCTACTACAATTTGGACTTTTCCATATCCAAGATTTAATAAGTTTAACACATCTGCATTATTTTCTTTTATCCAGTCTTCTCCAGATATGCCAATATCCTGAGTTCCTTCTTGAATATTTTTAGGTATTTCTTGCGGCCTTAAGACTTTTACAATAATATCCTTATCACTGATAATTGGTCTATACGTTCTTGATTGACCTTTAATAGTGTATCCTGATGTTTCTACAAATTTATACGTTGCATTTTCAAGTGATCCTTTTGGCAATGCTAATTTAATTAAAGACATTATCTAGATTACACTTCCGATGTATTAATAAGAATTGAAAATAATGAATTATTTAACAAACAATTTAGATTTTTATATTTAACAATAGGATTGGTACAACGACTTGATTCCTTTATGAATGCAATCCCTCATATTCACAAATCGTTTTTATTAAATCCTTTATTTAAGCCTTTATTGTTATATCAAATACACGCAGGGGTAGCGAATCTATATGAGCAAAGCCCGGTCAACCGCGGATTATTAAAGCGGAAAGGACTCAAGATCGGTTTTTATGGAGATATCCTCTCCTTTAGAGGTTCGTGGGTTCGAATCCCACCCCCTGCATCTCTTTTTTCATAAGCAAATATTTTTACTAGATAGATATTATATTGATATTATGATTAAATCATTTAATGGTACTAATCCTGTAATTCATTCACGTGCTTTCATTGCAATCAATGCATCTATCATTGGAAATGTTGTAATTGAAAATGATGTTAGTGTATGGTATAATTCTGTAATTCGTGGAGATTTTAATGCTATTAATATAGGATCTGGAACTAATATCCAAGATAATAGCGTATTACATGTAGATGTCGATGAACCTCTTATGATTGGTCAAAACACAACTATTGGCCACAATTGCATAATCCATGGATGTACAATAGATAACTCCTGTTTAATTGGAATGGGTTCGCTTATTATGAATCGAGTACAGATCGGGTCTGGTTGTATTATTGGAGCTGGTACACTAATTACACAAGATACAATAATTCCTGATAATAGTGTTGTAGTTGGTCGACCAGGAAAAATTATAAGACAAACAAATAAATCTGATTTAGATTACATTCATGCAAATGCACAAGAATACATTGACCTTAAAAATAAATATTTAAATCATTAGTTTTTTTAATGTTATTCTTTAAAAAAATCCAATGACACTGAATTAATACAATATCTTTTGAATGATGGCGAAGGCCCGTCATCAAATACATGCCCTAGATGTGAATCACATTTTTTACAAAGTACTTCTGTTCTAGTCATTCCTAAAGTTTCATCAACTTCATATCTTAAGGAATTGTTATTCCACGGTTGAAAAAAACTTGGCCAACCTGTACCTGAATCAAATTTATCATCTGATTTAAATAATTTATTATTGCAACAAACACAAAGATATATTCCTTTATCATTATTGTTGTAATATTTTCCTGTAAATGGATTTTCTGTTCCTTTTTTTCTGCATACTTCATATTGTTCTAATGTTAAGACATCTTTCCATTCATCATTATTCTTTTGTGTCTTTTCCATATTTTATCCATTAAACCCTTTATTATAATGATTATGTACACGCTAATGATTAAATACGGGCCCGGAGGGATTCGAACCCACGACTTCCGGTTTTCTCCATTAATCCGAAGACCGACGCCCTAATCCAGGCTGGGCTACGGGCCCAATAGTTTACTCGGCGGTATAGGAAATGATGAACAAATAGATAAGTTATTGTGATTTCCGATTACCTTAAATTTTATCTTAAGTTCTGTTAACGAGTTGGAAGAAGAACCTCAAATACTTAAGGCACAGAAAAGCAGCAAAGGTTTTTTAATAAAAAATAAAGATTCTGGTCAAG
>CERQ01124187.1_pt1 | contig 14746 bp, 13 predicted proteins | sample 530711 | NCBI WGS metagenome assembly CERQ01 (sample SAMEA2620882, study PRJEB7988) | marine metagenome | biome: marine biome (ENVO:00000447); feature: mesopelagic zone (ENVO:00000213); material: "saline water (ENVO:00002010), including plankton (ENVO:xxxxxxxx)" | depth 850 m | reverse complement strand
TCCAGAGGCGGGGCCGCATGTCCACCGCACGGTGCAGGCGATCAAGGGGCTGGGCAAGCAGGCGGGCATCTCGCTCAATCCCGCGACGCCCGCCAAGATGCTCGATTACCTGATCGACGAGATCGACCTTGTCCTGGTGATGAGCGTCAATCCCGGCTTCGGCGGGCAGAGCTTCATCCATTCCCAATTGAAGAAGATCGAGGCGGTGCGCCGCATGATCGAGAAATCGGGCCGCGACATAAGGCTTGAGGTCGATGGCGGGGTGAACGCCGAGACCGCGCGGCTGTGCGTCGATGCGGGCGCCGACGTGCTGGTCGCGGGCAGCGCCACCTTCAAGGGCGGACCGTCGCAATATGCCGCCAATATCGCGGCCCTGAAGGGTGAGGATTGATCCGGCCATGACGTTTCACCCCTCTCCCTTGCGTGACGGCGCCGAACCGCATTCGGGCGCGGACGGCGTGCGCGGCATTCCGCTGGCGGGTGGCGGCGGCGATGGCGGCTGGGTCGAGCGCGCGGATGCGGCGGACGGCGGCTTCGCTTCTGCCGGGGCCATGAACGGCGCCGGGCCCATGAATGGCGAAGGCCCACACGCCCCGCCGCCGCAGTCTGCACCTCACCGCGATGGCGAGCTGGCGCTGGCCGAACTGTCGCCGCCCAGCCTTGGCCCGATCGACCGGACGATGCGCTTTCTCTATGCGCGCGGCATTTCGGCGCGCAATCTGGTGCGCCCGTTTCACAAACCGTCGAAGATGCGCCTGCTGGCGACGGTCGCCGAACCGCTGCCGGGCGAGCGTCCGGGCGGCATGGCGCTGCGCGCCGGGCATTTCCTGATCGCGGGCAAACGGCTCAGCGTCGAGAACCTCGACTTCAGTTCGGCCAAGCTGGCCCCGCCGATCGCGCGGGCGATCCACGGCTTTACATGGCTGCCCGATCTGGAAGCGGCCGGGACACGCGACAAGGTCGCCCCCGTGGCCGAGGACATATTGCGCCGCTGGATGCTGGCCAATCCGGTGATCGGCGAGGGGCCGGCATGGCAGACGGGCGTGGCCGGACAGCGCCTGCTGATCTGGCTGGTGCATGCGCCGCTGATCCTGTCGGGCAGCGACCGGGCGTTCCGCGCCGCGCTGCTGCGGCACATGTCCGAAACCGCGCTCTGGCTCGACAAGCAGGCGCGCCGCCGGAATAGTCCGCAGGACGCGATCGCGGCATGGACCGCGGTGACCGCCGCGGGCCTGCTGATGCCCGATGGCAAGCCGCGCCGCCTGTATGGCGAGGCCGGGCTGATCGCCACCTTGGGCGACGCGGTGGGCGAGGATGGCGGCATGCTGTCGCGCAGCCCCGACGACCAGATCGCCGCGATCGGCGCGCTGCTGCGCCTTGTCGCCTGCTATCGCGCGTGCCGCCGCGAACCGCCGATCCAGATCGAAACGATGCTGCGGCTGATGACGCCGCCTCTGCTGGCGCTGGCGCATGCCGACGGATCGCTGGGTAGCTGGCAAGGCTGTGCGCCGATTTCCGCGCATCGCCTGATGATGCTGTGCGAGGCGGCTGATCCGCATGCGCGTCCCTTGCGTGAGGCGGGGCACTGGGGCTTTCAGCGGCTGGCCGCGAAACAGGCGGTGCTGCAATTCGACGCCGCGCCGCCGCCTTCGGGTCGCGAGGCGCATGGCGGCTGCGCATCGACGCTGGCCATCGAATTCAGCCATGGGGCGGAGCGTATCTTCGTCAATTGCGGCGGCGCATCGATGGCGGGCGGGGCGGTGCCGCGCCGGATCGAGGAAGGGCTGCGCAGTACCGCGGCGCACAGCACGCTGACGCTGGGCGATAGCGATTCGACCGCGGTCGAGGCCGACGGACGGCTGGGCGGCGGGGTCAAGACCGTCACCTTCGACCGCGAACGGGCCAAGGGCGCAAGCATCATGATTGCCAGCCACGACGGCTATGTCGCGCGGCACGGGCTCTATCACGAACGGCGGCTGGCGCTGGCCGACGACGGGTCGATCCTGGAAGGACAGGACGCGCTGATGCCGCGCGGCAAGCGGGCACGGCGCGGCAGCCATAATTTCGCGATCCGCTTTCACCTTGGCGCCAATGTCGCCGCCGACCATCTGGTAAAGACCGAGGATGGCGGCAGCGGCGCGATGCTGGCGCTGCCCGACGGCAGTTTCTGGCAGTTCCGCGTGGACGAGCCCGGCCTTGCGATAGAGGAAAGCCTGTGGGTCGACGGCGGCGGACAGCCGCGCCAGACGCTGCAGCTGGTCGTCACCGGCGATGTCGGGCGTGAAGGCGACATGGTGCACTGGTCGCTGCGCAAGATGGGCTGACCGCCGCCGCCGGGCAAAACGCGGCATCCGGGGGTTATCGCCGGGTTGATGAATGGCGCTTGCGGGCCTAAGCGCACGCGCACAATTGGCGCATGCGCGCCGCTGCCACGAAAGCCCGATCCATGGAAAACCCCGTCCCCGTTCGCCGCGCCCTGCTGTCCGTTTCGGACAAGACCGGCCTCGCCGATCTTGGCAAGGCGCTGGCCGCGCGCGATGTCGAGCTGGTTTCGACCGGCGGCACGGCCAAGGCGCTGCGCGAGGCGGGGCTGACGGTGAAGGACATCTCGGACCTCACCGGCTTTCCCGAAATGATGGATGGCCGCGTCAAGACATTGCACCCCAAGGTCCACGGCGGGCTGCTGGCGGTGCGCGACGATCCGGCGCATGCGCAGGCGATGGAAGAGCACGATATCGGCGCGATCGATCTCGTCGTCGTCAATCTCTATCCCTTCGTGGAAACCGTGGCCAAGGGGTCCGACCGCGACGAGATCATCGAGAATATCGACATCGGCGGCCCCTCGATGGTGCGTTCCGCGGCGAAGAACCATGCCTATGTGTCGATCGTCACCGATCCCGACGACTATGCCGCGCTCATTACCGAGCTGGATGCGGGCGAGGGCAGCACCGGCTATGCGTTTCGCAAGATGCTGGCGGCCAAGGCCTATGCCGCGACGGCGGCCTACGATTCGGCGATCAGCCAGTGGTTCGCCTATTCGGACCAGCAGCTGAAGTTCCCCCCGCGCCGGACCATGGCCTCAAAGCTGGTGACGACCCTGCGCTATGGCGAGAATCCGCATCAGGAAGCCGCGCTCTACGTGCCCGAAGGCCCGCACGCCGTCGGCCTGCCGCAGGCCGAGCAGCTGCAGGGCAAGGAACTGTCCTACAATAATTACAATGACGCCAATGCCGCGCTGGAACTGGTCGCCGAATTCGCGGACGGCCCGCCGACCGTGGTGATCGTCAAGCACGCCAACCCCTGCGGCGTCGCGGTCGGCGAAAATTTGGCCGAGGCGTGGGACAAGGCGCTGGCCTGCGATTCGGTGTCGGCATTCGGCGGCATCGTCGCGGTGAACCGCCCGCTCGACGGCGCGACGGCGGAAAAGATCGCGCAGATCTTTACCGAGGTCGTGGTCGCCCCCGGCGCGGACGAAGCGGCACGCGCGATCTTTGCCCGCAAGAAAAACCTGCGCCTGCTGATCGTGCCTGCGCTGCCCGACCCGCGCCGCCGCGGCATATCGCAGGTGGTGATCGCGGGCGGATTGCTGGTGCAGGACCGCGATTTCGCCCATGTCGATCCGCAGGAGTTGAAGGTCGTGACCAGGCGCGAGCCGACCGATCAGGAACTCAAGGACTGCCTGTTCGCCTGGACCGTCGCGCGCCACGTCAAGTCGAACGCCATCGTCTATGTGAAGGACGGGCAGACCGCAGGGATCGGCGCAGGCCAGATGAACCGCCGCGATTCGGCGCGCATCGCCGCGGTCAAGGCGAAGGAAGCCGCCGACATCTATGGCTGGAACGAGCCGATGACCGTCGGCAGCGCGGTCGCGTCGGACGCGTTCTTCCCCTTTGCCGACGGCTTGCTGTCCGCGGCCGAGGCAGGCGCCACGGCGGTGATACAGCCGGGCGGATCGATTCGCGACGACGAGGTAATTGCTGCCGCGGACAAGGCCGGACTGGCGATGGTGTTCACCGGGATGCGCCATTTTCGCCATTGATCGATCCGATCGGGCGATTGGTCGATCCGAAGATGAACGGCGCACGACGGCGTCGTTCACGCTTTTTTCAGCGCCATTCCGGTAGAACCGGTAACCATATTGAAGTTCGAAACGAAAGCAGCACCATGAGCATTCTGGCATCCGTCCTGCGCGACCGCGCCCTGATCCGCAATCTGTCGATCGGCTTTGCCATCGGCACGGCGGGCCTGTTTGCTGCCACCGGCTTCCCCATCGCTTCGGACGCCATTGCCGCCGTTTTCGTGTAAGAAGGGCGAATGATCTTTCGCGCCTCTACCATCGTTTTCGCAGCTGCCCTGCTGGCAAGCTGCCAGAATCCCGCCTTTGCTGAGGAACCCGTCCGGACGCCTGCCGCCAAGCTGCAGGCCAAGGAAACGGGCGGCCTGCGCACCGCGATCTTCGCGGGCGGATGCTTCTGGGGTGTCGAGGCGGTGTTCAGCCATGTCGACGGCGTGACCAGCGCCGTGTCCGGCTATCATGGCGGGACCAAGGCCGATGCGGACTATCGCAAGGTCAGCGCCGGTCTGACCGATCATGCCGAGGCGGTGAAGATCACTTACGATCCTTCCAAGGTTCGCTATGACGAATTGCTGCGCATCTTCTTTGGCGTTGTCGCCGACCCGACATTGGTGAACCGGCAGGGCCCCGACACAGGCCGCCAGTATCGCAGCGCCATCGTCCCCACCACGCCGGTCCAGGAAAAGGTCGCCCGCGCCTATATCGCGCAGCTTGGCGATGCCGGTCTGTGGGACAAGCCGATCGCGACGAGGATCGAGGCGGAAAAGCGCTTTTATGCTGCCGAGACATATCATCAGGACTTTGCGCTGAAGAATCCGCGCCACCCCTATATCCTGCGCTGGGACGCGCCCAAGGTGAAGGCGTTGCAGGCCATCTTCCCGGACGATTACCGCGCCTCTTTCAAACGGGGCTGAAGTCAGGCCCAGGATGGGTCGATACGACGGGGCGCTTGCCACGCGGCCCCCGGCCCCATATCTCCGTCGGCGACATGACGCAGGCTGATCCCGCAATCGAAGACCATTCGAAACACGACCACGAGGAACACTCGGGCCAGTCGCTGTTGTCCGCCGCGCGCGATGCATTGACCGATGCGGGCGAGCAATGGACCGACATGCGTAGTGCCGTTTTCGGCCAGCTGATGAAAAGCGCCGCGCCCGTATCCGCCTATGACATTGCCGAGGACCTGACCCGCGAGCGCGAAAAGCGTGTCGCGCCCAACAGCGTCTATCGCATCCTCGACCTGTTCGTGCGGACCAATCTGGCCAACCGGATCGAAAGCGCGAACGCCTATCTCGTCAATCGCCATCCCGGCTGCCGCCATGACTGCATCTTCGTGATCTGCGATCATTGCGGGCGCGCCGACCATATCGACGACGACCGCCTGACCGACGGATTGCGCGAAGCGGCGGCTTCCGCAGGTTTCGGATCGCTACGCACGGTGGTCGAATTGCGCGGAACCTGCGCCGAATGTGCCGCCAAGGGTCTGGGCGACGCGGAAGGCGATTAGCCGAACTGAACTGGCCGAACTGGGCTAGCCGAACTGAGCTAGCCGATCACCCGCCAGACGAGCACGCCCTGATCGCCGTCATGCGCGATCGGCATCAGCCAATCGGGCGCGGCCCCCGCGGACAGACGATCGGCAAAATTATCCTCACCCATGCTGCGATACAGCCGAAGCTCGGCCTTGCCCGGGCACATCATCACGAAACCGATGCGCCGTTCGCGCAGGATCGCATGGGCGGCCTGCTCCGTCCCGGTGAAGGTGCGGATCGTGTCGCCGATGCCGCGATGCGCGCGGTGATGCGCGGTCGCGACGACGCGGTGCGGACTGTCGAGCAGGATCGCGGGGCCAAGGTCGATCGGCGCCATCACATTGGCGGTATCGCTGCCCAGCGCGGGCAGAACGCCGCGCACGTCGCAGCTGTCGCCGCTGATGGCAGGGGCGGCCTTGGCGGATGAGGCATGGCTGGGCGCGGCATGCATCATCAGCGTCAGCGGCATGGCGGGCAGCAGCGAGGCGATCATGCCGGCGACCGCGATGGCCTGCTTGCCCGGTCGTCCCAGATTGCGCAGCTGCCGCAGCCATTGCTTGAGCTGGATGCCGATCGGCACCGCGGCCATTCCGGCGACCAGCCCGCTCGACCGCGGAAGAAAGATTGCCAGCGCCAGTGCCGCCAGCAGCAGTGCGGCATATTCCAGGTGCCAGCGGTGCAGCCAGTCCGCACTGCGCGCCGCCAGCCGCAGCGATACGACGATCGCGACGATGGCAGGCAGCAGGATCTGCGCGATCAGGTCGAGAGGGTGATGCCACAGCGGCTTGCTCTCGATCACATTGGCGAGCCACACGTCGCGGGCCAGCGGATCCATGCCCGCAAAGCTGCCGTCCGCGCATTGCGGCGCCATCTGCAGCAGCACGACCAGACCCGTCAGCGCGCCGGTCCCCAGCACCAGCACCATGAACAGCCACGGGCGCGGGGTTTCGGCGCGGGCCAGCCCGGTTGCAGCGACGGCCACGATGGCCAGTGCCGCGATATGGGCGGGCGCCATCGCATCGCACATCGGCAGCGACGGTGTCAGCCCGCGCGTCAGCAGGTAGAGCCCCGCCGAACCGGCTGCCAGCGATTGAAGCATGGAGGCCAGCCATGCACGGTCGCCCCAGCAGCGCAGCCAGCGCACGAACAGGATCCCGCCGAACACCGCCACCATCGGCAGCGCTTCCATCGAGATATTGAGCCACAGCGCCAGCGCGCCGCCCAGAATCCAGCCGCCGCGCCGCGCATCGCGCGCCATCAGCGCATTGACCGACAGCATGAACAGCACGATCTGCCAGCCGTGATGATCGATCCGCATCGGCCGCATCTGGTGCAGCAGCGGCGCGGCCAGCGCGGCGGCAAGACAGGCAAGGCCGGTCGCTTCCTCGTCGCAGATCTTCCACGCGATCCGCCCGATCAGCAGCACCGCGATCCACAGCGTGCCCAGCGGCACCACGACGGCGGCGATATGCTCGGCCATCGGCTGACCGAAAATCGGCGACAGCAGCACGATCAGGACGGCGAGGGGTATGTCGACCAGCCGCGACCAGTGCATGCTGGCCCCGTAAGGCGCGTCGATCCGGTATTGCGAGACATCGAACCAGCTTTGTCCGGCCAGCCAGTCGCGGACCTGCAACAGGCGCATGATGTCGTCGCCTTCGTTGAACTGCCGCTCCGCCACGGACGAAAACCCCGCGATAGCCAGCAGCACCGCCATCAGCAGCCACGCCAGCGTCGCGCGAACGACGAGGTCGGCGTCGATCAGGGGGCGGCGGCGCTCACCGATCATGATGGTCTGTCCGGGTGGCGGGGCGGGTCATGGCGTCAGGCTCTCTCGCCCATCGGTTCGCGCAATTCGCCAGGTGCGAACACGAAGCGGGCGCGCAGAACGAAGGTCGCGACGAAGCTGGCGGCAATCGCGCTCAGCTTGGCGAGGCGCGGGTCGAGACCGGCGGCGACGCCCATGCTGACGATCAGCCATGTCAGCGCCAGCCCGACAAGCGCAGAGGCGGCGAACAGCCCCATCTGTGCTCGCCGCGCCGCACCCGCCTCGGCGACGCGCCCTGAAAAGACCACGCGGCTGGAGGCGATCCAATGCGCCGCGATGCCCAGCGAATATCCGCACACCGCGGCCAGCGGGGCGGCCATGCCCCCTGCCAGCAGCAGCAGATAGGCACCCATGTCAAAGCCCAGCGTCACCGCGCTGGCGATGCCATAGGCGGCGAAGCGCCGGGCTTCGCGCAGCAGGTTCATGCCGCGTCGCGTCCCTGCATCGGTGCGGGAACCGCATCGGGCTTGTTTGCCACCGGCATCGGCACCGCGCGCATCGAGGACAGGGCGGCGGCGCGATCGGCGGCATCGCCGACATGCTGCGGGAAGGCGGGCTGCTCGCCCTCGCTTCCGGCCTCATGATATTCCGCGTCCTCGTTCACGCACCAGGTGTCATAGACCCGCTGGCCCGCGAGGATGTTCTCGACCGTCAGCATGGCGGTCATCATCGCATGGTCCTGGTTGTTGTAGCGGTGCATGCCGTTTCGGCCGACGAGATGCAGCGTGGGGTGCTTGTCCTCTAGCTCCTCGCGCATGACGGCGACGCGCTTTGCGTAATCCGCGTCATAAACCGGATAGGCCTTTTCCTGCCGCACCACCGTGCCGCCGATGACGTCTTCGGGGCGGGCGAGGCCGAGAATTTCCATCTCGCGCGTCGCCAACGCCACCAGATCATCGTCCGAGGACGCCCAGAGCCCGTCGCCCTCGAAACAGAAATATTCAAGGCCGACACACGCGACCGAGGCATCGGGCACCATTTCGGGCGACCAGCTGCGGAAGTTCTGGATGCGGCCGACCTGCACCTTGGAATCGTGGATGTAGATCCAGTTGTCGGGGAACAGATCCTCGCTGCGGATTTTCAGCGCGACGGTCAGGAAATCGCGATATTTAAGACCGCTGGCATCCAGAACCGCATCGGGCACGGGCGACAGCCGCGCCGCCAGTTCGCGCATCGGGGCCGAGCTGATCGCGTGTTTCGCGCGGATGATCCGCTCTTCGCCATCCGCGGTCACCGCGTCCAGCCGCCAGCCGCCTTCGCCGTCGCTCGCCAGCTGCTTGAGCGCATGACCCATCAGCACCTTGTTGCCGCCCGCCACCACGTTGTCGCGCGCCGCATCCCACATCATGCCGGGGCCAAGCCGCGGATAGCGGAATTCTTCCAGCAAGGTCTTGGCTTGCATGCCGTTGTTGGGTCTCTTGTTAAGGCCGAGCGAACGCTTGACCCCATCGACCACTGCGCCCCACAGCGATAGCCCCTTGATCCGCTGCGCAGCCCAATCGGCGCTCATCTCGTCGCAAGGCATGCCCCACACCTTCTCGGTATAGGTCTTGAAGAAGATCGAATAGAGCTTCTCGCCGAACTGGTTGACGGTCCAGTCCTCGAAGCTTTTCACCTGCTTGCGCGGGAACGCCTGCACCCTGGCAAAGCTTGCCATGCACATCGCCGAGCGCCACAACCCCAGATTGCGCAGCGCCTCGAACGCGCGGAGGGGATAGGAGTAGAACTTGCCCTCGTAGTAGATGCGGCTCATCCGCGGGCGGCTGATGAATTCGTCGGGCAGGATCTCGTTCCACAGATCCACGACGGCTTTAGATTTCGAGAAGAAGCGGTGTCCGCCGATGTCGAAGCGGTAACCCTCGTGCTCGACCGTGCGGCTGATGCCGCCGACATAGGTCTCGTCCTTTTCGATCACCGCGACCGACTGGCCGGCTTTGGTCAGCAGATAGGCCGCGGTCAGCCCGGCCGGGCCGGCGCCGATGATGACGACGTCGACGGCCAGATCGGCTTGGCCAGCTGCTTGGTGTGAGATGTTCACGCTACCCCCTGTTTCGATGGACCCTGCAAGGCCGAACGAGCGGCGGGGATCCAAGGCAAAACCTGACCGATATTGGCTAAGGGATGGTTAACGCGTGGGGTTTTGCGCGCGCGGAGCGCCGATTTGCCGCGTTTCCGGACGCTCAGCCGTTGACCGCGCGCCTTTCGGGCTGCGACGGGGCGGGGCGCACGATGCCCTGGCGCGGATGTTCCCTGCGCCAGATGCGAGAGATCGCCTGCAGATTGCCCGCCATATGGGCCACTTCCTCAAATCGGAAGGTTTCGAGAAACGCGAGGCCATACCCCGGATGCTCGCGCCAGCGCACCACCGCATAGACCTCGCCCAGCGAGGGAAGCGCGATTCGCAGTTGCTGGTCCATCGCAAGCGGATGATCGCTGACGATCCGCGCGCCCTGATGCGAGATGTCCTCGATCTTCACCTCGTGCTTGCTGCCCAGCACGGTGATGCTGGACGACAATTCGACCCCGATGCGGATCGCGCGCTTGCGGAAAGGCCCCTTTTCGCCGACCAGCGCCCGCAGATCCGCAAACTGGGGAAAGCGCAGGCCCGCATGACCGTCGCGCTGCCAGACCAGCTCGACCGCGTGCCGGTCGCCATCGCCGAACTCCAGTTCGATCGGTTGGGTGTCGGCGGGAATCGCGTCATAGATGCGCACGCGCAGCGCGCTGTTCGATATGTCGCGCAGAACGCAGGGCATCTCGACATCGCCATAGACCAGCTTGGCCGTTCGTATGATCGGGAAACGCGCCTCGCTGCGCCGTTCCGCATGGGTGGCGATGGCCTCGCCGAACATTGAATGTTGTCCCAGATCGCTCACGCCAGTTCCCCTGCTTGCCCCGTGGCAGGACCGGACGTTCGTTCCGTGCCCGATCCTCCACGCATCGGGTTTACGATGGGAATGGTTAAGGGATTGTTCGCCAGGCTTCGAAATTATCCTGATAAATCGGCAGGATGATCTTAACCATCGCGTCCCACACCGGGGGATGCGCCAGCTGGTGCGGACGGTGGGACTCGAACCCACACGATCAAGGATCAGGGGATTTTAAGTCCCCGGCGTCTACCATTCCGCCACGTCCGCACGGCGCCGCGGCAGGCGATCAGCCGCGGGCGCGCCCTGACTAGGCGCGTGCGCGTTCCCGTGCAACGCCGGACGCGGCCGGCTTGCCGAAATTCATCTGCTTGCCGGTTTCGGCAGGATCAGTCGTTCAGGCGCTCGCGCATTTCCTTGCCCGCCTTGAAATAGGGGACGCGCTTGCCGGGCACCTCGACCGTTTCGCCGGTACGGGGATTGCGGCCCGCCCGCGCGGAACGTTCGCGCGTCGAGAAGGCCCCGAAACCGCGCAATTCCACGCGGCCGCCGTCTGCCAGCCGATCAGCGATCGCATCGAAGAAGGTGGTGACAACAGCCTCGACCTCTTCAGGGCGAAGCTCGGGATTGTCCCGTGCCAGTGTCTGGATGAGTTCCGATCTGATCATTCGCAAAACCCCCGCTTGCCGTGGCTGCGACCCCTTCGGCATCCGTCAGTCGAACTCCCGTATGGCCGGGCCCCTCCCAGTCCAGAACAAGTGCAAGAAACGGAATTGGCAAACCATGCCATTCGCAGGCGCAACATTCAAGGGACTTACCCCTGCACCAAGGGGCAGGATCTTACGAAAATGGATAGGAAAAATACCGATCGGGGTCAGTTCGCGGCTGTGGCAAGACGTCCTGCGTCCAGTTCCAGCAATTCCATGCGCTGGCGAATCGCCGGCCAGTCTTCCGCCAGAAACTGCGCGCGCTCCTGCTCCAGCAGGCGGCGGCGCGCGCCGGGGAGCAGTTCGACGCCGATTCCGCGCCGTACCGCGATCAGCCCGTCGTCCTGAAATTGCTGATAGGCCTTGGCCACAGTCAGCGGATTGGCGCCATGCTCCGCGGCGAAGGAGCGGACCGATGGCAGCAGTTCGCCCTCGCGGAACGTGCCCGTCAGGATCGCCGCCACGATCTCGTCGCGCAGCTTGAGATAGACGGGGCGCGTGGCCTGGGTTCCGGTGGGGCGTGGCATGGCGTAACACTGGCATAATACACTGCCGCAGACAAGCGGGCGAACCCGACCAGAGCGTGTCTTGAGGGCAACGATACCGGTTTCACATGCAACAATCGGGGCTTTACCCGCGCCCGCGATGCTTTAGGGTGCGCCGCTTAAGGTTTGGATGCGAGACAAGGAAGCAAGCCCGCAGATGGCGACCAGTTACGAGCAGAGCGGCGATGCCCGCGGGACGATCCTAGGCCACCCCAAGGGCCTGTTCATCCTGTTCTTCGCCGAGATGTGGGAGCGTTTTTCCTATTACGGAATGCGCGCCCTGCTCATCTTCTACCTCACCAAGCACTGGCTGTTCTCGGACGGCGAGGCGGGGGTCATCTATGGTGCCTATACCGCGCTGGTCTATATCACGCCGGTGCTGGGCGGCTATCTGGCCGACCGCTGGCTGGGGCAGAGGAAGGCCGTGCTGTATGGCGCGGTGATCCTGACCTTCGGGCATTTCCTGATGGGATTCGAGGGGACGGGCGGACAGGATGCCGCCTCGCTCAACATCTTCTGGCTTGCGCTGGCCTTCATCATCGTGGGATCGGGCTTTCTGAAGGCCAATATCTCGGTGATCGTCGGGCAGCTTTACCCGCGCACCGATGCGCGGCGCGATCCGGCCTATACGATCTTCTACATGGGCATCAATCTGGGCGCGTTCCTCGGCTCGCTGCTGTGCGGCTATCTGGGCGAGGTCTATGGCTGGTCGTACGGCTTCGGCGCGGCGGGCGTCGGCATGCTGCTGGGCCTGATCGTGTTCATCATCGGCAAACCCTATCTGATGGGCCGGGGCGAGCCGCCCAAGGCGCTGTCCAAGGGGATGGAATACGGCCTCTATGTCGTGGGCCTCGGCGCGGTCGTCGTGTGCTGGTGGATGGTGCAGAACCAGGACGTGGTCGGCACGCTGCTGGGCGTGTTCGGCGCGATCCTCGTGCTGGGCATCATCGGCTATTCGGTGGTGAAACTGCCCGCACAGGACCGCGACCGCATTTTTGCCGCGCTGTTTCTGATCTTCGTGTCCATCGTGTTCTGGGCGCTGTTCGAACAGGCGGGCAATTCGCTGAACCTGTTCACCGACCGCCATGTCGACCGCTCGCTGTTCGGCTGGGACGTTCCGGCCTCGATGTTCCAGTCGCTGAACGCGGCCTATATCTTCCTGCTCGCGCCGTTCTTCGCATGGGGCTGGACGATCCTCGGCCGCAAGGGGAAGGAGCCTTCGGCGCCGTTCAAGTTCGGCCTTGGCGTGATTCAGGTCGGCCTCGGCTTCCTCGTCCTCGTCTGGGGCGCGAATGCCGCGGGTGTCAGCGCGGTGCCGGTGATCTTCATCTTCCTGATCTATCTGCTCCACACCACGGGTGAGCTTTGCCTGTCGCCGGTCGGCCTGTCGTCGATGAACCGGCTGGCGCCCGCGCACATGGCCTCGCTGATCATGGGGACGTGGTTCTTCGCATCGGCCACCGGCAATTTCGCGGCGGGCCTGATCTCCAGCGCGGCCGGCGGCGAGGGGCTGGAAGGCGAGGAGGCCGGGCGCGAACTGGTGCTGTCGGTCTATTCGACGGTCGGCTGGTACGCCATCGGCATCGGCGTCGCGGTGCTGGTGCTGTCGCCCGCGATCCGCTGGCTGATGCATCTCGACACGCTGCAGGACGACAATGTCGGCGACGACCTGCTGGGGCAGGCCGAAGCGGGCGAACCGCAGGCCGCGGGCATGCATCCGGAAACGAGGGGCTAGCCAAGGCCCCTCGGGGCTGTCACGATCCGCGCCTTACAGCAAGGACAGGCGGCGCACATGGATCTACGGCTCTCCTTCCTGCTCTCGGCGGCGATCGTCTTCGTGGGCACGCATATCATCCTGACCCACCAACTGCGGCAACCGCTCATCGCCCTTCTGGGCAAGGCGGGGTTTATGGCCGCCTATTCGCTTATCGCTTTCGTTACCCTGGGCTGGGCGATCTTCGCCTTTGGCACCGCGCCGCGCGGGCCCTATGCGTGGCAGCCCTATTCCGACTGGGCATGGATCGCCGCCATGGTGCTGACCTATCCCGCCCTGCTGCTGCTGATCGGTAGCTTCATCCGCAATCCCGCCGCCCCGTCGCCCAATGCCGAGGAAGTGGCCGCCACCAAGGAGCCGACCGGCGTGTTCGCGGTGACGCGGCACCCGATGATGTGGGGGATCGCGATCTGGGCATTGTCGCACATCCTGCTGGTGCCCGAACCGCGCACATTGTTCCTGCTGGGGTCGCTGATCGTGCTGGCGCTGGTCGGATCGGCGATGCAGGACCGCAAGAAACAGCATCAGCTGGGAACGGCATGGAGCGGCTGGCAATCGCGGACCAGCTACTTCCCGCGCCCCGCCGGATTTGCCGCGATACGCCCGGTCATGTGGCTGGGCGCTTTCGCATTGTGGCTGCTCATCAACTGGTTGCACATGCCGCTGGGCGGCATCGCGGCGGGGTTCTGGCGCTGGCTGGGCTAGCGCTCGGCAGGCTGGCGCGTTTCCAGCCAGTCGCGAATGCTGCGGCCCGATTCGGGCAGGTAGGCCAGCTCGTGCCCGGCATTGTCGAAGATGCGCAGCGCAAACCGGTCGGACAATGACGCCAGTTCGCGGGCATGGCTGGCCGAAATCAACGCATCGCGCGAACCGTGCAGGATCAGGGCCTGTCCGCCGTAACCCGACAGCTTGGCCCGATTGTCGAACCGGTCCTTCATCAGCAGCCGCACCGGCAGAAACCGAAAACGGGCGCTCGCCGCATCGGGAAGGCTGGTGAACGGCGACACCAGCACCAGCCGTTCCAGCCCGTATGCCGCCGCCACATGGGCCGCGACGCCTGAGCCAAGCGAATTGCCAACGGGCACGATCCGTTCCGGCGGCACCCCTTGGGCGCGTAACCATGCCAGCGCCGCCTCGCCGTCGCGGTAGAGCCCTTCCTCGCCGGGATCGCCAGGATTGCCGGAATAGCCGCGATATTCGGGAAGCAGCACGCCGAATCCCGCGCGGGCCAGCGGCAGGACGGCCTGCGCCGCACCCGCCCAGCGGTCGCCATTGCCGTGGAAGAACACGATGACGGGCCTCTCCGGCAGGCCTTCGCGCCACGCGGCGTCGATCTCCAGCCCGTCGGAGGTTTTCAGTATGACGCGGTCATAGCCACCGGGAACCGGCTGCGACCCCGCAGGCGCCGGATAGATCAG
>CERQ01022013.1_pt1 | contig 15078 bp, 13 predicted proteins | sample 530711 | NCBI WGS metagenome assembly CERQ01 (sample SAMEA2620882, study PRJEB7988) | marine metagenome | biome: marine biome (ENVO:00000447); feature: mesopelagic zone (ENVO:00000213); material: "saline water (ENVO:00002010), including plankton (ENVO:xxxxxxxx)" | depth 850 m | reverse complement strand
GTATATTGACAAACCAAGAAAAACGTCCAGTTCATCTAAACTTATTTACCATACATCTACCTATAACGGGTTTAGTTTCTATTCTTCATAGGATTTCCGGTTTTGCATTGTTTTTAACCTTTTTGGTTTTAGTGTGGTTATTAGATCGTTCTTTATTATCAGAAGAATCTTTTAGTCATTTAGTCAACGACCTAAAGAATCTTCTAATTTTAAAAATTACACTTTTGCTTATATCGATAATTTTTATTTTCCACCTGCTGGCAGGAATAAAAAAAATGTTAAGTGAATTCTTTGGAATAGGAGAAGGCCTTCAATCATATAAAGTATTCTCTATCTGGACGTTTATATCCTTTTTTATTGCTTGTATATTTTTGTTAATTTTAGTTTTCTAATTTTATGAAAGGAATTTTTGGAACAGGAACAAGAGATTTCTTATTGGTAAGAAGCTCGGCATTATTGATGGCTTCTTATATTATCTTTATTTTTACATTTATATTGCTCCATTCTCCTATGGAGTATTTATACTGGAAGAATCTTTTTAATTTAACTTGGATGAAAATATTAACTTCGGTTTTTATGTTGTCTTTTGCAGTTCATACTTGGGTAGGCACTTGGGCTATAGGTGGCGATTACTTAACTTCTACAATTATGGGCTCTTTGAGCAAACCTATAAATTTCTTATATAGTTTTGTTACTAAACTGATAATTGTTTCAGCCCTTCTTTGGTCTTTGATAATTATTTGGTAAATATAATGCTAGTAAATGAAATCATAAATGCAAAAGGTCTACCTGTTATTGATTTTGATGCAATTATTATTGGAGGAGGAGGTGCTGGCATGAGGGCTTCCATTCAGCTAGCCCAGTCTGGTCTAAAGACTGCAGTTGTTTCTAAAGTTTTCCCTACTAGGTCTCATACAGTCTCTGCGCAGGGAGGAATTACTTGTGCTATTCAAAGTGATGATCCAGAAGATGATTGGAGATGGCATATGTTTGATACTGTAAAAGGGTCGGACTATATAGGAGATCAGGACGCAATAGAATATATGTGCAGTGAGGGCCCTAAAGCAGTTTTTGAACTAGAACATATGGGGTTGCCTTTCTCAAGAACGACTGAAGGAAAGATTTATCAAAGACCCTTCGGCGGTCAAACAAAAGACTATGGAAAGGGTGGTCAGGCTTCCAGAACATGTGCTGCAGCAGATAGAACTGGACATAGTCTTTTACATACTCTTTATCAAGCTAATTTAAAAGCCGGCACAAATTTTCTGAATGAATGGTTTGCGGTCGATCTTGTCTTGAATTTAAAAAAATCTGTTGTAGGAGTGATTGCTTTTCATATAGAGAGTGGAGAGATATTTTTTATCAGATCCAAAGCCACTGTCCTCGCTACTGGAGGGGCAGGAAGGATATATGCCTCGACAACAAATGCTTTAATAAATTCTGGTGATGGTATAGGAATGGCTCTAAGAGCAGGTTTTCCTGTACAAGATATAGAGATGTGGCAGTTCCATCCTACCGGAATCCATGGAGCTGGAACCCTAGTTACTGAAGGTTGCAGGGGGGAAGGAGGCTATCTTGTAAATAAGGATGGTGAAAGATTTATGGAGCGTTATGCACCAAATACTAAAGATCTTGCTAGTAGGGATGTAGTTTCTAGGTCAATGTCTTTGGAGATTATTGAAGGAAGAGGTTGCGGTCCAAATGAAGATCATATTCTACTTAAATTAGATCATCTAGGGGCAGAAGTTGTGCATAAGCGATTACCAGGTGTTACAGAACTTTCTAAGACTTTTGCTCACGTTGATCCTGCAATAGAACCTATACCAGTAGTACCAACTTGTCATTATATGATGGGTGGAATACCAACAAATATAAATGGACAAGTTATTAACAATAAAGAGGGCAAGGATGAGGTAGTTGAGGGTTTGTATGCCGCTGGTGAAGTTGCTTGTGTATCAGTTCATGGAGGAAATAGATTGGGAGGAAATTCTTTATTAGACTTAGTGGTATTTGGAAGAGCAGCTGGAATTCATATAGAAGAATCTTTGAAACAAGGAATAGAACTACAGTCAGCTGGAAAAGATGATATTGATCTAGCTGTTAGTCGATTAAACAAACTTAATTCTTCTAAGGCAGGAGAAAAAGTGGAAATATTAAAGAAAAAGATGCAGGATAATATGCAACAAAATTTTGGCGTTTTTCGCAGAGAAGATCTAATGTTACAGGGTATAAGGGAATTAGAAAAAAGTAGAGATTTAGTTTATGAAGTTTTTTTAGGAGATAAATCTGCTTTGTTTAATACTGCTAGGATAGAAGCACTTGAATTACAGAATCTTTTTGAGGTAGCTGAGGCTACAGCTATTACAGCAAACGAAAGAAAGGAAAGCAGAGGAGCCCATGCAAGAGATGATTACCCTGATAGGGATGATAAAAATTGGTTAAAGCATTCTATTTATTTTTCTACCGACAAATCTGTCAGCAAAAGAGATGTCAATTTAGTTCCTAAAACAGTTCAGAGCTTTCAACCTTCAGTGAGGACTTATTAATGAGCTCGATTATAGCTTCTGAAGAGCTAAAAGAATTAATTCTCAGTGTTTATCGTTTTGACCCTAGTAAAGACACTGAAGCTTATATGCAAGAAATACGTATAGAAGTGCCAGCCAATAAAGATTTGATGGTATTAGATGCTTTGCATTTAGCAAAGGAAAAGGATCCTTCCCTTTCTTTTAGGAGGTCTTGTAGAGAAGGGGTGTGTGGTTCAGATGGAATGAATATGAATGGTAAAAATGGATTAGCTTGTGTGACACCATTATCTGAATCTGTCAAAAGAAATAAATTAGCATTAAGGCCTATGCCAGGATTACCGGTAATACGTGATTTAGTAGTTGATATGAAACAATTTTTTGATCAGTTAGAGAAAGTCCAACCCTACTTAATTACTAAAGGGGAGAATCCAGCACAAGAAAGACCACAAAGCCCTGAAGAAAGAGAAAAACTGGATGGACTATACGAATGTATTCTTTGTGGTTGTTGCTCAACTGCATGCCCTTCTTTTTGGTGGAATCCTGATAAGTTTTTAGGTCCCGCTGCACTTCTCCAGTCTTGGAGGTTTATTGCAGACTCAAGAGATGACGCAACAGAAGAAAGGTTAGACAAAATGGAAGATGCTTTTAGTTTATACAGATGTCACGGTATTATGAATTGTGTGTCAGTTTGCCCTAAAGGCTTAAATCCTACAGAAGCAATATCAAATATAAGAAAGAAGTTAATCACTCGCAAGAAATAACTAATCACTGAAGAGATAAATGGATCATCATTACGATGTTATTGTTATAGGTTCTGGACCAGGTGGTTATGTTGCAGCTATACGTTGTTCTCAGCTTGGTTTAAAAACAATCTGTGTAGAAAGGTGCGGAAAGAGTTCAACTCCTGTTCTTGGAGGGACCTGCTTAAATGTAGGTTGTATACCCTCTAAGGCCCTTTTAGACAGTTCTCGCTATTACTCTCTTGCTCACTCTGGTTCTAAATCGCATGGAATTTATTTTAAGGATATTTCTATTGATGTACTAGAGATGCAAGAAAGAAAAGATAAAATAGTTTCTGGATTAACCAATGGAGTCGCAGGTTTATTCAAACTTAATAAAGTTGAATCTATCTTAGGAGAAGCATCTATAGAAGAACCTGAAAAAGTTACTATAAAAAGACCTAATGATCCCAAATTAATTTTATCTGCCAAAAATATTATTATTGCTACTGGTTCCAGGCCTATAGAGTTACCTTTTGTTCACAGTGATGACAAGAGGATCGTGACATCAACAGGAGCTTTAAAGTTTGAAACAATTCCTAATAGTCTAGGTGTTATTGGAGCAGGAGCAATAGGCTTGGAGCTTGGTAGCGTCTGGTCTCGCTTAGGTTCAGACGTTGTAGTTTTAGAAGCTTTGGAAGATTTCTTACCTAATGCAGACAAACAAATTTCTTCAGAAGCATTTAGAATTCTTTCAAAACAAGGTTTAGATATCAAACTTGGATCAAAAGTGAAGAGTGTAAAAAGCAGTTCAAAGGAAGTAACTCTAAAGTACTCTGATAAAACTGGGAACCACGAAATAAAAGTTGATAAGCTTATAGTGGCAGTTGGAAGAAGGCCGGAAGTAGGAACTATTCTGGGAGCTCAATTAGGAATTGTTGTTAATGAAGAAGGTTTTATAGAAGTGAATAAAACTTGTGAGACAAATATTGAAGGAATTTACGCCATAGGTGATGTAGTAAGAGGTCCAATGTTAGCTCACAAAGCGTCTGAAGAAGGAATAATGGTTGCAGAAAATATATCTGGAGAAGAAGCAGAACTTGATTATGATAGGATTCCTTCTGTTATTTATACTCATCCTGAAGTAGCCTGGGCTGGTTTAACTGAAGAAGAATCTGCAAGTAAAGGTTTACAAATTAATATAGGATCTTTTCCTTTCCAAGCAAGCGGAAGAGCTTTAGCAGCCAATGAAACTGAAGGCTTTGTAAAGATAATTACTAATGCAAAAGATGATTCTATTCTAGGTATTCACGTTATAGGGCCGTCAGCAACAGACATCGTTCAGCAAGGTATTATAGCTATGCAATTAGAATCAAGTGCTGAAGATCTTGGTTTAATGATGTTCAGTCATCCAAGTTATTCTGAGGCCTTACATGAAGCAGCTCTTGCATCGAGAGGAAATGCCATACATATAGGCAACAGAAAGCGTTAGAGATGAACCTACATGAGTATCAATCCAAAGAGTTACTAAGAAAATATGGGGTGCCTGTATCTAAGGGCATAACTCTGGATAGTACATCAATAGCTAAAGTAAAGGGAGTAGCTATTACTTTCTTAGAACAAAAAGAAAGATGTGTAGTTAAAGCTCAGGTCCATGCTGGGGGTCGAGGCAAGGCTGGGGGAGTAAAGTTAGTAAAGTCACCAGAAGAAGCAGAAGCTTTTGCAAAAAAGTGGCTCGGTAAGAATTTGGTAACCTTTCAAACAGATAAAAGAGGACAGCCAGTAAACAAGATTTTGATAGAAGAATTTACTGAAATATCTGAAGAGTTATATTTGGGAGCTGTTATTGATAGAGCATCACAACGACTTGTATTTATGGCCTGTAAGGAAGGAGGAATAAATATAGAAGAAGTTGCAGAGAAGTACCCTGAAAAGATATTTCAAGTTTCTATAGATCCTCTTGCAGGACCTAAGGAAAAAGAAGCTGATCATCTTTCTTCTAAATTAGGTTTAACAGAAAAACAAAAGAAACAATTTAAAAAATTATATTTATCTCTTTCAAAGATGTTCGTGGATAATGATTTATCTTTGCTGGAAATAAATCCGCTAGTAATTAATACGGATGGAGATTTGATTTGTCTTGATGCTAAAGTGAACATAGATTCTAACGCTTTATACAGACAGGAAGCTCTAGCCGAGATGAATGATCTAACTCAAGAGGATGAAAGAGAATCCCAAGCTGCAGCATGGAATTTAAGTTACGTAGCTTTAGATGGCAACATTGGATGTATGGTTAATGGTGCGGGATTAGCTATGGGAACTATGGATATCATAAAACTACATGGAGGAGAGCCTGCAAATTTTCTTGATGTTGGAGGTGCTGCAGATACCAAGAGAGTTTCTGAAGCCTTTAAGATAATCTTGTCGGATGAAAACGTTAAAGCAGTATTGATTAATATATTTGGCGGTATAGTTAGATGCGATGTTATAGCTGATGGAATAATTCAGGCTATAGAACAGATTGGAGTAAACGTTCCAGTAGTTGTACGATTGGAAGGAAATAACGCAGATCTTGGCAAAGACAAACTTTCTAAGAGCAACCTCAATATCATTGGAGCAAATGGATTGGAAGAAGCAGCTTTGTTAACAGTTAAAGCTTCTAAGGGAGAATATGTTTGAGCATCTTAATAGATAAAGATACTAGAGTTATTTGCCAAGGCTTCACTGGATCTCAAGCGACACAGCATTGTGAACAATGTCTTGATTATGGCACTAAACTTGTTGCTGGAGTTACACCTGGGAAAGGCGGACAAACTCATTTAGATTTACCAGTATTTAATTTGGTGGAGGAAGCAATAGATTCCACTGGAGCTAAAGTCAGCTTAATTTTTGTACCTGCAAGGTTTTGTAAGGAATCCATTCTTGAAGCAGCTTATGCAGGTGTTGGATTGATTGTTTGCATTACCGAAGGTATACCGACTTTAGATATGCTGGAAATTAAGAAGAGATGTGACATTTTAGGGGTGAGATTAATAGGACCAAATTGTCCAGGCATCATAACACCCGGAGAATGTAAAATAGGAATTATGCCTGGGGATATACATTTACCTGGAAAAGTTGGAGTGATATCTAGATCAGGAACATTAACTTATGAAGCAGTAAAACAAACAACTGATTTAGGCTTTGGGCAAAGTAGCTGTGTGGGGATAGGAGGAGACCCCATTCCTGGTTCAAGTTTTATTGATATGTTATCTTTGTTTGAAGAAGACGTAAAAACAGAAGCCATAGTAATGGTTGGAGAAATTGGAGGAACAGCTGAAGAATTAGCAGCAGATTTCATTAAAAATAATATATCAAAGCCTGTTGTTTCCTATATAGCAGGAACAACTGCACCATCGGGTAAAAGAATGGGTCATGCAGGAGCTATTATTTCTGGAGGTAGAGGTACAGCAGAAGACAAGTTCAAGGCACTAGAAGAGGCAGGAGTACATATAGTTAGAAGTCCCGCGGAAATAGGAAAGGGGGTAGCCGAGGTTACTGGATGGTAAAAAAGGAATATAACCACCTGCGAATACATGATTTAGGTCATGTTGTTATTTGCTATCTGTCTAATCCACCAACTCATACTCTTACAGGAAAAGGAATGTTTGAGATCCATAGCTTTCTAGATGAAATGGAAAAGAAGAAAAACCTAAGAGTTCTAGCTTTTACTGGAGGTGGTGAAGGAGTGTTTATTAGACACTATGAAGTAGGTGAGTTAGCAGATACTGCAGAGAATAATTTGAAGGCATCTTCATCTAAAGATCATCTAAGTGAACAACTATCAAAACCTAAAGAATTACACGCTTTTCATAGGATGCTGCTTCGTTTAAGGGATCTCCCAGCAATAGTTGTGGCTGGTATTAATGGAAATACTGCGGGTGGAGGTTTTGAGTTCTCTTTAGGATGTGATCTCAGAGTAATGGCAGAGGGTAAATACTTTTTAGGTTTACCTGAAACTAGTGTTGGAATCCTTCCGGGGGGCGGCGGTACTCAAAGATTATCTAGATTAATAGGTTCTTCAAGAGCTTTAGATCTTATTCTGCATGGAAAACTGCTAACTCCTCAAAAAGCTTATGAATACGGAATAATAAATAAGTTATTACCTGAAAATTCTTTTCTAAAGGATTTGGAAGCATATTGCAATGTACTAGCTAATAGGGCTCCAATTGCTCTAAGAGAAGTAAAACGCTCTATTCATAAGGGTTTAGATCTTACATTGGAAGAGGGTCTTTTAGTCGAACAAAGTGCATTTGATAAAACAATGAATTCTAGAGACGCTGCTAAAGCCATGCGAACTATGCTTGATTCCAAAGAAGAAATTGATGAAACCTCTAGATTAGAATGGGAAGGGAAATAAAACTATTCTTCCGCAACTTTGATGAGTTGTTTACCAAAATTTCTACCTGATAAAACATCTCTCAAAGCTTGAGGGGCATTCTCAATACCTTCTGTAACTGTTTCTCGATAATTAATCTTCCCTTCTTTTATCCAATTTGCTAATTCAACAGTAGCTTCTTTCCATTTATCGAACCACTCAGTTACTACAAAAAATCTATGCTCAGGAACAGGATCCATTGAACCAAAAACATGGAATGGAGTTTCTTCATTCATCATATCTTCTGAGTTATATTTAGATATAAATCCACAAATCGGAACTCTTGAACCAGGATTTAGTAATTTTGAGACTGCACGAGTAACCTTTCCACCCACATTTTCAAAGTAAATATCTATTCCCTTAGGACAGAATCTTTTGAGATCTTCATCTATTTTTCCCGCTTTATAATCAATACACCCATCAAATCCTAGCTCCTCTATTACGTAGCTACATTTTTTTTCTCCTCCTGCTATACCTACCGCTCTACAACCCATGATCTTTGCTAATTGCCCTACTACTGTTCCCACTGCACCAGATGCAGCTGACACCACTACCGTCTCCCCCTTGTTAGGTTTACCAACATCTTTTAAACCAAAATAGGCTGTTCTTCCAGGCATACCTACAGTTCCAACAAAGGTTGAAAGGGGAGCTAGATTAGGGTCTGCTTTGAATAGTTGTTGGTCTTCTCCATGAGCCGTAATGTAGCTTTGCCAACCTTTATGAGCACAAACATAATCGCCTTCTTGAAAATTTTTGGATCTACTTTCTTCTACAATTCCCACACTTTCCCCTACCATCACATCACCAATTTTTAATGGTTCAGCATAAGATTTACCATCGTTCATACGTCCTCTCATATACGGGTCAATTGAAAGATAAAGAGATTTGATGAGTATCTTTCCATCATCTAGTTCTGGAACCTCTACTTCTTCCCATTTCCAACAATCGTCTTTAGGCATCCCATTAGGTCTTTTGTTAAGTAACCATCTTCTATTTATTCTTTTGCTCATTTTTCTATAGCACCCTCATTTTTTTGAATAAGAAAATAGAAAATATCAGATTTTTTGTTTTTTTTCAGTAAGTTATGTCCCAAAAATTCACAAAATCTATCTACATCTTTCTCAGTTGAAGGGTCAGTAGCATACAACTCTATTCTTTCTCCTTCTTGAGCATCTTGAATAGCTTTGTGAAGCATCATAATAGGTTCAGGACAAAGTAATCCTTGTGCTTTTATCTTCAAGATAGGTCTCCAATAAATTTCTTTGAGGTTATATTTAATCTCCATATGGTTAAAGCAGCTGCAATGCAAAGGCCTAGAGTCATCCCTGACCACATTCCTGGAGCTCCTATTGAGGCAGCCCAAAAATCAGTTACAGCTAAACTATAGCCTAGTGGGAAACCTATGACCCAATAAGATAGAATCATTATGAGCATAGGGACAAGAGTATCCTTATAGCCACGCAAACTCCCTACAGCACACATCGCTAAACTGTCTGGAATCTGAAAGAAAGCTGCAAACATTAAAAGGATAACTGCTATTTTTATTACTTCTATATCCTGTGTGTAGAAGTTAACTATAAAATCTGCAAACATTAATATCATAAAAGTACTAATAAGGGCACAAATAACACCAAATCTCACTGAAGAGAAAGCTGAATATCTTGCACCAATGAGGTTTTTTGCTCCTACGTGGTTACCTACTCTTACAGCCGCGGCTAGTCCTATGCTTAAAGGAACCATAAAAAAAATACCTCCTATGTTTAAAGATATTCCATGTGCAGCAATAACTTCACTTCCTAAACGACCCAAGGTAAGAGAAGCACCAGCAAACATGCTGACTTCAACAAAATTAGATAACCCTACAGGAAGTCCGCCTTTAATAATTTCTTTTAAAATTTTTAAAGTAGGCCATTCAAAACCATCAAATAATTTAGTAGGTTCGTAAACCTTATTAATTCTTATATAAGCTACAAGAATGGCAAGAGATGTCCAGGTAGCTATTACTGCGGCTAATCCTGCCCCTTTAGCTCCCATTTCAGGAAATCCTAGATTACCAAATATAAGACAGTAGCTAGCTATTACATGTATTCCCAACATAATAAAATTTATTACTGATAAAGGAAGAGGGCGAGTTATACCCTCGCTTAATGATCTCAAAGGTTGTGAAAATAGGATTGCTGGGACTGCAAATACGAATGTGCTTAAGTATTCTTCCGAAAAAGATATGATATTTTTTTCTACGCCAACAGTTTGGAGAATAATTCCAGTACTATTTAAGGCTAAAATTATTACTATTATGATAGGTATAACTAACCATAAAGCTTGTCTTACCAGAGGACCAATTTCTGACATTTTTTTAGCACCATTAAGTTGGGCTACTAAAGCGGTTACAAAAAATAAAATACCTCCTAGACCTATAAAGACAGGAAACCAGACTGAATTAGCCAACAAAATTCCAGACAATACATCAGAGGAGTAGTTTCCGGCCATAATAACTGAAGCTACCCCAATTAATTGGGTTGCTAATTGTGTAAAGAACATAGGTATAGCTAACTTGGCGTAATTTTTAATCTCGTCTTTGAGTCTTAGAGAGAAAAAATTGTTATTTTTTTCTATAAAGTTTGGCTGTTCCATTGATGCTGGGTATCTTATCATGGCAAATGAGGCTATATCATTAGGAAAAGTTATTAGACAGGACAATAGACCTTATTGGTTAAAACGACTGACGGGAAAGTTAGTTAGGATTTATATAAACCAGTTCTTAGCTCCTCAGTTTGAATCTATAGGAGTCAGTCCTACCGTTATGGGTGCAAGGCATGTAGAGCTTTTTGGTAAAGGTATTAATGTAGGAAATAACCCCACATTTGTAGCTACATCTGACAGTAAGATTAGACTAACTACTTGGAGTGTTGGTGGTTATGAAGGAAAAATTTATGCAGGAGATTTTTGTTTATTTACCCCTGGAGTAAGAATAGCAGCGGCGACTGAAATCAAGATTGGTAATGGGTGTATGTTTGCTAACGGTTGTTATGTTTCTGATGCTGATTGGCATGGTATTTATAATAGAGCAGAACCAGTCGGCACTAGTAAACCAGTCGTTCTAGAAGATAATGTCTGGATTGGAGATAGGGCTATAGTAGGTAAGGGAGTTACTATTGGAGAGAACAGTATTGTTGGTGCGGGTGCCGTGGTAGTTAAAGATGTTATAAATAACGTTGTAGTTGGAGGCAATCCCGCAAAAGTGATAAAAGAACTAGATCCTTCCAAGGAGTCATTCACAAGAATAGATTTGTTTAAAGATCCAGAAGCTTTAAATGAGCTTTATGATCATTTAGATAGATTAGATCTAGGTAAAAATTCCTTTTTTAAATGGATTAGTAGCCTTTTTTTCCGAAATAAAAGTCAATGAATTAAAAGGTCGCCATATCAACCTTTTAATTTATGATTGTTGAAGAGTTTTATCTTTAGCCCAAGTGTAGTCAGGTTTTCCGCTTGGCGATCTTTTTATTGAATCTACGTACAAGAGTTTCTTAGGGAATTTATAGCTTGCGATATAAGTCCTACAGTATTCTTTAAGTTCTTCTGGTTTTATTTTCTTATTGTTACGAGTTTGCAATAAAGCAGTTACTTTTTCTCCCCATTTTTTATCGGGAGTTCCGACAACTAAGCAATCAAATACATTGGGATGAGCTTTTAGGGCTGCCTCTACTTCTTCGGGAAATATTTTCTCGCCTCCTGAGTTAATTGATACTGAACCTCTGCCTAATAAGATAATTTGACCGTCAGAATTAAATTTTGCTAGATCTCCCGGGATGGAATATTTAACGCCATCAACTTTGATGAAAGTCTCTGAAGATTTTTTTGGATCTTTGTAGTAACCAATAGGTACATTTCCTGATCTGGAAAGGTAACCTATAGTTTCAGTATCTTTCTCATTCAGAGGTTTCAGGGTATCAAGATCAAGTATTTCTGAATGTTTTGGTTTTTTGAAGGCAGGTCCTCCTAGATCCTTTTTTCCAAGTTTTTTATCATAAACGTTCATACCAGTTGAGCCTGTTTCAGTTGAACCAACTCCATCAATGATCATAAGCTCAGGAAGCACTTTAAGAAATTCATCTTTTATTACAGGGCTAAAAATTGCTGCTGTACTTGAGAGTATGACCAAAGAACTTATGTCTATACCTTTCTTTACAACACTAGGAAGTGCATCTGCTAGAGGTCTTCCCATTGCGTCACCAGTGATTGTCAAGTTCTGGACTTTTTCTTTGGCTATAAGTTTCCAAATATAAGTTGCATCAAAAGACCTTCTATCATTAAGAATCAGTTTCCATCCTGAAAAAAAACTGTTGAATGTTTGCCATTGAGCAGCTCCATGCATAAGCGGGGCTAAGGCAAGAGCAGTTATAGGTTCAGACAGACATTTTTTTGACATTGCCTTAGGTGAAGGAAATTTTTTGCCAGTAAAATGATCTATTCCGCCTCCCAAGGTCATAATCACATCTTCTTGTCTCCACATTACACCCTTAGGTAATCCAGTTGTTCCTCCAGTGTAAAGAACATAAATATCATCGCCTGACCTTTTTTCAAAAGATCTTTCCTCTGTTGCTTCTTCAACTAAGGCTACATAATTGTGGCTTTTAAGAGCAGATAGATTTAGTAATTCATCTTCTAATTCGTCTAGATGAATATATTGTCTTAATTTAGGAGTTCTTCCTTTGATAGCCTTAAGTAATGGGGCGAACTCACTTTGGAAAATTACTGCTACCATGTCTGCATTTTCTATTAGATAAGTTAACTCTTCTTCAACATACCTATAATTAATATTAATTGGTACTGCCCCAATTTTATATGCACCTACCATAACCTCTATCCATTCAATGCAGTTGTAGGCATAAATACCAATGTGTTCACCTCTTCTAACTCCAATTTTTTTAAGCATATGTGCTGCTTTATTGGCTCTTTTATCTAGATCTGCAAAGGTGAGCCTTTGCTTTCCAAGCACTATAGATTCTCTTGAAGGTATGTTGTCTACAACTGCTTCAAAAAGGTCTGCAACTTGGAATTCCATAAAACAATTTATATTTTTCTTTCTTTACCTATCCAATATGGTTCTTTAAGTCTTCTTTTATATAATTTTCCATTAGGATCCCTTGGCAAGTTTTTTAGATAATCAATCGATCTAGGAAGTTTCATTTTTCCTAAATGATTTAAGCAGAAATCCAAAAGTTCTTTTGTTAAATCATCATTTCCTTCAACTCCATCAGATGGTTGGATTACTGCTTTTATTTCCTCTCCCCATTCATCGTTAGGAATTCCAAAAATGGCTACATCAGCTACCTTAGAATTCATGAGAAAAACATTTTCTATTTCAGCAGGATAGATATTTGCTCCACCTGAAATAATCATGTCAGATTTTCTATCGCATAGAAATAAATAGCCTTCCTCATTTAAATACCCAATATCACCCACAGTAAAGTAGTCATTCCATCTACTTTTTTCAGTTTTTTCTTTATCCCCCTTATATTCAAATTGGGCAGTTCCTAAAAGCATATAAACTGTTCCTTCTTTGCCTATCGATACTTCTTCTCCATTATCATCTATTATTTTTATATCAGATCCCATCCAAGCTTTTCCAACTGTACCTGGATATTTAAGCCATTCCTGTGGGGAAACCATGGTTCCTCCTCCCTCTGTAGCTGCGTAGTACTCGTAAATACTATCCCCCCACCAATTAATCATTTTTTCCTTGATATGAGGGGGGCAAGGAGCTGCGGCATGGATCATTCTTCTGGTTGAAGAACAATCATACCTATTTCTAATCTCGTCTGGGAGAGATAATAATCTGTGAAATTGTGTTGGCACCATATGACTCGTTGATACTTTATATTTATCAATTAAAGTTAACATCCCTTCAGCATTAAATTTATCCATTAGCACTACAACATGACCTAGATGTAGCGAGCTAGATGACCAAAGTAAAGGAGCTGTATGATAAAGTGGTGAAGCACAAATATGTACATTATCCTTTTCTGGCTCAATACCAAAGAGCCCAAGAAACATAGCATATAAACTAGCTATCTCGTCAGGATCCCCTTCAACTAGTTCTCTTTTTACGCCCTTAGGCCTTCCAGTGGTTCCAGAAGTATAATTCATGACACTTCCAGGAGATCTTTCCTCTGGATTTTCAATAGATTGGTTCTCTACAAAATCTTCAAACTTAGTGAAATTTTCTAAGACACCCAATGAAAAGGAATGTGTTTTAGAGAAATTAGCCTGTTTTGCTGCAATTGTACAAGCTTTAGAAATATCTTCATTTTCATTTGATCCGAAAAAAACCTTGGCTTCACTGTCTGACAAGATATAAGCAATTTCTGGTCCAGCCAAATGCCAATTTATAGGTACCATATAAAATCCTGCTTGAGTGCACGCTAAGTTTATTGCGTAATATTCTGCACAATTGGGGAGGACAACTGCAATGCTATCACCCCTTTTCATACCTAGACTTCTTAGACTATGGACAATTTGGTTACTTAAATCATGCAACTTTTCTCTGGTCCATTCGTTACCAAAAGGATCTACTAAAGCTAACTTATGTGGTTGTTTTTTAGCAAAGTTCCAAAACCCTATCTTTGACATATAATTACCTTATAAAAAATTTAATTAGATTAATTTTTGATTACTATTTTTCATAGTTGACGATGCTTCGATATAATCATATTTTTTAATATAAGTATATGACCAAAGATATAAAACTTTCAGATCTTCTAACAAAAGATCAACTACAAGAAATAAAACAAAGAAGAGAGTGGAGAAATATTCTTTCATTAATTTCGATTTGGTCTCAAATGATCCTATGTATGCTACTTTTCTATTTTTTTCCTTCTTGGATTACTCTTTTTTTAGGAGTTGTAGTTATAGGTAGTAGACAATTTGCTCTAGCAGTCTTAATGCATGAAGGAGCACATAAATTATTGTTTTCTAATTTATTCATCAATGATTGGGTATCTCAATGGTTATGTGCTTATCCAATCTTTCAAGACACCAGGCCTTATCGACCTTATCATCTTAAACATCATAAGTTTACCGAAACAGATCAAGATCCTGATCTATCTTTGAGTGCTCCTTTTCCTATCACCAAAGCTAGCTTCATGAGAAAAATTATTAGAGATTTATCAGGATTAACTGGAATTCGAAGATATTCTTCTTCTTTCAAATCTATTTTTTCTACAGAGGCAAGGAATTTATCTCATAAACTTTCTAAAGTGAATGACAAGTTAGGGGGTTTTATCCTAACCAATCTAATAATTTTCTGTTTAATATCTTATTTTTTCCATTGGTACATATTTCTTTTACTTTGGTGGCTTCCTTCTCTTACTTACTACAGTCTTATAATCAGAATTCGAAATATAGCTGAACA
>CERQ01119314.1_pt1 | contig 15153 bp, 12 predicted proteins | sample 530711 | NCBI WGS metagenome assembly CERQ01 (sample SAMEA2620882, study PRJEB7988) | marine metagenome | biome: marine biome (ENVO:00000447); feature: mesopelagic zone (ENVO:00000213); material: "saline water (ENVO:00002010), including plankton (ENVO:xxxxxxxx)" | depth 850 m | reverse complement strand
GAAATCGACATGAGCGCAGAAATCGCCTTCATCGGCTTCGGAGAGGCCGGCCGCGCGGTCGCGAAGGGCTGGCGTGACGAGGGCTTTGCCGGTGCCATCGCGGCCTGGGACACCAAGCTGGATGGCGCCCAGGCGCAGCCCCTTCGCGATGCCGCGACGGATCTGGATGTCGCCTGCGGGCCGGCCCCTGTCGTGCTGGCGGGCGCGCGGCATGTCCTGTGCCTCGTCACCGCCGATCAGGCGGTCGAGGCCGCCCGGCAGGCGGCGCCGCATCTGGCGGCGGCAAGCGTCTGGTATGACGGAAATTCCTGCGCCCCCGACAGCAAGCGCGAGGCGGCGACGATGATCGGCGATGCCGGCGCAACCTATGTCGATATGGCGATCATGGCGCCGATCCGACCCCGGTTGCACCGCACGCCGCTGTTGATCGCGGGCCCCGAAACGGCGCTGGACTTCCTGGATCGCATGAACATGCAGTATCGCTGGCGCGGCCCCCGCATCGGTTCGGCCTCGGCGATCAAGATGATCCGCTCGGTGATGATCAAGGGGATGGAGGCGCTGGCCGCGGAATGCCTTCTGTCGGCACGACGGGCGGGCGTTCTGCAGGATGTGCTGGATTCGCTGCAAGCCTCCGATCCGGCCACGGACTGGGCGGCGAAGGCCGCCTACAATACCGAACGGATGATGCAGCACGGGCTGCGCCGCGCCGCCGAGATGCGCGAGGTCGCCAAGACCGTCGAAGGGCTGGGATTGCCCGCGGATCTCGCCCGCGCCACGGTGGCATGGCAGCAAAGGATCGGCGATCTGGGCCTGCACGAGCGCGAGGGCGACCTGATGCAGCGCCTGGCGATGATCGAAGAGGCGCTATGCCTGTCGGCAACCTCCGCCACCTGAGGGTCTTCCTGGCGGTCGCAGAGGGCGGCTCGGTCACGCGGGCCGCAGCGGCGGGGCTGGTGTCGCAACCGGCCGTGACGCAGGCCATCGCCAAGCTTGAATCGCAGGCCGGCACGGCCCTGTTCCGGCGCACCCGGCAGGGCCTGTTCCCGACCGAGGCGGGGCGCCTTTTCCAGCATCGCGCGGCCCGCGCGCTGGCACGTCTGGACATGGCGATGTCCGACATCGCGCCGCGGCTTCGGACGACCGCGACGCGGGCGCAGCTGACCGCGCTGATCGCCGCCGTCGAGACGCAGAATTTCACGCTGGCGGCCTACCGGCTGGGGATCGCGCAGCCCACCCTGCACCGGGCGATCACCGCGATCGAGGCTGCTGCGGGGCGGGCGCTGTTCCAGCGCAGCGCGGTCGGCGTGGCGCCCTCGCGGCCGGCATCGGCGCTGGCGCTGGCGGCGCGACTGGCCTTTGCGGAGCTGGATCAGGCCGTGGCCGAGCTTGCGGAACTGGAAGGCCGCGAGGTGGGTCGGATCGTCATCGGCGCGCTGCCCCTGTCGCGCGCCCATGTCCTGCCGCGCGCGCTGGCCCGGTTTCGCCAGGACCGCCCCCGGCAGCCGATCCGCATCATGGACGGGATCTATGGCGATCTTCTGGCGGGGCTTCGCCGGGGCGAGATCGACCTGATCATCGGCGCGCTGCGTCAGCCGCTTCCGGTCGGGGATGTGGTGCAGGAACGCTTGTTCGATGACGTGCTGGCTATCCTTGCCGGGCCGGATGATCCGCTGATCCACAATCCCGCGCCGCTGTCGGCCCTGCGATGTCGGCCCTGGCTTGTCGCACGGCGCGGCACGCCGACCCGCGATCTGTTCGAGGCGCTGTTTCGCGACTCGAATCTCGATCCGCCGGCCAGCATCATCGAGACCGGATCGGTCATCCTGATGCGCGAGATGGTCGGCGACGGCCGCCATCTGGCCTGCGTGTCGAAAGCCCAGGCCGCGCGCGAGATCGAGCGCGGGATCGTGGCGGAACTTCCGTTTCCCGGCCTGCCGGTGCCGCGCCCCATCGGCCTGACCCTGCGCAGCGGATGGCAGCCGACACGGGCGCAGCAGGCCCTTCTGGATGCAATCCGCGCGGCGATCTGATGCCCGCGTCGCGCCGCCCGGACCCCTACTGTCCACAATAATGAATGATTGTTGACTTCTATGTAGAGTGATTCTCTACTCATTTCTGCGGACTATATAACACAATAATGGAAATCAGGGAGCTTCACATGACATTTCGTGCCGTCTGCCTGGCCGGCTCGGCCGTGCTTGCCTTCGCGGCCGCGGCGCCGGTCGCCGCGCAGGGAACCGTCGAGGTCGCCATCGTCGGCGATCCGGACACGTTCGACCCGATGATGTCCACCAAGGATGTCGTCAGCATCGTGACGCAGCATTTCATGGAAACGCTGTACACCTTCGATGACAACTGGGCCGTGGTGCCGCTGCTGGCCGCCGACATGCCCACGATCAGCGAAGATGGGCTGACCTACACCATCCCGCTGCGCAAGGGGGTGTCGTTCCAGGACGGTTCCGCGATGGACAGTGCCGATGTGCTGGCCTCGCTGCAACGCTGGGAAAAGGTCGCCAGCCGCGGTCAGGGCATCGCCGACAAGATCGACAGCATCAAGGCCGGCGGCCCGAACGAGATCACCATCACCCTGAACGAACCCTATTCGCCGTTGCTGTCGCTGCTGGCCTTCTCGAATTCCGCCGCCGTGATCTATCCCGAGGAGATCATCGCCGACACGATCGACAAGCCCATCGGCACCGGCCCCTACAAGCTTCAGGCCTATGAGCCCGACCAGTACACGCAACTGGTCCGCTTCGACGGCTATACCCAACCCGGCGAAGCGGCGGGAAAGCGGCAGCAGATCCCCGACGAGATCCGCTTCGTGCCCGTGCCCGACACCAGCACGCGGGTCGAGGGGCTGCTGTCGGGACAGTTCGACTATGCCGACAGCCTGTCCACCGAGGCCTATGACCGCATCGCGAAATCCGAGGTGGCCGAACCGGTGCTGCTGGAACCCTTCGGCTGGCCGATCTTCGCGGTCAATCACAAGAAGGGGCTGATGACCGATCTGAACATCCGTCGCGCGGTGCAGGCCGCGCTGCCCTTCGACGACATGCTGTTCGCGGCCTTCGGGGACGAGAAATTCTTCCAGACCGACGGCGCCTTCTATCCCGAGGGCTGGACATGGCGCAACGACGCGGGGACCGAACTCTACAACATCAACGATCAGGAAAAGGCGGCCGCATATCTGAAAGAGGCCGGCTATGACGGCACGCCGCTGCGGATCCTGACCTCGCGGCAATACGAGTTCCATTACCAGATGGCCGAAGTGGCGCGGATGGCGCTGGAGATGGCCGGCTTTACCGTGCAGATGGACGTGGTTGACTGGGCCACGCTGGCGCAGAATCGCGACAACCCCGACCTGTGGGACATGTATATCACCCATTCGCCCTTCCTGCCGGAACCGGCGCTGACCTCGTCCTTCTTCGCCACCGCGCGCGAGGGCTGGAACAATCCCAAGAAGAACGAGATCCTCGACCGCTTCACCCGCGAGACCGATCCCGAAAAGCGCAAGGCAATCTATGCCGAATTGCAGAAGGTCGCCTACGAGGACGTGGGTCTGATCAAGGTCGGCAATTTCAACGCGCTGCAGGGCAAGGCGAAAAACCTGTCCGGTGTCAGGCCCTCGCCCTGGCCGGCCTTCTGGAACGCCAGCACCGCCGAATAGGGTCGAAACGGGTCGCGATCCTTGCGGTCGCGGCCCGCGCGCCCCGGAAAGCCCGGCCCCCGAACACCGCCCGCAAGCGAGATCGCCCCATGAGTCGCTATCTTCTTCGCCGCCTGATCGGCATGGTCGTCGTCATCTTCCTGGTGCTGACCATCGCCTTCGTGCTGGTGCGCCTTGCGCCGGGCGATCCGGCCTCGCTGCTGCTGGGCCCCGATGCCACGCCCGACGAGGTGGTGGCGCTGCGCAGGCGTCTGGGTCTGGATCAGCCGATCCTGGTGCAATACGCGACCTTCGTGGGCAACGCGCTGCAAGGCAACCTGGGTGAATCGCTGTTCTTCAACCAGCCGGTGACGCAGGTTCTGGCCAGCCGGGCCGAGCCGACGGCCTTTCTGGCACTGTTTTCGCTGCTGGTGGCGCTGGTCATCGCCACGCCCATCGGCATCTGGGCCGCCTATCGGCGCGGATCGGTGCTGGACCAGGGCTCGATCACCACGGCGATGCTGGCGGCCTCGGTCCCCAGCTTCCTGACCGGTCTGATCTTCCAGCGCTATCTGGCGACCGATCTGGGCTGGTTCCCGGCCTCGGGCTATGGCGGCGCCGGCGCGGGCTTCGGCACGCGGATGTGGCATCTGGTCCTGCCCTCGATCACGCTGGGCATCACCAATTCGGCGCTGATCCTGCGCTTTACCCGCGCCTCGATGCTGGACATCCTGGGCGAGGATTACGTGCGCACCGCCCGCGCCAAGGGCATGACCGAACGCCGCGTCGTGCTGCGCCATGCGCTGAAGAACGCGGGCATCCCGATCATCACCGTGATCGGCCTGACCTTCGCGCTGCTGGTCAGCGGGGCGGTGGTGACCGAACGGGTCTTCAACCTTCCCGGCATGGGCAACCTGGTCGTGAACGCGGTGCTGCGGCGCGATTACCCGGTCATCCAGGGCACGCTGATCGTGGTCGCGGGGCTTTATGTGCTGGTCAACCTGCTGACCGATCTTCTGTATCTGGTCGTCGACAAGAGGGTGAAATACTGATGGCCGCCGCATCCCCTGCAATCGCCGCGCCGTCGTTCCGCAAGCTGCTGTTCCAGCGGCCGGCGGTGGTGGTGGCGCTGGTCGTCTTCGTGCTGATCGTCGCCGCCTGTTTCCTGCTGCCGACGCTGGGCGTGACCGAGATCGGCGGCATGTCGGTGCGCAAGCGGCTGACGCCGCCGGGCGCCGAATACTGGCTGGGCGCGGATGCCTTCGGGCGCGACCTGCTGGGCCGCTTGCTGGTCGCGGGGCAGACCTCGCTGGGGATCGGCCTCGGCGTCGCCGTCATCTCGTCGGCGGTGGGTATCGTGATCGGGCTGGCCGCGGGCTTTTTCCGGCGTCTGGACACGCCGCTGTCGCGGCTGATCGACGCGATGATGGCCTTTCCCGACATCCTGCTGGCGCTGTCGCTGGTGGCGATCTTCGGCGGCACGATGATCAACGTGATCCTGGCGCTGTCGGTCGTCTATGCGCCGCGCATCGCGCGGATCGTGCGTGCCTCGACGCTGGTCATTCGCGAACTGCCCTATGTCGAGGCCGCCCGCGCCCTGGGCACCCGGACGCCCAGGATCATGGTCACGCATGTGCTGCGCAACATCATGTCGCCCATCCTGGTGCAGGCCACCTTCATCTTCGCCTATGCAATGCTGGCCGAGGCCGGGTTGTCCTTTCTGGGCGTCGGCGTCGATCCCAGGATCCCCACATGGGGCATCATGGTGAACGAGGGCCGCCGCTATATCGACACTGCCTTCTTCCTGATCCTCTTTCCGGGTGCGGCCATCGCGCTGTCGGTCCTGTCGTTGCAGATCGTCGGCGACGGCTTGCGCGATGCGCTGGACCCCAGACTTGCCAAGGAGACCTGATTTGGCCCTGAAACTGACCAATTTCCGCGCCACCGGCTTCGACGCCGCCCCGGACGAGATCTTCGTGGGTGATGACGGCCTTGTCGCCAGTGCCCCCGTGGGCGGCGCAAAGGTGCTGGACCTGAAGGGCGCCTGGCTGTCGCCCGGCTGGTGCGACCTGCATGTCCATGTGTGGCATGGCGGCACCGATATCTCGATCCGCGCCTCCGATGCCGGGCGGCCCACCGGCGTGACGGCGATGGCCGATGCCGGTTCGGCAGGCGAGGCCAGCTTTCACGGGTTGCGCGAATATGTGATCGAGCCGGCCAGCGAGACGATCAAGGCGTTCCTGAACATCGGCTCGATCGGGCTGGTGGCCTGCAATCGGGTGCCCGAGCTGATCGACTGGCGGTCCATCGACATCGACCGGACGCTGGCGGTGATCGAGGCCAATCGCGACGTGATCTGCGGCATCAAGGTGCGCGCCTCGGGCGTGATCGTGGGAAGTTGGGGCATCACCCCCGCCAGGATCGCCAAGCGGGTGGCCGAGATGACCAACCTGCCGCTGATGGTCCATGTCGGCGAGCCGCCCCCGCTGATCGACGAGGTGTTCGCGATCCTGACGCCCGGCGATATCGTGACCCATTGCTTCAACGGCAAGCCCGCAGGCTCGATCCGCGACACGGAGGCGCTGTTCCGGATGGCGCAGGATCTGGCCGAACGCGGCATCCTGATGGATATCGGGCATGGCGGCGCGTCATTCAACTTCAGGACCGCGCGGGAATCGATGGCCGACGGGCTGCGGCCGTTCTCGATCTCGACCGATCTGCACGCCCATTCGATGGCCAGACCGGTCCATGACATGGCCACGACCATCGCCAAGTTGCTGGCGGTGGGCCTGCCCTTCGACGAATGCATCCGCGCCGTGACCCAGGCCCCGCGCGGCTTCCTGGGCCTGTCGGGGCGCGACGGCCTGGCGCCGGGGACGCGGGCCGATTTCACCGTCTTCGATCTGGAGGACAGCCGGGTCGACGCGATGGACAGCCAGGGCAACCACATGGTGATGGAACGGATGTTCGAGCCGCGCATGACCGTGCTGGGCTGCGACGCGCAACCCGCCGCGCGCCGCCTGCCGCCAGAGGGCTAGAACCATGAGCGATGCCAGCAGCGACACGATCCTGTCGGTTCAGAACCTTGGCGTCAGTTTCGGGCGCGGCCGCGCCGCCGTGACCGCGCTGCGCGATGTCAGCTTCAGCCTTGAACGGGGCCGGACGCTGGCGCTGGTGGGCGAAAGCGGATCGGGCAAGTCGCTCACCTCGCTGGCGCTGATGGGACTGCTGCCGCCTTCGGGGCGGGTGCGGTCGGGGCGGCTGGAATTTCGCGGCCGCGACGGATCGCTGACCGATCTGGCGGGTCTGGACGCGGCGGGGTTCCGGCGGCTGCGCGGCCCCGGCATCTCGATGATCTTCCAGGAGCCGATGTCCTCGCTGAACCCGCTTTTCACCATCGGCGACCAGATCGGCGAGATGCTGTTCCTGCACGAGACCCTGCCGGCGGCGCAGCGCCGCAAGCGGGTGATCGAGATGCTGGAACTGGTCGAAATTCCCGGCGCGGCCGCCCGCGTCGATGCCTATCCGCACGAATTGTCGGGCGGGATGCGGCAGCGGGTGATGATCGCCATGGGCCTGATCTGCAACCCGGCCCTGCTGATCGCGGACGAGCCGACGACGGCCCTGGACGTGACCATCCAGGCGCAGATCCTGGACCTGATGCGGCGGCTGCAGAAGGATCTGGGCATGTCGATCCTGTTCATCACCCATGACATGGGTGTGGTCGCGGAAATGGCCGATGACGTGGCGGTCATGTATGCGGGCGCGGTGGTCGAACAGGCCGGCGTGATGGACCTGTTCGACGACACCCGCCATCCCTATTCGCAGGGTCTGCTGAACTCGATCCCGCGCGAGGGGCTGGCCGCTGGCGAAAGGCTGGTCCCGATTGCGGGCACGGTGCCGGCGCTGACCGACCTGCCGCCAGGCTGCGCCTTCGCGCCGCGCTGTCCCCATGCGCGGGCCGAATGCCGCGCGCCGGTGGCGCTGCGGGAAAAGGCGCCGGGCCATCTGGCGGCCTGCATTCTGGAACGGGCGGTGCCGGCATGAGCGACGCGCTGATCCGGATCCGCAACCTGACCAGGCGGTTCCACACGCCGTCCGGCATCGTTCACGCGGTCGAGGATGTCAGTTTCGACATTCCGCGCGGCTCGATCACCGGGCTGGTGGGCGAAAGCGGCTCGGGCAAGACCACGCTGGGCCGCACGCTGCTGCGGCTGGTCCAGCCATCGGCCGGGCAGATCCACTTTGACGGCACCGACATCACCACCCTGCCCGACGCCAAGATGCGCGACATGCGGCGGCGGATGCAGATCATCTTTCAGGATCCGATGTCATCGCTGAACCCGCGCCTGAAGGTGGGCGATCTGGTGGCCGAGGGCCTGCGCGCCCATGGCATCGGCACCCGCGCCGAGCGCCGCGATCGCGTGGCCGCGCTGCTGGAGGAGGTCGGGCTGAGCGCCGATCACATGAACCGCTATCCTCATGCCTTCTCGGGCGGGCAGCGGCAGCGGATCGGCATCGCCCGCGCCCTGGCGCTGGAGCCGGAATTCATCGTCGCCGATGAAAGCGTCTCGGCGCTGGACGTGTCGATCCAGGCGCAGGTGCTGAACCTGTTGCTGGATCTGCGGCAGAAGCGCAACCTGACGATGCTTTTCATCGCCCATGACCTGTCGGTGGTGAATTATCTCTGCGATCAGGTCGCGGTGCTGTATCTGGGCCGGCTGATGGAGATCGGCCCCGCCGCCGCGATCCACAAGGCGTCGGCCCATCCCTATACCCGTGCGCTGAATTCGGCCATTCCGCTGCCCGATCCGCGCGCGGCACGGGGCCGGACGCCGCTTCAGGGCGATATCCCCAGCCCGCTGAACCCGCCATCGGGCTGCGTCTTCCGCACCCGGTGCCCCCATGCCGCCGAAATCTGCGCCCAGGGCGCGCCCACGGCGCATCCGGTCACGCCCGATCACCAGAGCCATTGCAAGAGAGCCGAGGATCTTTATGGACATCACGTCGCTGCCAACCACGCCTGAGACGCGGCTGGTCCGGATCGGGATCACCCTGCCCGACGCCGCGCCGAAACCCATCGGATCATTCCGCAATGTCCGGGTTTCGGGGGGGATGATCTATGTCTCGGGCCAGGGGCCGGTCCGTGCCGATGGCAGCCTGATCCGCGGCAAGGTCGGAGCCGAGATCAGCGCCGAGGAGGCTCGTGATCATGCCCGGCTGGTCGCGATCAACATCCTGTCGGCGCTGCGCGATGCGCTTGGTTCGCTGGACCGGGTGGGCGGCGTGGTCAAGCTGTTGGGCATGGTCAATGCCGATTCCGATTTCGAACGCCATCCCTTCGTCATCGACGGCGCCTCCGACCTGCTGGCCGAGGTGTTCGGCGAAACCGGCATCCATGCCCGGTCGGCCTTTGGCGTGGGATCGCTGCCCAACCGCATCCCGGTCGAGATCGAGGCGATCTTCGAGGTCGCGGATCAGCGGTGATGCAGCCCAAGCGCCTTTTCCACCGATCGCGCCGCCTCGCGCACGGCCTCGGCCACAAGGTCGAACTTGTCGGGAACGCGGTGCTTGGGCATGACCACCGACAGGGTCAGCTGGCAGGTGCCGTCCTGTCCGCGCACGGGCGCGGCGATGCAGGCCACCTGATCTTCGGAGGTGTCGATCTGCACCGACAGCCCGTCCAGGAAATCGCGCCGGGACAGGTCGGCCAGGATCGCCGGATCGGTCTCGGCCAGCCCGGTATTGGAAGGACGCGCACATCCGGCAAAGACCGCCAGCCGTTCGGCATCGGGCAGATGGCCGATCAGCAGCCGCCCCGAGGCGGTCCAGTTCAGCGGCACCCGCGTGCCCACATCCGAGGTGACGCGGAACGGCCCCGAACCCTCGGCCATGGCCACGACCTGCATCATCCCCTCGTCGCGGGCGCAGATCTGGACCATTTCGGCCACCCGTTCGTTCAGCGCGAACATGGCGCGCTCGGCCTCGTTGAAGGCGTTGACGCGGGCGCGGTAGGCCAGGCCGTACCGCATCAGGCGCGGCCCCAGCCAGGCGCGGCCATCGGCGCTGCGCGACAGCATGTTCCGTTCGGTCAACTCGTCGATCAGCTTGTAGACGGTCGAGGGCGGCGCGCCCGTCGCCCTGGCCAGGTCATAGGCGCTCATCGGCTGGTGCCGCTCGGTCAGGATATCGAGGATCTGAAGCGAACGGTCGATGCCGCTGGTCCGGCTGCGCCGCGTCGTCTGGATGTCGGCCGGGCCGGGATCGTCGCTCATCGTCGTTTCCATCGTTTTGATGCAACCTACGCAATTATGGAAATCTTCTCAAGCGCAGAAAGGCTCTCCCATGCTTGGAAATACCGGATACCCCGTCGATTGGTCTTGGCATGACGCGCAGGGCTTTGCGCGGGTGATCAACACGTCGGGTACGATGACGTCACTGGGCGGGTCGATCGCCACCCGCCGGGTGGCCGAGGCGACCGCCGCCGCGATGCCCCGCTTCGTCCGTATCCACGAGATGCAGGCCCGCGCATCCGAGGTGATCGCGCAATTGACCGGCGCCGAGGCCGGGTTCCTGACCGCCTCGGCCAGCGCCGGGATCACACTGGCGGTCGCGGGCTGCATCACCGGGCTGGATCCCGCGCGCGCCGAGGCGCTGCCGGGCGATCCGGGGCCCGGCAACGGCGTCGCGGTGCAGATGGGCCATCTGTGCGAATATGGCGCGCCGGTCAGCCAGGCCATCGCACTGGCGGGGGGCGCCACGCGGATCGTCGGGCAATCGACGCTGGCCAAGGATTACCAGCTGGATGCCGCGCTGGAGGGTTGCGCGGCGGGGCTGTATGTCGTGTCGCATCATGTGGTGGATTACGGGATGATCCCGTTGGAGACATTCGCGGCCATCTGCCATGCCAGGGGCGTTCCGGTGATCGTGGACGCGGCCTCGGAATATGATCTGACGGGATTTCTGGCCGGGGGTGCCGATATCGCCATCTATTCGGGCCACAAGTTCATGGGCGGGCCGACCTCGGGGATCGTGGCGGGGCGCAGGGATCTGATCCGCGCGGCCTATCTGCAGAATATCGGCATCGGCCGCGGCATGAAGATCGGCAAGGAAAGCATCGCCGGCGCCATCGAGGCGATGGCGCAGTGGATGGAACGCGATCACGACGCCATCCGGGCCGAGGAAACCCGCGCGCTGGACATGTGGAAGACCGCCATCGAAGGTCTGCCGGGCATCACCCCGGTCCGCATTCCCGACCCTACCGGAAACCCGCTGGAGCGGTTGCAGGTCTGGGTCGATCCGGCACGCGCGGGGGCCAGCGCCGCGCAATTCGCCGAGATCCTGGGTCGGCAGGATCCGCCGCTGATCGTGCGCGGACACGAGGTCGAGCAGGGCTATTTCCAGCTGGATCCCTGCAACCTGATGCAGGGTCAGGCCCGGATGGTGCGCGATATCCTGGTCGCGGGGCTGAGCGATGGCGCGGCGGCGGCCGCGATCGACGCCAAGGCCGCCGCGGCCGCCGCCCGGAACGGCGGCACGCAGGCCTATATGGACTGGCTGGCAGGTTGATCGGCGCCGGTCCATCTGCCCTGCGACTGAGCGACGAACCGAAGCCGGCGCGATCCTGCGCCCGCCGCGCGGCCTTGCCAAAGGGTATTGTTGAGTAAATCACTTCGTTTTATCGTCCGGCCAGTTTCGACATCGGAAAGGGTCAGGCATGTTCGACCGCAGCCACCGATCAAGGGGACGGATCGCCCACAGATCAGGCGCCGCAGCCGTCGCACTGAAGGCGCGGGCCGCCGCCTGGGATCTGCCTCTGGTCGAAACGGATGAGGGGCTGTGCCTGTTTCTCTGGAACTGCGAATTGCGCCTGACGCCCGAGGGCGCCGGCCTGCGCATCGATCTGGCCGCACCGGATCAACGGATGCTGGCCACGCTGCGCGACAGCGCCTCGGAATTGTTCGACGAGGCCGGGTTGGCGGTCGCGTGGGATCATGTCGATACTGGCGCGCTGGCGCCCCGGCTTTCACTGGTGCGGGTGCTGTCCGTGATGCGGCGCAGCCCCGGCTTTCTGCGGATCCGGCTGCGCGGTGCGGACATGCCACGCTTTGCCCAGGACGGCCTGCATTTCCGGCTGCTGATCCCGCCGCCGGGCCGCGCGCCTGTCTGGCCACGGATCGGCGCCTCGGGACGGACCATCTGGCCCGACGGGGCGGATGCGATGCACAGGCCGGTCTATACCGTGACCGGGCAGGATCAGGACTGGCTGGATTTCGACGCGTTCGCGCATGCGGACAGCCCGACCTGCGATTGGGCGCTGGCCGGACCCCAGGGCCAGCAGGTGGGCATCACCGGTCCCGGTGGCGGCTGGTGTCCCGATGCGCGGCGGCTGTTCCTGTTCGGCGACCAGACGGCCCTGCCGGCCATTGCCCGGATGCTGGTTCTGGCGCGCGGCAGGGTGCGCGCCGTCCTGCGCTGCGCGCCCGAGGATATGGGGCCGCTGGCAAACGATCGCCGCGTGATTGCCAGCGACGATCTGCTGGGCGCATTGGCCCTTCTGGGGCCTCTGGATCAGAACGATCACGTCTGGTTCGCGGGACCGGCCAACGAGGCGCGGTCGGCCAGACGGATGTTGCGGGATCGCGGCCTCGACAAGACCGGATACACGGCCGCGGCCTATTGGGGCTGAGCCTTGCCGGCAATGGCAAGGGACCGCGCGGCATCCGGATTTATCAGGCGGGAATGGCCACGCGGGCGCCATCGTCGCGGGTCAGCACCTGCATCCCCAGGCCATAGATCCGGGCCAGCATCGCCGGTCGCATCAGCGCGTCGGGGTCGCCCTGCATCACCAGCCGGCCGCCCTTCAGCGCCAGGACATGATCGCAGAACCGGGCCGCCATGTTGACGTCGTGCAGCACGATCACCGCGCTGCGGCCCTGATCGTGGCACATCCGCCGCACCAGGGACAGCACCTCGACCTGATGGGCGATGTCCAGCGCCGAGATGGGCTCGTCCAGCAACAGGGTGCCCGCCTGCTGCGCAATCATCATCGCAAGCCAGGCCCGCTGCCGCTCGCCCCCCGACAGCGTATCGACAAGGCGGCCGGCCATCGGCTCCAGCCCGCATTCAGCAAGCGCAAGGGCGATGGCCTGACGGTCGCGCGATCCGATGCGGCCAAGCGCGCCGTGCCACGGATAGCGGCCAAGCGCGACCAGTTCGCGCACCAGCATCCCTTCGGCCGGCGGGGTCGTCTGCGGCAGATAGCCCAGCCTGCGGGCATAATCGCGCGGATGCCAGTCGCGCAGGTCGCGGCCTTCGAAGCTGACGCGGCCCGTGCAGGGCATTTGCCGGGCCAGCGCCTTCAGCAGGGTGGACTTGCCCGAGCCGTTGTGACCGATCAGCGCGATCACCCGCCCCGATGGCAGATCGGCGTCCAGCCCTTTTATCAGCCGGCGCCCGGCGACATCGACGCCAAGTCTGCGGATCGCGAAAAGGCTCATCCCGGACGCCTCGTGATCAGCCAGATCAGCCAGGGTGCCCCCAGAAGCGACGCGAAAAGGCCCAGCGGCAGATCATAGGGAAAGCCCGCCATCCGGGAACCGAAATCGGCGGCCAGCATCAGGCCGGCCCCGATCAGCGCGGCACCGGTGACGTGATGCGATGGCCGCGCCAGGCCCAGCCGGCGCGCCAGATGCGGCGCCATCAGCCCGACGAAGCTGAGCGGGCCGACGAGCACCGTCGCGGCGCCGGTGCCGATCCCCGACAACAGGATCAGAAACAACCGCGCGCGCCGCAAGGGCAGGCCCAGCCCGATCGCCGTCTCGCCGCCCAGTGGCATCAGCGCCAGCCATCGACGCACGCCGAGACAGGCCGCCAGCATCCCCGCCGCGACCAGGCTCAGGGCCAGGGCGCCGCGCATGCCCACGCCCGAGGATGATCCCGCCAGCCAGCCCAGGATGACCCAGGATCGCGCGTCGCCCGTGGCCATGATCGCCGACAGGACCGCGGTCGCCAGCGCCGATATCGCGATTCCCGCCAGCAGGATGCGTTCGGGCGGCATGTCGCGGCTTGCGGTGAAGGCCGCGACCAGGGCCAGCGCCACGGCCCCGCCGATCGTCGCGCCGGCGCCCAGCAACGCCGCTGTCGGGGCGACGGCAACGAACACCACCGCAGCATAGCCCAGCGAGGCGCCGCCCGACACGCCCAGCACCTCGGGCGAGGCCAGCGGATTGGCCGTCAGCCGTTGCAGGATCGCGCCCGCCATGGCCAGCGCCGCCCCGGCCGAGGCGGCGGCGATCAGGCGCGGCAGGCGCATCGGCAGGAAGGCGGCAAGGCTTTGCGGGTCCAGCAGCAGCCAGCCCTGCGGGCCGCGCCCGATCCACAGCATCGCCAGCGCCGCCGCCAGAGCCCCGATCGCCAGGGTGATCAGCATCCGCGCCGGCCGGGCGCGGCGCGGGGCGGGGCCTTCGGCGGTCTCGGTTCCCGGCGGCGTGGTGCCGCGCAGGCGGGGCAGCAGCCAGATCAGCAGCGGCCCCCCGATCAGCCCGGTCACGGCACCGGTCGGCAATTCAGCCCCGCCGGCGGCCGCAAGGCCAAGCACCAGCCCGTCGCACAGCGACAGCAGCGCCGCCCCGATCACCGGCGACACGGCAAGATTTCCGGCGATGCCGCGCGCGCCCAGGATGCGCGCAAGCGCGGGCGCCGCAAGGCCCACGAAGGCGATCAGCCCCAGTTCGGCCGAGACGCTGGCGGCGATCCAGACCGCCAGCGCGACCGCGGCCAGACGCATGCCGGCCACGTTCATGCCCAGACCCGAGGCAGAGCCCGCCCCCAGCGACAGCATGCGCAGCGGCCGCACCAGCAGCGCCGCGCCGATCCCGCCCAGGGCAACGACGGCCGCCAGCGCGCGCACGCCCGACCAATCCTGTTGCGCCAGCGCGCCGCCATTCCAGATCACCAGCGACAAAAGGTAATGTCCCCGCGCCAGCGTCACCGCCGTGGCGATCGCGGCGGCGGTCATCCCGACCAGCAGGCCGGCGACCACCATCGTCACCGGGGCGAAACCGCGCCGCGCGCCGATGCCCAGAACCAGCGCCGCGGCCAGTCCCGCCCCGCTCAGCGCCACCGGCCACCGGCCATGCGACAACAATCCGGGCCACAGGATCGTCGCCAGAACCAGCGCCAGCTGCGCCCCGGCCGAGAGACCCAGAGTCGTCGGATCCGCAACCGGGTTGCGCAGCACCGCCTGAAGGATTGCCCCCGACAGGCCAAGTGCCGCCCCCGCCAGCAGGGCGATGATTCCGCGCGGCATCAGCCCGAAGGCCAGCAGGATCTGGGGCAGGCTCATCGCCTCAGGCCGGAACGGCGGCGCCGGCCAGGCCTGCATGGGCAACAGGCCGCGAGCCGCAGTCAGCCACATCAGCGCCGAGGCCGCCAGCGACAGCAGAAGAAGGGGCAGGGCACGGGTCATGTGGCGCGGCGCGGTCCGGTCTGGAAGGCTGCGGCCA